>Ga0209025_1001393_pt1 | contig 32216 bp, 27 predicted proteins | sample AraplaMF_Col_mLB_FD_184256 | JGI IMG/M metagenome (GOLD analysis project Ga0209025, IMG submission 184256) | Arabidopsis root microbial communities from the University of North Carolina, USA - plate scrape MF_Col_mLB (SPAdes) (version 2) | ecosystem: Host-associated > Plants > Roots > Endosphere... | reverse complement strand
TCCCAGACCCCAAAATCAGCCTCAGCCAACCAGGGAAACTCTAGAGCGAAGGTCGTCGTCGCCAGCAGCGCCGCCGCCCTCGTCAGTGATCGGGCTTATAGACCCCCAGCCTCCAAGACGTCAACAGCGATCTTCAAAAAAACTTCAAAAAAGAACAAGCTATTGAATCTAAATATGTTTTTCGACTGTTGATAAACTCTGTCGATTTCGAGGAGCGAAAACACGGGCGTTTGCGGCGCAAATCACCCCGTGGCCACGAAGAGACCCATCCCGGCATCACCCGACACGGATTACGATCGCGATATGCGCCGCATGCCCGTCATCGGCGGCGCAGTTTCCCGGGTGAAATCCGCCCGGTGTTCCCGAACGATCTGCATCAGGAATTCGCGCACCGCCCTTACCCGCGGCACCGCGACCAGATCCCGGTGGCAAACCAGCCAATAGGTGCGCTTGAGCTCAATCTCCTCAGGCAGGACGATCTCCAGGTCTTCTTCCTGCTGCGCTATGAAGTAAGGCAACACGCATAGTCCCAGCCCCTGCCGCACAGCCTTTAGCTGCGTCAGGATGCTCGAACTCTGGAAATGCGCATGCAGGCCCGGCTGGAGTTCTCCCAGATAATCGAGACCCGGCGCAAAGATCATGTCTTCGATATACCCGACGAAGCGGTGCGCGGCGAGGTCGTTGCGTCCGGTGATTGGCGGATGTTTCGAGAGATAGCTGCGCGCGCCATAGACATGCAGCGTATAGGGCGTCAGCACCTCGGACTGGTAAGGTCCGGCCTTCGGCGCCGTCAGCGCCACCTGGATATCCGCTTCCTTGCGCGATAGCGACATGATCTGCTGGATCGCCACCAGTTCCAGCGAGACGTTCGGATAGTTTTCGGCAAAATCCGCCAACCGATCGGCCAGGAAGAAATTGCCGAAGCCTTCGAGCGTGCTCAACCTGACGACGCCGCGCTGCGCCGTCAGGCCATCATTGATGTCGAGCTGCAATTGTTCGGTCTCGCGCTCGATCCGCTCGGCGGTTTCGATGAAGCGCTGGCCCATGCCGGTCAACACGTAGCCGCGCGGATTGCGCTCGAACAGCTTGACCTTGAGCGCGAACTCCAGCCGATCGATGCGACGCGAGACCGTGGCATGGCTGGTCCTCAAGCGTCGGGCCGCCGTCGACAGTTGTCCGGTACGGGCAACCGCGAGAAAGAACTGCAGATCGTCCCAGGTGAAATTCGGATTCATCGCCACCCTCATCTGTTCGAAAATGAACAGATCCTGTTTCGCAATTTACGGTCCAGGCCGCTTGCATCCAAGCGATTTTTTCCGGATTGTAGTCGCCGGAGCCGACATCTGAGGAGCATGTCTGGCCAATTATGAACAGAACGAAACGGCACCGCCATCCGCGCAGAGGAGCCCGCGTACATTCCTACGCGCCCGTTTCGCGGCGGTTCCCGAACACCAAGAGAACCCAATGGACACGTTCGACTATATCGTCGTCGGGGCGGGTAGCGCCGGCTGCGTGCTTGCCAATCGCCTTTCCGAAAACTTGAGCCATCGCGTGCTGCTGCTCGAGGCCGGCGGCCGCGACAACTACCACTGGATCCACATTCCGGTCGGCTATCTCTACTGCATCAACAATCCGCGCACCGACTGGTGCTTTACGACGGCCGCCGAAGAGGGCCTCAACGGCCGTTCCCTCGGCTATCCCCGCGGCAAGGTGCTTGGCGGCTGCTCCTCGATCAACGGCATGATCTACATGCGCGGCCAGGCGCGCGACTACGACCATTGGCGCCAGCTCGGCTGCACCGGCTGGGGCTGGGACGACGTGCTGCCGCTCTTCAGGAAGTCGGAGGACCACTATAAGGGTGCCAACGAGATGCACGGGGCCGGCGGCGAATGGCGGGTGGAAAAGGCCCGCGTGCGCTGGGACGTGCTCGACGCGTTCCAGCGGGCCGCCACCGAAGCCGGCATTCCCGAAACGCCCGATTTCAACCGCGGCAGCAACGAAGGCTCCGGCTATTTCGACGTCAACCAGCGCTCCGGCATCCGCTGGAACACGGCGAAGGCGTTCCTGCGCCCGGCGCAGAAGCGCGGCAACCTCACGGTTCTGACCAAAGCGCATGTGCGCCGGCTGATCATCGAAGGTGATCGCATTGCCGGCGTCGAGTTCCAGCACGATGGTGTGGCGAAGCGTGCCCACGCAACGCGGGAGACCGTGCTTTCCGCCGGCGCCATCGGCTCGCCGCATATCCTCGAACTCTCCGGCATCGGCCGCGGCGACGTGCTTCAGGCCAACGGCATCGAGCTTCGCCACGAACGCGCCGGTGTCGGCGAGAACTTGCAGGATCATCTGCAGCTGCGCATGGCCTACAAGGTGACGGGCGTGCCGACGCTCAACGAAAAGGCCAATTCGCTTTTCGGCAAGGCGTCGATCGGTCTTGAATATTTGCTGAAGCGGTCCGGTCCGATGGCGATGGCGCCAAGCCAGCTCGGCATCTTCACCCGCTCCGGCCCGGAGAAGGAAACGCCCGACCTGCAGTATCACGTGCAGCCGGTCTCGCTGGATAAATTCGGCGAACCTGTTCATTCCTTCCCGGCAATCACCGCCAGCGTCTGTAACCTGCGTCCGGAAAGCCGCGGCTCGGTGCACCTCAAAGGCCCGGACTTCGCCGCGGCACCGGACATCCGGCCGCGTTACCTGACCGCAGAGGCCGATCGCAACGTCGCCGTCAGCGCCATTCGCCTGACCCGGCAGATCGTCAAGCAGCCGTCCTTCGCCCGCTTCAACCCGGTCGAGTTCAAACCGGGCCCATCCTACGAGACGGAGGACGACCTGAAGCGCGCCGCCGGCGATATCGGCACGACGATCTTTCATCCGGTCGGGACCTGCCGCATGGGCGCTGACGCTGAAAGCGTTGTCGATCCCGAACTGCGCCTTCGCGGCCTCAAGGGGTTGCGCATCGCCGACGCCTCGATCATGCCGACGATCACCTCGGGCAACACCAATTCGCCGACGATCATGATCGCCGAAAAGGCCGCCGCCATGATCCTGGCAGCCAATCGCTAGCGAAAATGCGGGGTGGTTTTGCGTCAGCGAATGCGACATCCAGTGTGATCGAAGGTGCTGATTCGACGCCGGATTCGGCCCGCAGTGCGGCAGCGGATAACGGTAAACTGGCCGAAATACGACGCGAAACGCTTAAACCACGGGCCTTGAACCCCTATATCGGGCCCTGATGGCTCAGTTTTGAGCCCAAGCAAGATTAGGGGTTGTGATGGCAATGCAGCGATTTGGGCGTTTTGGACGAGCTCTGGCAATGATGGCGATCGGCTTGACCGTCGCGCTGACAGTTGTGGACGTCGCCGAAGCGCGGCGTTCGGGCGGCGGCTTCGGCAGCCGCGGCACCCGCACCTTCTCGCAACCGCCCGTCACCCGGACCGCACCGACCAACGCGGCACCGATCGACCGCTCGATGACGCCGCGCCAGGACGCCAGCCCCACCGCCACCAATCCGGCGGCCGGCCAGACGCGCCCGAACGCTACCCAGCCGAACGCCCGTCCGGGCTTCTTCAGCGGCTTTGGCGGCTCGCTGCTCGGCGGCCTCATGGTCGGCGGTCTGATCGGCATGCTGATGGGCGGCGGCTTCGGCGGTGCGGCCGGCTTCCTTGGCCTGATCGTGCAGATGCTCCTCATCGGCGGTCTGATCATGCTTGCCATGCGCTTCTTCGGCCGCAACCGCCAGCAGACAGCCTATGCGGGCCCGTCCGAGCGGTCGTCGGCTCAGCCGAACGGTATGCCGTCGTTCAAGATTCCGAGCATCGGTGGCGCCCAGGCCGGCGGTCAGGCGAACGCGCGCCCGACGGCAGCACCTGCACCGGCCCCCGTCACCGACGGCCCGGCCGACGAAATCGGTGTCCAGCAGTCCGATCTCGAACAGTTCGAAAAGATGCTGAAGGACGTGCAGGCGGCCTACGCGGCTGAAGACTACGGCACGCTGCGTCGCCTGACGACGCCGGAAGCCATGTCCTACCTCGCCGAAGAGCTGAGCGACAACGCAACGAGCGGCGTCAAGAACGATGTGCACGACGTGCACCTTGTCCAGGGCGACGTGGCCGAGGCCTGGTCCGAAAACGGCACCGACTACGCGACCGTTGCGATGCGCTACGAAAGCATCGACGTGATGCGCGACCGCACCACGGGCAAGGTCATCAGCGGCGATCCGGACAAGCTGACCGAAGCGGTCGAGCTCTGGACCTTCGTCCGCAAGCCCGGCGCGGAATGGCAGGTTTCGGCGATCCAGGGCGTCAGCCACGACTGACGCGAAACAGAGTCTATGAGAAAGGCCCGGTCGGCATCGCCGCACCGGGCCTTTTCATTTTCAAGATCTCATTTTCCCACGATCAAACGATGGCCGGAACCGACTCCGATGGCGCGAGAATGTGGGTGATCAGATCCCGGAGCCAGCGGTGGGCGGGATCGCCGTCGCGCCGCCGATGCCAGATCCGACGGAACGAAAAAGGCGGGATGGCGAAGGGCGGATCGAAGACGGTCAGTGACCCGGCCTCAGCATCACGCGGCAGGATGCGGTGTGCCACCGTAAGCACCATGTCCGTGCCGAGAACCAGGCCGGGCGCAGCACTCTAATGGGGCAGCGCCAGCACGATGCGGCGCTTGTGCCCCGCGGCCGCCAGCGCCAGGTCGATCTCGTTGCCGGTGTCGCCGCGCAGCGAAACGAGAATATGCGGCCGCTCCAGATAGGCCGTCAGATCCATCGCCTTTTCGCCACCAAGGCTCGCGCCATCTGCCAGGCAGGCGAAGTGTTCCTTAAACAGGAGCGATGTCCTCAGATCCTCGGTCAGCGTCGGAAACACCCCGAGCGCCAGATCGATCTCGCCGTCGACAATTTGCGACATCATCACTTCACGGCTCGCCTGGCTAACGATGAGATCGACGTACGGCGCTTGCCGGCGCAGCACCGCCATCAAGCGCGGCAGCAGAACGAGGGCGGCATAGTCGGACATCGCGAGCCGAAAGATATGGCGCTCCATTGCCGGATCGAACGGCTGAGACCCCATGAGCTGGCGCATGTGCGCCAGGGCCTCGGCAAGCTGTGGCGCGATCTCCAGCGCCCGCACCGTCGGTTCAAGCTGTCCGCCATGGCGGACGAGCAAGGGATCGTCGAAAAGAGCCCGCAAGCGCGCAAGCGCATGACTGACCGCCGGCTGGCTCTTGTTCAGCCGCAGGGCCGCACGCGATACATGGCGTTCCGCCAGCAGGGCATCGAGCACCACCAACAAGTTCAGGTCGATTCCGCCGAGATTATTCATGAGGCGAATGTAACACGTACGAAATTTGAATTTCCATTCCTCCCATCGATGCGTGAGGATGAGGCAATCAAGAAGGAAAAAACAATGCCCACTCTCTCCTCCCTCCTCATGCTTGCCGCGGCGATCTTCGCCGGCGCCGTCGTCCCCCTCCAGGCCGGCGCCAATGCCAACCTTGGCCGCCTCCTCGGCCATCCGCTCTGGGCGACGGTCGTCTCGCTCGGCGTCAGTCTCGCGCTCATCCTGCCGATGCTGATCGCGTTGCGGGCGCCGTTGCCCAGCCTTGCGACGGCATTCAAGGGTCCGTGGTGGATCTGGATCGGCGGCGCCGCCGGCGTGATCTATATCACCGCTGCTCTCCTCCTTGCGCCGAAGCTCGGCGCGGCAAGCTTCATCGTCGCCGTCATCGCCGGCCAGATGGCGGTCTCCCTGCTCATCGATCACTTCGGCCTGATGGGTTTCCCCGCAAAGCCGGTCAATGCGGCGCGACTGACCGGCCTACTCTTCATCGTCGGCGGCATGGTGATCACACAGATCGCCAATGTTGCTCCGGCGCTCGCCAATGCAACGCGATAGCGGATCGCCGCAACCCGACGCGGCAGCCGAGACCAGCCTGGCTGCCGCTTGTCACATGAGAAGCACGCATGGTAGATGGCGACCATGTCGAGCGAACCGCATTTGATGGCCTGATCTGCCCCGCAAGGCGGGGCTTGCACCTGTGAGCCCAGAACCGTCCGCCTGTTGAGCGGACAAATCTCGTTCGCATCGATCCGCCCACCCCGTTTTAACGGGGCACCCGGATCGACTGCCTGCCATCGGGCTCGTCATGACCACATCCAATCTCTGGGGCTGCGCCGCCTTCCGGCGCATCAGCTTCGTTCTCGTCGTTCATTCCTTCTGCTCCTGGATGTTCGTTGCCGCGCTGCCGCTCATCGTCGCCGCACGCTTCGGCACCGGGGCGGAACTCGTCGGCAGCCTGGCGTTTGGCCTTTTGCCGCGCATCGTGTTTGCGCCGCTCGCCACCGCGCTCCTCCGGCGGACCGGCCCGCGTATTCCCGTGTTCTGCGCAATCCTTGGCGTCGCCACTGCGATCCCGGGCCTGGCGGTGGCGCCCGATGCGACGACGTTGCAAGCCATCGTCTTCCTCATCGGCCTTGCGGATACGGTGATCACGCCGGGCCTCCTGACGCTCCGCGCCGCCTCCGTTCCGCCCGGCCGCAACATGGAGGCCAATACGACCTTTCAGGCGATCGACCGCTGCGCCAAGATCTTCGGCCCGCCAGCGGCAGGCCTCACAGCGGCTGCGACTTCGATCTCGATTACACTTATCGCCTTGGCGCTCGGCCACGTCGTCGCGGCAACTCTCCTTTTGCGCCATTCCGGCAACCGGCGGCCGCGCGAGCCATTTGTCTCCTGCACGCCGAGCTTCCGGCAGGAGGCGATCGCGATCATGCGCGACAATCCGCTGCTCTGGGCTCTGCTGCTCCCTGCCCTCGGCTACATGGTTTCGCTCGGCGCGCTGCAGCCCTTCCTGTTCTGGCTCAACCGTGACCAGTTTCACCTGGGACCCGAGATGTGGACCGTGCTGCTCGGAGCCCAAGGGCTGGGCGCGCTGAGCGGCGCCCTCGTCTCGAACCGGCTGGCAAGGGTCTTCACCGATACGCGCGCACTACTGCTTGCCTATCTCGTCGCAAGCCTCTTCGAGGGCGTCTCGACCTTCGCGCTGATATTCGCGCCCAACCACGGCACAGCCACGGCGCTGCTGATCCTCGGCGGCATACCGGAGATGGTCGCTTTCGAGGCCTATTTCACCCTCGTGCAGCGCGGCCTGCCCCTGGAACGCCAGACGGCTTTCTACGCCCTTACCTTGCCCCTGATGGATCTTGGCCTTGCCGCAGGGGTGCTGTCGGGAGCGATGTTTACGAGTGGGCTCATGTCGCTTGGACAATTCTGGCTGTATGCCAGTGCCTGTGCCGTGCTGCCGGTTCTGCCGTTCCTCGCATGGCGCGGGCGCGTTACCGACCTCTGAGCGACGTCTCCGAACCAAAAAGATCAACGCCAGCCGTAACTTGCGACTGGCGCGCTTCGCATAGTCTGGCCATACTTGCTCCGGGCTAAAAAGGGGTTATGGCATGCAGGATCGGCTGTTCATTGGCGGCAAATGGGAAAAACCGCGGCGCGGCGGCACGCTCGACGTGGTCGACCCGGCAACGGAAGAGGTCATCCACCGGGCGCCGGCCGCGACCTATGAAGACGTGGACAGGGCCGCAAAGGCCGCCCGCATCGCCTTCGACAGCGGTTCCTGGCCGAAACTGTCAGGCACTGAGCGTGCCGTCTATCTCCGGGCGATCGCGGCGAAGATCGAAGAGAAGCGCCACTCGCTGGCGCGGCTCGAAGTCGCCGACAACGGCAAGCCGCTGCCTGAGGCGCTCTGGGACATCGACGACGCCGCCGGTTGCTTCCGCTTCTATGCCGGCCTCGCCGAGGAACTGGACGCCGATCCGGAGGAGACGATCCCCGTCGGCGACAGCCGCTTCACCGCACGCGCCGTGCGCGAGCCGCTCGGCGTGGTCGGTGCCATCACCCCCTGGAACTATCCGCTGCTGATGGTCTCCTGGAAGGTAGCACCGGCGCTTGCCGCCGGCTGCACCATCGTGCTCAAACCCTCGGAACTGACGCCGCTGACGGCGCTTGAGCTTGGCGTCATTGCCGAGGAAGTCGGGCTGCCGCCCGGCGTGCTCAATATCCTCACCGGCACCGGCCAGGATGCCGGCCAGCCGCTCACCGAGCATCCGCTGATCGACAAGCTCGCCTTCACCGGCTCTGTCGTGACCGGCCGCAAGGTGATGATGGCCGGCGCTCAGGACATCAAGAATGTCAGCCTCGAACTCGGCGGCAAGTCGCCCTTCGTCGTCTTTGCCGACAGCGACATCGACAAGGCCGTCGAATGGATCATGTTCGGCATCTTCTGGAACCAGGGCCAGGTTTGTTCGGCAACCTCGCGGGTGCTGGTCGAGGAGGAGATTTACGAGACCGTCGTCAGCCGTCTTTGCGAAGAGGCCGCGAAGATCAAGATCGGCAATGGCCTGGAGGACGGCACGCTGCTCGGGCCGATCGTCTCCCGCGGCCAATATGACAAGGTTGTCGGCGCCATCGATCGCGCCCGGCAGGACGGGGCCACGGTCGCTGCAGGCGGTGGCCGCCCGGCCGGCCTCAACAGCGGTTACTTCCTCGAGCCGACCGTGCTGACCGACATGCGCGAAGACAGCTTCGTCTGGCGCGAGGAGATCTTCGGCCCAGTCGTCTGCGTCAAGCCGTTCCGCGAAGAGGCGGACGCGATCCGCATGGCCAATGACAGCCGCTTCGGTCTCGCGGCGGCTGTCATGTCGGCTGACCGCGAGCGTTGCGAACGCGTCGCCCGGGCTTTTCGCGCCGGTATCGTCTGGATCAACTGCTCGCAGCCCACCTTCCCCGAGGCTCCCTGGGGCGGCTACAAGCAATCGGGCATCGGCCGCGAACTCGGCCGCTGGGGCCTTTCGAACTATCTCGAGACCAAGCAGATCACCAGCTTCGACACCGACGAACCCTGGGGCTGGTATATGAAGGGATAGGGACGATCAGGGGCGCAGAAGCGCCCGGCGTCAAATTCCTTTCATGCGTCTGTGAAATAAGCCGACTAACGATAGAATTTGCAAAGCTGTCGGTGGACACATCGTATCGGAGGGTCAGATGAACAGGTCGAACGACGAGATCGAGACGCAGGACTGGCTGGAAGCGGAACTGGCCGACACGCTCGACGAAGACTACGAACTCGAGCTTTCAGAACCGGCGCTCTCTGAGGAGATCCGCAAGATCTATCGCAAGAGCCACCCGCCGACGATCCCGCGCATCGATTACTTCCGCGCGCTGCTGAAGCTGCAGTCGGAGCTGATCAAGCTGCAGGACTGGGTGGTCTACCACAAGGAAAAAGTGGTGGTGATCTTCGAGGGGCGTGACTCCGCCGGCAAGGGCGGCGTCATCAAGCGCATCACCCAGAGGCTCAATCCGCGCGTCGTGCGCGTCGTCGCGCTGCCGGCACCCTCCGACCGTGAAAAGACGCAATGGTATTTCCAGCGCTACGTGCCGCATTTGCCGGCCGGCGGCGAGATCGTGCTCTTCGACCGCTCCTGGTACAACCGCTCCGGCGTCGAGCGCGTCATGGGCTTTGCCGCCGAAGATCAGGTCGAGCAGTTCTTCAACGACGTCCCTGAATTCGAGCGCATGCTGGTGCGTTCGGGCATCCGGCTGGTCAAGTACTGGTTCTCGATCACCGATGAGGAACAGCAGATGCGCTTCCTCGTGCGCATCCATGATCCGCTGAAGCAGTGGAAGCTGTCGCCCATGGACCTGCAATCGCGGGTGCGTTGGGAGGGCTATACCAAGGCCAAGGAAGAGACTTTCGCCCGCACCAACATTCCGGAAGCGCCCTGGCATATCGTCGAAGGCAACGACAAGAAGCGTGCCCGGCTCAACTGCATCGATCATCTTCTGACGCAGTTCCCTTACGAGGACGTGCCGCACGAGGAAATCTCGCTGCCGGAACGCGTCTTCAACCCGGATTACGAGCGCAAGGTGCTGCCGCCGGAACTCTACGTGCCGTCGAAGTACTGACGGCGGGGCTACTGCATGTCTCCTTAAATCGACCTCGATTTAAGGACAAAGACATGCAGCAAATCAAAGTGCTACAGCGACCTTCGCGCGTCTGATAAGACGCGCGGCGCTGTAGGACCTTCCTCCGTTCCCAGTTGAAAGCGAGGCGGCACCCGCCCGCCTCGCTTGCAATATCCTCTCGAAAATCAGAGATTGCCGTGAAACGACAGTTTCATGGAATCGACATGAGCCCCAAAGAACGTTCCTTCCTCACGCGCGTCCGCCAGGTGCTGCCGGAGCTGCATCCGGCCGAGCGGCGACTGGGGGATTTCCTTTGCGATTTTCCCGGCGAGGTCGCGAGCTACTCGGCCCAGGAACTGGCGGCGCTGGCGCATGTGTCGAAGGCGACCGTCTCCCGCTTCATCCAGCGCTTGGGCTACGACAACTACGAGGAGGCGCGCCGTCATGCCCGCGCCGACAAGCAGACGGGCTCGCGCCTGTTCCTTGCGACTGCCACCGACAGCGGCGGCGAACAGTCGCTCTCCTCACATGTGGCGCAAGGCGTCGCCAATATCGAGGCGACCTTTCTCGCCATCTCCGAGACCCAGGTGACGGCGGCGGCAACCGCCATTCTCGGCGCCCGCAAGGTCTGGGTCATCGGCTTCCGCGCCAGCCATTCCTTCGCCACCTATCTGCAATGGCAGATGACCCAGGTGGTCGAGCACATCGCCGCCATCCCCGGCGGCGGCCAGACGCTCGGCGAACATCTGGTCAGCATCAGCCGCGACGATGTCGTCATCCTCTTCGGGCTGCGCCGGCGCGTCTCCCTCATGGAGCCGATTCTCGGACAGCTGGAAAAATCGGGCGCGCGGCTGCTTTACATCACCGACGAGGGCGTTCCCTTCCTCAACCAGGCGGAATGGCATTTCCGTTGCCAGACTCTGGCGCCGGGCCCCCTCTTCAACCATGTCTCGGTCATGGCACTCTGCCACCTGCTGACCACCCGATGCATCGAAATCGCCGGCACCGCCGGTCGAAATCGTCTGCGCGGCATCGAAGCCATCAACGATGCGCTCGAGGAATTGTGAGCGTGGATTGGGCAACGACATGAAACGCCAGATTATTTTTTGCGCATAAGAAATCTCAGTTTCGTTCTCTTGCGACACGACAGCCAGCCTCCAAGCCGCTGACAGAAAAGAAGAAACTCCTGTTTCTTTTGAATTAGCACGAAATCTGCATTCCGTAGACTGCGCCGCGAAACGGCTCCGTCCTTTCGCAGTGCATCACAGAATCTTCTATGAAACCTCAGTTTCATGATGTAGATTTCATGAAACTGAGTTTTCACATTTTCACGTTGTTAAGCCATAAAGGGGAACGAACCATGGCAGCGGAAAATATGGTGCCGTCCGGCAGGTCATCGCCGGTCATCAGACAGTTGGAATCAGCCTTCACCAAAATTGGCGTCACCGGCGCCCACAAGCAGATCCTCGCCCTCGTGCTCATCGGCTGCCTGTTCGACAGCTTCGAGCAGAACACCATCGGCGTCGCCGGCCCGATCCTGAAGGAACATTGGGGGCTCACCGGCACCGACATCGGCTTCCTCAACACCATCACCTTCGGCAGCGCCGCCATCGGCCGCCTGCTCTCCGGTATCCTTGGCGACCGCTACGGCCGCCGCGTGATGCTGACCATCAACCTCCTGCTTTTCACCATCGGTTCGGCCGCCTGCGCCATGGCGCCGAACTTCGCCACCCTCTGCTTTGCCCGCGCCATCGTCGGCTTCGGGGTCGGCGGCGAGATCTCCACGGCGGTCACGATGCTGTCGGAATTCTGCTCGCCAAAATTCCGCGGCACGGCAGCCGGCCTCGTCAATGTCGGTGCTGGCGGTTTCGGCAACTTCCTGGCACCTGCCTTCGGCCTGATGATCTTCACCCTCTTCCCGGGTGAAAACAGCTGGCGCTGGCTTTTCGCCTCGCTTGCTCTGCCGGCCCTGCTTGTCGTCTTCTATCGCCGTTTCGTGCCGGAAACACCGCGTTTCCTGGCATCACAGGGCAAGATCGACGAGGCCAATAAGGTGCTTTCGATCCTCGCCTCCGGGTCGCTGCGCCCGCGCAACCTCAAGGTCCAGGAATATCTGACCAAGGACCACCTCAAGGACCAAGAACCGGCCAAGAGCGACTGGAAGGAACTCTTCCGCGCGCCCTTCATCGGCCGCACCGTCCCGGTCGCCATCGCCATCCTGATGAGCTACGGCGCCCAGCTCTCGGTGCTCACCTTGATGCCGATCATCTTCGTGTCCATGGGCTACACGCTCCAGGGAAGCCTGCTCTACAGCATGATCATCCAGAGCGGCAGTGTGCTCGGTGCTATCGCCGCCTCGATGTTCGGCTATTACTTCCCGCGCAAGAGGGTGCTGACCCTGGGTGCCGTCTTCGCCTGCCTTGCGGCGGTCTCGATCGCCTATCTCGGCACCAACATCTATCTGGTGCTGATGTTCGGCGCGATCTTCCAGTTCTTCGTGCTCTTGCTCAACACCTCGATCTGGATCTATGCGCCCGAACTCTTCCCGACCCGCATCCGCGCCTTCGGCGTGGCGCTGATCCTGGCAACCGGCTCGGCCGCGGGCTCCTTCATCCCAACCATCGCCGGCGCGCTCTTCGACGTCTACGGCATGGTCGGGGTCTTCGGTCTCGCCGCCGGCATGTATGCGGTCTTCGCCTTCTGCATCCAGCTCGGGCCCGAGACCTATGGCATGTCGATGGAAGACCTGACCCAGCCTGCCGATGCCGACCTCGCAAAGGCTGACACTTCTGAAATCAAAGTCGGCGCGGAACTGAGAACGTGAGTGCACATATCCTTCTGATTAACCCGAACAGCTCGCTTGCCACCAGCGACATGATGGTCTCCATCGCACGCCGGGCTGCATCAGGACGCATGGCCGTGGCAGTCGCCACGGCCATGCGGAACCCGCCGATGATCGTGACGCCCGAGCAGTTGGATGCGGCCGCTGCCGAGGTCGTCGAGATCGGCGAAAGGCATGAGGCTGGATGCCTCGGTATTGTCGTCAGCGCCTTCGGCGATCCCGGCCTTGCCGTCCTCAAACGCCGCCTCGCGATCCCCGTGATCGGCATCTGCGAGGCCTCGATGATCGAGGCCTCGCAGGGCGGCCGCAAGTTCGGCGTCGCCACCACGACGCCGGAATTGATCCAGGCGATCGACGACCGCGCCCGCGATCTCGGCGTCTGGGACCAGTATACCGGCATCCGCTGCACGTCAGGCGACCCGCTCGCGCTCTCCGCCCACCCCGAGCGCCTGCTGGAAGCCCTCGGCGACGCCGTCCGTCAGTGTGTTGAATTGGATGGCGCCGAGGCCGTCATCATCGGTGGCGGCCCGCTCGGCCAGGCGGCCGAACAGCTCCAGCCGCTGTTCCCGACGCCGATCATCGCGCCCATTCCGAGCGCGATCGACCGCATGCTCGACCTGATGCAGGTCGCCGCCTGACAGGCATTCATCATCGCAGCCACCCAAAAGGAGTATGGATCAGGCAACGGTAACGCCTGTTTCCACCGGTCGCCCTGTGGTATTTTCGCTCTTTCCAATTGGGCAAGACCGAAGCTGGGGCGGAGGTTGCGCGATGAAATCTATCCTGGCAGCATTCGTCGCGGTGGCGTCCTTTGCTGCGGTGGCCATGGCCGGCCCTTTGCATGACGCGTCACGGGACGGCGACACGGAGCGCGTCAAGCAGTTGCTCGATCAGGGAACCGACATAACCGAGCCCGATGCGGCCGGCGAGCCGGCGCTGTTGATTGCCGCTCTGAAAGGACGCACCGAGGTTGTCGCGCTCCTCATCGAGCGCGGCGGCGACATCGAGATCCGCAACAAGGGCGGCCTGACGGCCCTGCACGCCGCCGCCTATGGCGGCAATCTCGAAACCGTCAAACTGCTCGTCGCCAAGGGTGCTGCTGTCAACGACGTCGCCAACTTCTACAAGATGTCGCCACTGCATGCGGCTGCCGAAGAGGGCCACGCCGAGATCGTGGCTTTCCTGCTGACCAACAAGGCCGACATCGAGGCCAAGGAACGCAACGGCTACACGCCGCTGACGCAAGCGGGGTGGCGCTCCCACTGGCCGGCCGCCGAGCTGTTGCTGAAGGCTGGAGCCACCTGCCAGAAGGCCGACCTCGTCGGCGACTGGCTCTACGGCGAATGCACCAAACGACAATAACAAGCACATCCGGAAACGGAGGACATAGCATGTCTCGATATCCGATAGCGGGCGCAATCACGGCGACGGCAGTGCTGTTCGCATTCGCCAGCCCAGGGTTAGCGGAAGAACCCGTCAACACCGGCTACTTCGGCGACGTGGCGATCAAGGGTTATGATCCGGTCGCCTACTTTACAGAGAACAAGGCGGTCGAAGGATCGCCCGAATTCAGCTATCGCTGGCTCGGCGCCACCTGGCAGTTCGCAAGCGCCGAGCACCGTGACCAGTTCATCAAGGAACCCACTCGCTATGCGCCGCAATATGGCGGCTACTGCGCCGACGGCGTCTCCTTCGGCACGGTGACGACCAACATCGACCCCAAGGCCTGGCGCATCATCGAGGACAAGCTGTATCTCAGCTACGATCCGGGCGCTGCTGACGGCCTTGTCAAGAACCCGAACAAGGTGGTCGATTCGCGCAAGCACTGGTCCGAGGTCGAGCAGACGCTGCTCACCGAGAAGGCGTCGATCAACTGGACGAAGCCTTCGCCCTGAGTGGCTTATCGCTCGGACGATGATCGCGATCACCGCTCGATCGAGAAGAACTTCAGAGCCTGCGGCGTGACGTTGATGTAGTCCGCCGTGCGCTCGCCCTTTGCCGTGTTGCGGTAGACGTAGCCACAAACCATGCGGTCGAGGAAATATCCGTCATACTTCTCGCAGAGCTGGTTGCCCTTCACCTCGATGCGGCCGGTGATGTTCGTATTGCTGGTACGGTAGGCGGTGTTGCCGGCCTTGTCGAAGAACTGCGCGAAGCTCGTGCCGTTCTTGTGCACGCCAACCCAGGTCTTGTCATCGGTCAGTTGCTTGAGTTCCGCCGGGCCAAGCCGGTCGCTGGCAGCGCCAACAAAGCCGAAGGGCCATTCCGGAATGCCAGCGACACGCAGGCCGAAAAGGTGACGATAGAGGTCCTCTTCGCGCCAGTAGTCATAGAGATAGCTATAATAGGTCAGGTTGGTGTCCGGAAAGAGTTTTAGCAGTTCCGCGGCTACTGCCGCTGCGCTCTGCTGATCGCCGCGCTGGGCATAGGCCGAGGCGAGATACTCCTTCACGGCTTCCGCCTTCGGCAGCGTCTCGCGCGCCGCTTCGATCAATGGGATCGCCTTTTCGAGTCGGCGCGTGGTGTAGTAGACGATGCCCGCCAGAAGCTGCAGGCTCGATGAGGGCGACGGATCGAGCCTGAGTGCCCGTTCGATATCGTCTAAGGCCTGCTCGTGCTCCCCGGTCTGGGCAAGGACCAGCGCCAGATTGGCGAGCGCCTCGGCATCGTTGGGCTGCATGGAGACGGCCCTGAGCGCCGATTCCTTTGCCTCCGAAGCGCGTCCATCGACGAGCTGCAGCAACGCCAGCACCGTATGGGCGCGCGCATTGTTGGCGTCGAGTTTCAGCGCCTGCCCGGCCGCATCATAGGCGATCTTGCGCGCCACCGCCGCCGACCAGAGATAGTTGTAGTCGTTGCGCCAGACGTCGACCGCGATGCGGGCTATGCCGGCATGAGCATCGGCGAAATCGGGATCGAGATCGATCGCCCGCTGGTAAAAGGCGAGTGTCTGACGATTGGTCTCGACATCGCGCCAGATAAGGCCCTGCTGCTCGGCGCGCATGTAGTTGTCATAGGCTTCGAGATTATCGGTGGGGATCCGTGCCAACCGGTCGCGCTCGCCCTCGCTGAGCTTGACCTCAAGCGCGGCAATGATCTTGCCGATGACGTCATCCTGAACGGCGAAGAGATCGGCATATTGGCGGTCGTAGCGCTCCGCCCAGAGCGACAACCCGCTCACCGCGTCGAAGAGCTTGACGTTGATGCGCAGCCGCTGGTCGGCCCGCTGCAGCGTGCCCTCCAGCACATAGTGCACGCCGAGTTCGGCGGCCACGTCCTGGATCTTGGTGGCGCTCCCCTTGAGCGCAAACACCGAGTGCCGGGCGATGACGAAGAGGCCGGACACCTTGGACAATTCGGTGATGAGATCGTCAGTCAGTCCCTCGGCCAAGTGGTCGTGGTCGCTGTCGCCGCTGACATTGATGAAGGGCAGCACCGCGACGGAAGGCTGGTCCGGCAGGGGATAGGCGAAACGCTGCGCCGGGCCGTCCTGCCCGATCCATGTCCACGGCTGCCACCAGGCGAGCGCAGCTGAAATTGCGATGGCCGCAAGCCCGACCACCAGCCCCTTTACCCAGACAGTCTTTCGCCGGTTTTTCTCAACAACCGTCCTGCCCGCGGCTTCCGGGTCCAGGAGCACGCGGTAGACCCGGATCGGATCGCCGAGCCCCTTGACCGGCTGCTGCCCGAGCGACACGAAACCGGCCTTGAGCTTCGAGCTGACCTGGTCATAGGCCGTGCCGGATATCGCGATGCCGCCAGGCTCGGCCAATCCCTGCACCCGGTCGGCGATGTTGACGCCATCACCATGGATGTCGTCGCCCTCGACGATGATATCGCCGAGATTGATGCCGATGCGGAAATCCAGCCTCTCGCCACCTGGCCCCTTGTCGGCTTCTGCCGCCTTGCGCCTCTGGATTTCGATTGCGCACTGCGTCGCATCGACGACGCTGCGGAACTCGACGAGCAGCCCGTCGCCCATCGTCTTCACCAGACGCCCGTGATGCTCGATAAAAAGCGGCTCCAGGATGTTGGAAAGGTCCGACTGGAATCGCAGACGCGTCCCTTCCTCGTCCAGCCGGCTCAGGCGGCTGTAACCGACGACATCCGCGATCAGGACGGCAGCGAGACGGCGCTCCATCGACGAGCTCTCAACGTACGATGTACTCCAACGCAGATGTTACCGCAGCTTGGCAGACGGCGCCATCGGCGCGGTCCGGCGATGGCGCCCCGCGTGCGTCGTAACCGTTACGTACTTGCGGTTCCCCGTCGAACTGGCACGATTTTGGGCGACCATCGGATGGAGTTTGCCACGCTAGGTGACGAAGCGAGCGCCGCCGATGCAGCGCGGCAACTGACTGAGAAGGATCCGAGCATGATGTTTTGTCGTTCGCTCTTCATGGCCGGCGCACTGGTGATGGCCGTCGCCCCACAATCAACCGCCGCCGACCCCGACACGGTCGGCGTTGACAACTTCGTTCGTGCCGAAAGCGACATGTACCTCGCCTCCATGGTCAAGGACGGTGCCTTCGGCAAATTCCTGCACCGGCGCGAGCCCGCCTCGATCGACAATCAGACCGTCATTCGCCTCAACCGCGATACGCTCTATTCGTCGGCCGTGTTCGATCTCGATGCCGGGCCGGTTACCATCACCATGCCGGACGCGGGAAAACGCTTCATGTCGTTGCAGGTGATCAACGAGGATCACTACGTGCCTGAGGTCGTCTACGGCGCCGGCGAAACGACGCTGACGAAGGAAAAGGTCGGCACGCGCTACGTCGTCGTCGGCGTCCGCACGCTCGTCGATCCGGCCGACCCGAAGGACATCGCCGAGGTTCACACCCTGCAGGACGCGATCAAGGCCAGCCAGCAGAAGGAAGGCAAGTTCGAGATCCCGGCCTGGGATCCGGCGAGCCAGAAGAAAGTGCGCGAAGCGCTGCTTGCGCTCGGCGCCACCATGCCGGACTTCAAGAAGGCCTTCGGCACCAAGGACGAAGTCGATCCGATCCGCCATCTGATCGGCACCGCGACCGGCTGGGGCGGCAATCCCGACAAGGACGCGACCTATCTGAACATTACCCCGGCCGAGAACGACGGCAAGACGATCTACAAGCTTAACGTCAAGGATGTGCCGGTCGATGCCTTCTGGTCGGTCAGCGTCTACGACGCGCAAGGCTTCTACGAGAAGAACCGGTATGATGCCTATACCATCAACAACATCACCGCCAAGAAGGGCGACGATGGCAGCGTCTCGATCCAGTTCGGCGGCTGCGACGGCAAGATCGCCAACTGCCTGCCTGTGGTCGACGGCTGGAACTATACCGTGCGGCTCTACCGGCCCCGGAAGGAGATTCTCGACGGCTCCTGGCACTTTCCCGAGCCGCAACCGATGAACTAAGCTTCCCGCGTCGTGAATCAGGCACGGGAGACTGAGCGCATGGAGTTCCGGGACGATGATCTTGTCGCGTTTGCCGAGCATGGCGCAGCGCCTCTGCCCGTCGCAACCGTCGAGGGCCACGTCGAGCACAATGGCGCGCGCATCTGGTACGCAGCCTATGGCAGGGGCACTCCGGTGATCCTGCTGCATGGCGGCCTCGGCCATAGCGGCAACTGGGGCTTTCAGGTCCCGACGCTGCTTGAGGCCGGGCACCGCGTCATCCTGATCGACAGCCGTGGCCACGGCCGCAGCACCCGCGACACCAGGCCCTACACCTATGAGCTGATGGCGTCGGACGTGCTCGCCGTTATGGACAGGCTCGAGCTTCAAAAAGCAGCCTTTGCCGGCTGGAGCGACGGCGCCTGCATTGCGCTCGTCCTCGCCTCGATGGAACCGGAGCGTGCCGCCGGCGTCTTCTTCTTCGCCTGCAACATGGACCCGAGCGGAACCATGGAAATCGAGCCGAGCCCGGTGCTCGACCGATGCTTCGGCCGCCATTCGAGCGACTACAGACAGCTGTCGGCAACGCCGGATGATTTCGGCGCCTTCGTCGATGCCGTCAGCGAGATGCAGAAGACTGAGCCGAACTACACCACCGAAGAACTCGGCCGGATCCGCGTACCGGTCGCGATCGTCCAGAGCGAAAACGACGAGTTCATCAAGCGCGAGCACGCCGACTATCTGGCGCGCAGCATTCCCGGCGCCAAATTCATCCTGCTCCCCGACGTCAGCCACTTCGCCCCGCTGCAGCGGCCAGAGCGCTTCAACGTCGCGCTCATCGGCTTTCTGGCAAGCCTTCCCGACTGACTGCATGCCCCGGGTGCGACGGCCTCCGTGCGAATGGACGGGCCAAGACCGGCCCGTCTGCCTGCCGTTCGAACGAGATTACTCGGCCGCCTCACTCTCCGGCATCGGCACGTAGTTGAGGATCGGCGACAGCCAGCGCTCGACCTCGCGCACCGGCATGCGCTTGCGTGTCGCGTAATCCTCGATCTGGTCTCGCTCCACCTTGGCGACACCGAAGTAATAGGCCTCGGGGTGGCCGATATAGAGGCCGGACACCGACGAACCCGGCCACATCGCATAGCTCTCGGTCAGGCTGACGCCGATCGCTGCCTCCGCATCGAGCAGCCGGAAGAGCGTCGCCTTTTCCGTATGGTCGGGCTGCGCCGGATAGCCCGGCGCCGGACGGATGCCGGCATAGGGCTCGCCGATCAGATCCTGCGGCGTGAAGACCTCGTCGGCAGCATAGCCCCAGAGTTCCTTGCGCACATATTCATGCATGCGCTCGGCGAAGGCTTCGGCAAAGCGGTCGGCCAGCGCCTTGACCAGGATCGAGGAATAGTCGTCATTGGCGCGTTCGAAACGCTCGGCAATCGCCACTTCCTCGATGCCGGCGGTGACGACAAAGCCACCGACATAGTCGTTGGAGCTGCTGCTGGCCGGAGCGACGAAGTCGGAAAGGGCCACATTCGGGCGGCCGTCGCGCTTCGTCAGCTGCTGGCGCAGCGTGAAGAAGGTCGCAAGCTCAGACGCCCGATCTTCGCCGGTGAAGAGCCGGATGTCGTCGCCGACGGTGCCGGCCGGCCAGAAGCCGACCACGGCCTTCGGCGCGAACCACTTCTCCTCGATGATCTGCGCAAGCATCGCCTGGGCGTCGTCGAACAGTTGCCGGGCGGCCGCACCTTGCGCCTCGTCCTCCAGGATCCTCGGATAAACGCCCTTCAGTTCCCAGGTCTGGAAGAACGGCGTCCAGTCGATGTAGCGGGCGAGTTCCGCCAGATCCCAGCTCTCGAAGACCCGCGTGCCGAGGAAGGACGGCGCCTTCGCCTGATAGGCAGACCAGTCGACCTTGTGCTGGTTGGCGCGCGCCTGCGACAAAGGCAGCCGTCGCTTTTCCGCTTCGTTGCGGGCATGCGCCTCTGCAACCTTGCGGTATTCCGCCCGGACGGTCTCCATATAGTTGCCCCGCGCCTCCGGCGACAGGAGGCTCGAAACCACGCCGACGGCGCGGCTGGCATCGGTGACATAGACAGTCTGGCCACGATCGTAGCGCGGATTGATCTTGACCGCCGTATGGACGCGGCTGGTCGTCGCGCCGCCGATCAAAAGCGGAATGTCGAAGCCTTCGCGCTCGAGTTCGGAGGCGACATGCACCATTTCGTCGAGCGACGGGGTGATGAGCCCCGAAAGGCCGATGATATCGACCTTCCGCTCGCGCGCCACGTCGAGGATCTTCGCCGAAGGCACCATGACGCCAAGATCGATGATCTCGTAATTGTTGCAGGCGAGCACGACGCCGACGATGTTCTTGCCGATGTCGTGCACGTCGCCCTTGACCGTCGCCATCAGGATCTTGCCGGCGCTTTCGCGCGCTTCGCCGCCATTGGCAAGCTTCTCCGCCTCCATGTGCGGCAGCAGCACGGCAACCGCCTGCTTCATGACGCGTGCGGATTTCACCACCTGCGGCAGGAACATCTTGCCGGAACCGAAGAGGTCGCCGACGACGTTCATGCCGGCCATCAGCGGACCCTCAATAACGTGCAGCGGCCGCGCGGCGGTTAGCCGGGCCTCTTCGGTGTCGACCTCGATATACTCCGTGATGCCGTTGACCAGCGCGTGCTCAAGACGTTTTTCGACCGACCATTCCCGCCAGGAGAGATCCTTCTCGCGCCCCTGTGAACCACCCTGACCACGATAACGCTCGGCGATTTCAAGCATGCGCTCGGTCGAATCGGCGCGGCGGTTGAGCACCACGTCCTCGCAGGCCTCGCGCAGCTCCGGATCGATCGCATCATAGACGGCAAGCTGGCCGGCATTGACGATGCCCATATCCATGCCCGCCTGGATGGCGTGATAGAGGAAAACGGCATGCATCGCCTCCCGCACCGGCTCGTTGCCGCGGAAGGAGAAGGAAAGGTTGGAGACACCGCCGGAGATATGCACATGCGGCAGCGTGGCGATGATTTCGCGCGTCGCCTCGATGAAGTCGACGCCGTAATTGTTGTGCTCCTCGATGCCGGTCGCCACCGCAAAGATGTTCGGGTCGAAGATGATGTCCTCGGGCGGGAAGCCGGCCTCTTCCGTCAGGAGCTTGTAGGCGCGGCTGCAGATCTCGACCTTGCGCGCCTTGGTATCGGCCTGACCGACCTCGTCGAAGGCCATGATGACGACGGCGGCGCCATAGGCGCGGCAGAGTTTCGCGTGGTGCAGGAAAGCCTCTTCGCCTTCCTTCATGGAAATGGAATTGACCAGCGGCTTGCCCTGAACGCATTTTAGGCCCGCCTCGATCACTTCCCATTTCGACGAGTCGATCATCACGGGCACGCGGGCGATATCCGGCTCGGAGGCGACGAGGTTCAGGAACTCGATCATCGCCTGCTTCGAATCGATCAGGCCCTCGTCCATGTTGATGTCGATGATCTGGGCACCGTTCGCCACCTGGTCGCGCGCGACATCGAGTGCGGCCGAATAGTCGCCGGCGGTGATCAGTTTGCGGAACTTGGCCGAACCGGTGACGTTGGTGCGCTCGCCGACGTTGACGAAGGGAATGTCCGCGGTCAGCGTGAACGGTTCCAGGCCGGAGAGCCGCATCAGCGGTTCGACCTTGGGGATCTCGCGCGGCGGATGCTTGGCAACCGCTCTCGCAATCGCGCTGATATGAGCCGGCGTCGAGCCGCAGCAGCCGCCGACGATGTTGAGGAGGCCATCGCGCGCGAAGGCTTCCACTTGGGCGGCCATCTGCTCGGGTGTTTCGTCATACTGGCCGAACTCGTTCGGCAGACCGGCATTCGGATAGGCGCAGACAAGGGTATCGGCAACGCCCGAGAGCTCGTCGATATGGGCGCGCATGGCATTGGCGCCGAGCGCGCAATTGAGCCCGATGGTGAACGGATCGGCATGGCGAACGGAATGCCAGAAGGCGGTCGGCGTCTGGCCGGAAAGCGTGCGGCCCGAAAGGTCGGTGATCGTGCCTGAGATCATCACAGGCAGCTCGATGCCCTTTTCGGCGAAGACTTCCTTGGTGGCGAAGATCGCGGCCTTGGCGTTCAGCGTATCGAAAATCGTCTCGATCAGGATGATATCGGCGCCGCCGTCGATCAGCCCGCGGATCTGTTCGGCATAGGCGATCCTGAGGTCGTCGAAGGTGACGGCGCGATAACCGGGATTGTTGACGTCAGGCGAGATCGACGCCGTGCGGTTGGTCGGTCCGAGCGCGCCGGCGACGAATCGCCGGCGGCCGTCCTCGGCCTCGGCACGCTTGGCGGCACGGCGCGCCAGCCGGGCGCCGTCGCGGTTGAGCTCATAGACCATGTCCTCCATGCCATAGTCGGCCTGGGCGATGCGGGTCGAGGAGAAGGTGTTGGTCTCGAGGATGTCGGCGCCGGCGATCGCATAGGCGTAGTGAATGTCCTCGATCGCCTTCGGCTGCGTCAGCGTCAGAAGATCGTTGTTGCCCTGCTGATGACACGCGCAGCCGCCGAACCGGTCACCACGGAAATGCTGCTCGATAAAGCCGAGCTGCTGGATCTCCGTGCCCATCGCGCCGTCCATGATCAGGATGCGTTCACTCGCCGCCCGACGCAGCGCCTCTTTGATCTCGGAGCCGTCCGGCTTGGAGGAAACGTCACCGAAAAGGGCGCCGATGGCGGACATGGGAAATCTCCCGTTCTGAAAACGACAAACAATAATCGAGTCAATCACATAAAGATATCTTTATGTCAACATATGGCGCGATCACATTTGGCCATCTGGACAAAGAAAATGGCCCGCCGCGATTGCGACGGGCCATTATGAAAGGACCTGCTCCGGACGGCAAATCAAAGCCGTGCCAGGCAATCCTCGGTTTCGTATATGGCGCAGAGGATGTGATAGAAGCTGCTGGCCGGTGCAGGCTCGTCAACGAAGCTGCCATCGGCCTTCTGCTTGTCGCGCCAGAGACCCGCGACCGGGGTCTCCAGGAAAGTCTGAAGCGCTGCCGCCGCCCGCGCAGCCGAAGCGAGATAACGCTCCCGCTCGGCGCCGCCGGTCAGCGCCGCGAAACGAACCGCGGCCTTCAGCCACTCGGTCTGCGGCCAGAGCCGCGCGATCGGGTCGGCCACCGAGAGATCGTCGAGAAGCGTCATGATCGCAACGTTGCGGTTCGCGCAGATGCCGTGCGCCTCGCCGATATCGAAGAGCCGCCGCGCTTTCACGATCGCCTCGGCGCTGCCGCGGCGTTCCGCCCAGCGCAACAGCAGCCAGGCCCATTCGAAGAGATGACCGGGCTCGACGATGCGGCCCTTGTCGCCGGCAATCGGCGCCCAGTCGTGATCGAAGAACTCACGCAGGACGCCGGTCTCAGCGTCGATGAAATGATCCATCGCCAGATCCGCAATCTCGTCAGCGAGATTGGCCCAGGCGACCTGATCGAAGCCCTCGACCGCCTCGCTGGCGAGGCACGCCTCGAAGAGATGCATGTGCGGGTTGGAGCAAAGCGGCAGCCGTGGGGGATTGTCTTCCTCGAAACCCGCAACCGGATGCTTGACATGCGCCTCGATCCGAGACCGAAGATCATTGCTGCGTTCGATCATTTCGGCCTTCCGTGCCGGCACGACCTCAGCGAGATAGGCGAAGGCGAGCAGCGCGAAGGCCTGGTTGTAGAGATCGAAGGATCCGTCGAGCAAATTGCCATCCGCATCGGCGAGCGCGCCGTAGAAGCCGCTCGGCTGCTTGAAGACGCGATCGAAATAGGCAAGCCCGCCTTCGGCAGCGCCGCACCAATCGCCGGACCAGCCGCGTCGGCCGGCTTCGGCAAAGCAATAGACCTGCCGCGGCTGGACGCGCGCGCGCCTGTTGGCGCGCGTCGGTTCACCCGCCATGTCGATCGTCTCGACGAAGCCGCCTGGGGAATCGACACCCTTGTCGCGCCATAGCGGCAGGGCCTTGTCGGCGAGCCATTGCGAAAGAGCCTGGGACTGAGACAAAATATCGCCTGACAACACTCAGCCCTCAAGCTTCAACGCGTCATGATCCTTGCCGAGCAAGGACGAAAGCGCTTCGACGACCATGTTGTGGTCCTCGCGCTGCGGCAGGCCGGAAACCGTGACCGCACCGATGCAGCCGGTGCCTTTGACGACGATCGGGAAGCTGCCGCCATGCGCGGCGTAATCAGCATCGGCAAGCCCGAGCTTTGCCTGCAGATTCGTCTGTGCCTTGGCGAGCTCGCGGCCCGTGGCATAGCTGCTCTTGAACAGCCGGAAGACCGTGTTGCGCTTGCGGCGCACCCAGTTCGGATTGTCGGGCGTCGCCCCTTCGAGCGCGGCGTAGAACACCGGCATCGAAAACAGCGTGATGTCGATGACGACGCCGAGCTTGCGCTCGACCGCCATCTTGCGCAGCAGCGCGCCGAGCTCCCAGGCCGTTTCGAGGTCGAAGCGCTCGAACTGCAATTCCTGTTCCTGCCGCGCGATGCGGCCCAAGTCCTTGTCGATATTCATGGGTTCAGTCCTTCCAGAGCCAGGCCGCACCGCGCACACCGGAACTGTCGCCATGCAGGGCCTTGCGGATGGGGGTTTCGAACGTGTCGCCGAAGAGATAGTTGACCACCCGCGGCGGCACGTCGTCATAGATCTCGTCGACATTCGACATGCCACCGCCGAGCACGAAAACGTCGGGGTCGACGATGTTGGTGAGCAGCGCCAGGCTGCGCGCCAGCCGGTCGACGAAGCGCTCGTAGACGCCCGTTGCAACCGGGTCGCCCGCCCGCTTTGCCTCGATGATGTCGCGGCCGCGGCGCTCCGCGCCTGTTGTGATCCGGTAGTCGAGCTCGACGCCGGTACCGCAGGCATACATGTCGAGGCAGCCGTGTTTGCCGCACCAGCACTTATGCCCGGGATATTCGTCCTTCGTCATCCACGGCAGCGGATAGTGGCCGATCTCGGCGGCAACGCCCTGATAGCCGGCATGCACCTTCTTGTCGATCGCAAGACCGCCGCCATGGCCTGTGCCGACGATGACGCCGAAAACCACATGCGCGTCCCTGCCCGCACCGTCGACCGCCTCCGAAACCGCCAGGCAGTTGGCGTCGTTGGCGAGCCTGACCGCACGGCCGAGTGCCGCCTCCAGGTCACGTCCGAGCGGCTTGCCGTTGATCAGCACCGCATTGGAATTGCGCACGATGCCCGTGCGCGGATTGGGGCTACCGGGAATACCGATGCCGATCGAGCCCTTTTCGCCCGCCGTCTGTTCGGCAGCAGTGACAAGATCGAGAACGGCGCGAATGCAGTCGTCGTAGCCGCTGTTCGGGGTCGCGACGCGATGCCGGGCGCGCGTTTCGCCATCGCGCCCGAGCGCGATGACTTCCATTTTCGTGCCGCCCCAATCTATTCCGATGAACATATGTGGATCAGGTCTCTGATGAAGGTCTCACGGGGAACGCCAGCCTCCTCAAGCCGACGCCCGCCTTGCTTAGCATTCGAGCGACCGGAAAGACCAGCCCCGTTTCGCAATCGATTTAAACACGCGGGAGATGGCGCCAATGCGTCGCTCTGACGAGATAACCAGGCTCGGCGGCGCCGGCATTTCCGCGGACACACGCGCAAAAACACTTGGCTAAGACGCCTTGCTTTTGTATGGGTGCTATCCAAGTGGTCCCGTAGCTCAGCAGGATAGAGCACCAGATTCCTAATCTGGGGGTCGCGCGTTCGAATCGCGCCGGGATCACCATAAAAATCAAATAGATAGAATTCCAACCCTCCGACACATTCCCCGGGCCGTTCCCCACTCGCGTTTACGCTGCGCTCTATGCCCCCGGCCAAAATGTGAGATTCCAGCCAAACGCATTACACTGGTGCACTCATGGTTCAGTTGCTCGTGACCTATATGGAAATGCGTGGACAACGCGCGGGCGAAGCGCCTCCATCTCCGGTCGAGGGTGCGCGGGTCCTGCCCGAGTTGCCCGATGCCGCCACGTTCCTATCGCTCTACCGCGCCGTCGGCGATCCGTTGCGCTGGGATCAGCGCCTGCGCATGAGCGCAGCCGATCTCGACGGTTTTCTTCGCAGCGAATCGACTGGCCTCTACATCCTGCGGGTGGACGAGCGAGCGGTCGGGCTCTGCGAATTCGACCGCGTCGGGACACCCGACATCGAGCTCACCCATTTCGGCTTGGTCCCCGAGGCGTACGGCAGGAAGCTCGGACCGTTCCTGCTCGACAGCGCGCTGCGCGCTGTCTGGAGCGGCGGACCGAACCGCATCTGGCTGCACACGGACGAATGGGATCACCCAAAGGCCCAGGACACCTATCGCCGCGCCGGCTTCAGCGTTTTCGCGCAGAAGCTCGAAGAGGTCGATGGCTAGCGAAGCGGCTGCCATGCCGGGCCACGCCAGGCTCTCAACGCCTGCAGAAAGACCTGCAGTCGCGACGGCAGAAACCGCCGCGTCGGATAGACCGCGTGCACAAAGACATCAGGGGCCGACCATCCGGGAAGCACGCGCACGAGCCTGCCGTTCGCAAGCAGGCTGTCGCAGAAGATCGGCGGTAGCCGGCCGATGCCATGGCCTCGCTCGGTCATGGCGCTGGCCGACTGGATATCGTGGACCGAGACGGCTCCGGTCACGTGAACCCTGATCGATTCGTCCCCGTTGACGAGATGCCATTCGGCTTCGTTGTTGCGGGTATTGACCAGAACGCAGCGATGACCGGGCAGATCTTCCGGCCGCAGCGGGATGCCGTATTCGGCGAGATAGTCAGGGGCAGCCACCAGGAAGTGCGTGCTTCTGCCGATCCGCTGCGCAACAAGGGACGAATCGCGCAGCTCGCCAAACCGGACCGCCACGTCGATGTTTTCGGCGATGAGATCCATGAACATATTGGTGACGAGCAGGTCGACCTCGATCTCGGGGTATTTCTTCAGGAAACCAGACAGGAAATCAAAGAACGGCGGCTGTCCGAGAGTCATGGGGACTGTGATGCGCAAGAGCCCTTCGGGTTTTCTTTGCGCTTCACTCAGGACCCGTTCCGCGTCGTGAAGCTGGTTCAGCGGTTCGCTGCATTCCGCGTAGTAAGCGCGCCCCTGAAGCGTGAGGTTCAGTTTGCGCGTCGTCCGCTGCAACAGAGTGACGCCCAGTTGCTCCTCGAGGGCCGTGACCTTGCGGCTGACGGTGGAGACCGGCATGCCAAGCGCCCGCGCCGCCCGGCTGAAGCTCTCGAATTGGGCAACGGCCGCAAAGACCGCGATATCGTTCAAATCGACCATGTCCGCGACTTTTGCACTGATGGAAAAGTAATTCCAGATAATTTCATCTAATCGTGCAATCGCACCTCGATCATATTGATCCCACGAACGCAATCCAACCGTGGAGAGATCAAATGACCAACAAGGTCGCCATCATCACCGGCGCGTCCCAGGGTATCGGCGCGGGCCTTACAAACGCCTTCCTCGCTCAGGGCTACAGTGTCGTCGCAACCTCGCGAAACGTCAGCCAGTCCCGGGACATCGTCGAATCGGACCGGCTGGCCCGCGTCGACGGCGATATCGCCGATCCGGCCACGGCGAAACGCGTGGTCGAAACCGCGATCGACCGGTTTGGCTCGATCGACGCGCTCGTCAACAATGCCGGCATCTTCTTCACCAAGCGCTTCGTCGACTACACCGCTGAGGACTACCGCCAGCTGAGCGCGACGAATATCGAAGGCTTCCTCCACACGACCCAACTGGTCGTCAGGCAGATGCTGGCGCAGAAGAGAGGCGGCAGCATCGTCAGCATCACGACGCCGCTGGCCGATCGCCCGATCGCGGGCATGAACGCCTCGGTCGCGATGCTGACCAAGGGCGGCATCAATGCGATCTCGAAGAATATCGCCATGGAATACGCAAGGGACGGAATTCGCGTCAACGTCGTTGCCCCCGGCGTCGTCGACACCCCGCTCCACAAGGACAACCCGAAGGATTTCCTCAACACGCTCTCGCCGATGCACAGCATTTCCAGCGTCGATGAGATCGTGGATGCCGTCCTGTTCCTGACCAGGGCGCCGCGCGTCACCGGGGAGGTGCTGAACGTCGACGGCGGCGCGCATTTGGGCAAATGGTAAGCCGCGGGCAAGCGACCGCCGCTGGCGCAGAACAGCGGCTGAATGAACTCGGCATCGCGCTGCCTCCTCCACCGACACCGTTCGGCAACTATGTCGAAGGGGTCAGGATCGGCAAGCTGCTCTATCTGAGCGGCATGCTGCCGGTCATCGACCGCAAGCCGCAGGTCGTCGGCCGACTTGGGGTCGAATTAACGGTCGATGAGGGACGTCGCGCGGCGGAAATCGCTACCCTGAGTGCATTGTCGGCAATCAAGGCTGAGCTCGGTTCGCTCGACAAGGTCGCTGCCATCGCCAAGCTCGGCGTCTACATCGCAACATCAGGCGATTTCCGCGACCACCCCGCGGTCGCCGATGGCGCATCCGACCTGCTGGCCGATGTCTTCGGTCCCGAGCTTCTCTCGGGCCGTATCGTCCTCGGCGTCGCCAGTCTTCCGCTGGGATTGCCGGTAGAAACCGAGCTTCTGGTCGAAGTGGCAGATTGAGAGCATCGGTCGGCGGCGATCCACGCCGCCGACTTTCGGGACGGAAGTCAGGTCGTCATTTGCCTGTCACGAACAGAAGCTATTGAACAGTCACACCTTCTTGATGACCACGGATGAACTGGCGTCGATCGAAGGTGATGAGGAAGGTCGGGTTTGCCCCGGCCTTTTTTGTTTCGGTCATTGCCTACAGTGTCGTCGCAGCCTGCTCTGGCCGGTACCGTTCCCTTCCCAGCCCCATGACCGCTCTAACCACCAGGATTGAAACCACAGCGACCATTGCGCCGGCAATCACATCACTCAAATGATGTCCACCTTCCGGCAGCGTACCGATGATCATCACTGCGTTCAAAACAGCGATCGGGCCGGCGGCCCAGCGAACGCTGCGCAGGGAATACACGACCATGATTCCAAGGGCCGTGTGGTAGGAGGGGAAAGTCACAAGGCCTTGCGCGTTCCCAACGAACAGGTTGAAGTTGTCCCCCGACCTCAGCCTCAGCAGTTCGGAGTAGTGCCACATCCCGGCTTGTGCCGTAAACGCGTCGAAGGTTTCGGGCGGCGGATCGAAATAGGCATAGGCGCCCGCGGCCGGAAACATCGCCATCAACAGGCCGGTAAACACCGAGGAAACCGCAAGCAGCGCGACGAACTCCAAGGCTTTGTCCGCTCGCCGAGCCGCACTGTACAAGAGAAACAGCGCAATCACCTGAGGCGTCAGGCTGTGATAGGCGATTACCAATGCCCATGCGACCGGCGGAGACCCGTTCGTCGTCTCCAGAAACGAACGCCAATCGAAGCCTAGCGCCGCGTCGAGTGCGGCCAGTTTGCCATCGACCAGGGGAACCTGGGTTGCCGAGGCCAAATACATGAAGATGGCACTGACGAAGCCGAGTGGTAGAAAGATCGTGGAAACCGCGACCAGTACAATCAGGCGGTCCGCAGCCCATCGCATCGCACCGGCCGCCCACGATCTTTCATCGCGCAGGCGGTAGAGAACAAGCCTGCCGATCAGATAGGCAGCCAAAGCGGCCGACGCCGCCTTCGCAAGGTGACCAAAGTTTCGAGGATCAAGGCTGATCACTGAAAATGGCAGCCACACAACATCGATCGCCGCGAACAAGACAGTCACGGCAACGATGATCGAAACCAAACGACGATTAGCCCCCATATCGACATAGAACCATTCTTTGCCAGTACCGGCAATACTTGGTTCAACTCGAGCAAGGGCCGCGTCACTGCTTTCCCGAACAGGGATCGACCACCTGCAGGCTTAGGCAAAATCGGCCCGGAATCACAGCGTTCGCAGCACTTCAATCATCCGGCCGGCAGACGCGCAGGCGGTGACCATCCGGGTCGAGCGCGACGAAGGTGCGACCGAAGACGGCCGTTTTCAGCTCCTGCTCGATCGTAAGCCCCCGCTCCCGCCAAGCGGTATAGAGCCGCTCGACCTCGGCATCGTCCTTCACCATGAAGGCGATTTCCGAGCGATGGCCCGTGCCGGAGGACATGAAATCCTTCGCCGCCGTGGACCAGAGACTGAAGGTCAGGCCGTTTTCCAGTTCGAAGGCGACATAGCTTGGAAAGGCGGCGGCGGGCTCGCGATCGAGCAGGTCGGTGTAGAAGCGTGCGCTCGCCAGCGGGTCTTCGACATAAAGCAGGATGAGGTTTGGTGACAGCATGGTCGGGTCTCCCGTTTCGACAACGCGACCCTGGGCATAATGACTGTCAGCTTCCGTCAGCATCGACCGACGGCGCAGAAAAACCGCAGGTACATCGGAGCCGGCGGCTTTCACATTGGTTGGGAACGAGGCGCGTCAGAAGACGGCCAGGTATTTCAACAGAGAGATGATGCCGATGATGATGACGATGATCTGGACGATCTGTTTGGCGCGCGCGTCGAGCGGCAGCCGCTGGACGAGATAAAGCACCAACACGATGACAAGGAACGTAATCAGGATTCCGATAAGCAGCCCCATGGATCAACTCCCTTTTCACAACGACAGCGCGATAGCGCCGGGATTGTAACTATGGAGCGAGGGTAAAAGTTCCGATTCTCCCGGAAACTTCTTTAGCCGGGTTGGAAAGCGCGGTTGGAGAAGTTGCGGGGCAGCCTCCGCGTCAAGGCGCAGGCTTGCAGGCGATGCCCTGGTCCTGTTCGCCCTTCGTCGCGTCGAAAAGCGTCGCTTCGTCACCCTTGGTCCACCAGATATACTGGCCGCCGGCATATTTGGCGCCCGAAGCGGCAACCACATTGGCGGCGACGACGAAGGTATCGTCGATCGTGAAAGTCACCAATGAAACCGGGCCGGCATTGATGTACTCCGCTTCGACGGGCTTGCCGCCGCAGTCATAGCGCACCGATCGCCGATCCACCGCACCGGCTCCCGGAGCACGGAACGTCACGTCGATCCCTTCGGAACCCACCGTCATCGACGCCAGTTTGATCGCGGTCCTGCCCTCCGCCTTGTTGAGCACGAGTTTCGATCCCTCGACTGCCCAGGAGAGTTCGCTGCCAAGCGCCTCCAGGAATTTCTGTTCCTGGGTCATCGCCGCCGGCACGCACATCTTGCGTGTCGATGCGGCAGGGCCGAAGGTGATCTTCGTGCCCGACAGACTGAAGGTGCCGGTGAAATGGTTGCAGCCGGCCATGCCGCCGTAAGTGCCGTCCTCGCGGATTTCCAGCGTCGATTGCAGATCGTCGATGACGCCGCCGCCGCCGATATCTTCGGCAAGCCAGGTACCGACGAGCTGCGGCGGAACGTTTTCGGCTGCAACCGGCTGCATCGAGGCCATCTCGATGGTCACGCAGGCGCAGGAAACGGCGGTAATGATCTTCAGCATCGCGAACTCCTTCGGGCTCCGACTCAAAGCAGTCCGATTCTTAGCCCGTGGACGACACGGATTGAAGACCGCGCCCTTGTTGCCGGCGGAATTCGCCTGTAGAGCCTAGCAAACAACATAAAAAACTCGGATCGATCTCGCGAAGATCACGTGTCCGCAGCGCAGGCTGCGCCGGGCATCCCGTCCGAAAAGAAGAACATGGGTATTGGCATGGCATCCCGCGACAGTGCGAAGCGCCGACTGACGATCCTCGGATCAACCGGTTCGATCGGCACCAACACGCTCGACGTCATCGAGCGCCTTGGCGGTCGCGAGCGCTTCGACGTCGTCGCCGTCACCGGCAACGGCAACATCCCCCTGCTCGCAGAACAGGCCTTGAAGGTTGGCGCAGAACTCGCCGTCACCGCCAACGAAAACCAATTCGAAAACCTGAAGGCAGCCCTTGCCGGCACCGGCATTGCCGTCGCCGCCGGCCGAAGCGGTCTGATCGAGGCAGCCGAACGCGATGCCGACTGGGTGATGGCGGCGATCGTCGGCAATGCCGGTCTTGCTCCCACGCTCGCAGCCGCCCGCC
>Ga0209025_1001390_pt1 | contig 32260 bp, 37 predicted proteins | sample AraplaMF_Col_mLB_FD_184256 | JGI IMG/M metagenome (GOLD analysis project Ga0209025, IMG submission 184256) | Arabidopsis root microbial communities from the University of North Carolina, USA - plate scrape MF_Col_mLB (SPAdes) (version 2) | ecosystem: Host-associated > Plants > Roots > Endosphere... | reverse complement strand
CAAAAAGTGAAAGGAATTATAAAAGGATTCGAAGAGGGAATTACAATAGAAGAAATGGGAGAACAAATGGGAGCTTCCAGAACAACCGCAAGAAGATATTTAGAATACTTAGTAGCGACAAATGAATGCACAGTAGAATACACATACGGCATTATCGGACGACCAGAAAGAAAATATCGAATAGGACGAGGGTTATGAAAAAACGATTATTACTATGTATATTGCTTATGACAGGAGTAATAGCTGGTTGTTCGTCGGAAAAACCTCAAACGAATACAGTAAACATAGACAAAGTAGAAATCGTTGCACCAAACGTTCAAGGAGCCGGATGGGACTTAACAGCACGGGCGATGCAAAAAACGCTGACAGAAGAAAAAATCTTCACAAAACCAATCACAGTCACAAACAAAGTAGGCGGTAGCGGTGATGTCGGATGGAAATATACGAAACAAAAAGGCGGTCACGTACTTGCGATTAACTCAAGCTTACTCATAACGAACAACCTACTAGGCCACAGTAAACTAACATATAAAGACTTCACACCGCTCGCGACACTCGCATCAGACTGGGAAGTCGTTGTCGTATCAAAAGACTCTAGCGTAGATAACGCAAATCAACTAATGGAACAACTAAAACAAGACAAGAAAAACTTCAAAATCGGCGTCGCCCCAGGCCTAGGAAATGACGATCACCTATCCTTCGTACAAGTAAGCAAAGCATTCGGCATAAACCCCGCCGAACTAGAATTCTTCGTCTACGAAAACAAAGAAAAAATCATAAATGCCCTAACGAACAAACAAATTAACGCCGCAACCATGACCCTATCCGAAGCCGAAAAACAATACAAAGCCGGCAAAATAAAAATACTAGCCGTATCCGCACCAAAACGACTAGACCGACTACCAGAAATTCCAACATGGAAAGAACAAGGCATCGACGTCATATTCCAGCACTGGAAAGGAATTATGGGCCCGAAAGATATGACGGAGGAAGAGGTTGCTTATTGGGATGGTGTTATTAAGAAGATGGTTGAGAGTGATAGTTGGAAAGGGATTTTGAGGGAGAGGGGTTGGAATTCTTTTTATAAGAATAGTGAGGAGAGTAGGATTTTTCTTGAGGAGAGTAGTCAGGAGTATGGGGAGCTAGTGGGGAATAATAGGGATTAGTAAATCATACGGTATGGCGTATGATTTTTCTTTTATACATAGTTTGGTAAAATAGTGGTAATTGTAATTTATTGTAACGGTGGGGATAAAAATGTTGGATCAACTCATAATTGAATTGGCTAAATCAACGAAGCAGGTTGAAGATATAAATGGTGATAAAACTTATTTGATTAGAAATAAGGATAATGGAGAATTAGAAATTGAAATTAAATTTTCACGTGAGCGATATGAAAAAGAAGAAGCACCGTCTTATTTTAACGTGGGCTTTGAACTTCTTAAGGATGCTTGGCAAAAAATTATTGATATGCGCACGGTAAAGAGTGAGGATTTCGGACAAGCAAGTGAATGTAATACTTTCTTGGTAGCTTTCTTTTCACAGCTTCCATTTGTGAATGTAATGGAAGCAGGAGCTATTGAATTTAAAGAATTCAAAACAGATAACCTACCAAGTGAAAAATATGATAAAGTTATACTCTTTTTAGAAGAGACAATGAATGGTACATATAATCCAAGTACGTTACGTGAACAAACGGATGAAAATTTATATAGAGTGAAATCTAATGCACGCCAGGATTTAAGATTGTTGGGCTTTTTGAATGAATCTCATGAAATGAATCAGCTTTTATTAAATGAATATGTTCAATCAGAAGATAAGAATGCTTACATTGCACAGCTAGTTTTAAGACAGGAATATTTCTGTCATGCTTTATTTGTTCTTGGATTGTTAGAGAAGTATTCAAAGGATGAAAAGAAAGAAGCTTTAGTAGGTTTGGGAATGACGACTGTCCGAAATTCATTAGGGGCTAATTTGATGGTTGAATCAGTAGCGAAGCGGCGTACGAATAACTTACTAGATTGGCTGGAACAAGTAGGGCTGATTAATAATGAGTGGATTCCTATTGAACAATACGTAAAAGATGATAGAGAAAAGGGCGGTAGTATGAACAGTAATTTACGTGAAAAGTTTTTAACGGTTATGGATGAATATTTACAGGCAAGAACAGAAAGATTTGCAGGTCATAAAATGGGAGCGGTTGTTAGGCATGAAATGACAACGGAAATAACGAGGTTACCATTTATTAATCATAATCAATATGTTGTCACAGGTTCAATTGGACAAGGGAATTGGGCTGCTGTTCCGTGGCTTGCGATTATGAATAAAGATATTACGACATCCACGCAGAGAGGTTATTATATCGTTTATTTGTTTAGTGAAGATATGGAGCGATTATATTTAACGTTGGCGCAAGGTGTGACGGAAACGTCTAGAGAAGAGATGCAAAAAATTAAAGAAGAGATCCGTGAGCAAATACATATGTCCCAAAAGGTCAAAAAAGATGATGAGATTTTCCTAGGGACAAGCTCAAAAGCGAAAGGATATGCGAATTCAACAGCGAAAGGATATGCGAATTCAACAGCGGCTTATATTGCGTATGATGCTAATAAAATGCCAAGTGAAAAAGAGTTAGTAGAGGATCTAGAAGAAATGCTTCGCTATTATGAGGGATTTATTGCTTACAAAGAGGAAGGAACGAAATATGAAATGATTTATGAGAGGAAAGAAGTGTATTTAGATCAGCAATCAATTATCGATCATGTGTCTTCTTATATTCAAAGTAAAGGTTTCTTTTATGAGAAAAAAGATCTTATTAATTTCTTCCTTTCGTTAAAGACGAAGCCATTTGTAATTTTATCAGGTATTTCAGGTACAGGGAAAACGAAAATTGTTCAGTGGTTTGCGGAGAGTTTAGGGGCTACGGAAGAGAATGGACAATTTACACTCATTCCGGTTCGACCTGATTGGAGTGATAGTTCTGATTTGCTTGGTTATGTGAATCTTCAAGGGGAATTTCAAGAAAGACCGTTAATTAAAGTTCTTGAAAATGCAGATGCAAATCCAAATAGGCCGTATTTTGTAGTGTTGGACGAGATGAACTTAGCTCGAGTGGAATACTACTTTAGTGATTTTTTAAGTGTAATTGAAAGTCGTAAATGGAAAGATGGAAAAATTGTTACGTCACCAGTACTTCCAGAATCAATTACGAATAAGCATATTACGATTCCATCAAATGTATATATTATCGGAACTGTAAATATGGATGAAACGACACATCCGTTAAGTAAAAAAGTATTAGATCGTGCGAATACAATTGAATTTAATACCGTTAACTTAGATTATTTTAATTTCTTAATGGATATGGAAGAGAAGGAAGCTGAAATTATTTCTAATAGCTCTTTAGCAACCAAGTATCTTCATTTAAAAGAATGCTTTAAAGAAAACGAAGATCTTGTGAGAAATATCTCAACTATTTTAATAGAAATAAATAAAACACTTGAATCAGTTGGAGCTCAAGTGGGATACCGTATACGAGATGAAATTTGTTTCTATATGGCATACAACGAAAAAGGAAAGTTATTATCGTTTGATGAAGCGCTTGATTATCAAATATATCAAAAGATTTTACCGCGTCTTGCAGGGAGCGATGGACGAACAGAAGAGGTATTAAAGCAGTTGTATGTATTATGTGCAAATGAAGAATATGATAGTGGTAATAATGATGCCTCATATGCTAAGTATCCTCGTTCAGCTAACAAGCTGTCTCATATGTTAAGGAGGTTCGAGTATGATGGCTTCACCTCTTTCTGGATCTAATAATGAGATAGAGCTAGTTAAGATTGAAACAGAGGAGCTATCATTGACGATTAAAGGAAATCCTTATCATGAAAAATACGAGAGTTTAAAAGAATATCACGCTATGAACGCGGATGAAATGATGTATTTTCAAGTAGATGGGAAGACGGAATCCGTTTCTGTATTTGATGCGAGATTGCAGCGGCTAGATGAATGGAACGAACATCCGCCAATCTTTTTTGAGAATAGAAGTTATCAGCTTGTTGTTGTTCCGAAAAATAACAAGCAGCTCTCTTTTTATCATGAACATCCGGGATTTCGAAAACAAGTTAGTTCTATTCAAATGGGTTCACTATACGTGTTAATGGGGAATCTTTCGTTTCCGAATGGAGTAGGAAATACAACGTTTGAAATTAAAGATGATAAAGAAACTTTATTAACAGTTACATTTGAAGTTTTTCCGGTAAAGCTTGATTATAAGGATGATTACAGAGCCTTATTAGATGAGGTAAATGATGAAATTTATCATTTAGCGTTTCATTTACTAAAGAGAACTTACTTAGGAGCATCTGCAATTTACGCTACAAATCCATCGAAGAGTGAGTTTTATCGTATTTTAAATGATTCCTTTGAGCGGTTTATGAAGTCGATCTCTCACATTAAAAGACAACCGCATCATACGCTTATGACTAGACATCAACTTGTACGAGGAGAAAAAATTCGTAAATTTGATTCTGCCGGAATGAATTATTTGCGAAAGCGACCACACTTAATACAAGGAGAAAACAGTATACCGACTAAAGGAATTACAGCTTATAAGGAAGTGTCATATGACACGCTGGAAAATCGATTTGTTAAATGGATGATTCAAAGAGTCGTACATAAAATAGAGGATTTACTTAAGGCGCTAGAGCCAAAGTCTAGATATACACGTGGTGAAACTGATGAAGATTTACTACAACGTGTAAAAAATATGAAGTATCGAATGAAAAATGAATTGAACGATCCATTTTGGCGAGGAATAGGAAAATTAGATCGCTCAGTCTTTTCGCTCGTAATCCAAATGGCTGCAGGATATAGAGATGCGTATCAAATCTTTTTAATGCTATCGCGAGGTTTAACATTACGAGGACAAATTTTCAAAATGTCGGTAAAAGATGTCGCAAGGTTATACGAATACTGGACGTATTTAAAACTCGGACAAATTCTATCTAAAAAATATATACCGCTCCATCAAGACGTTATTCAAGTTAAACAAGATGGTTTATACGTAACGCTTGATGAAAGTAAAACTGCAAAAAGAACGTTCAAGCATCCAGTCACTGATGAAGTAATAGAACTTTATTTCCAGAAAAGAAACGGTAGACTACCAACAGTTACACAAAAGCCAGATACGATGCTTGCTATTGAGAAAAAGGGAAAGAACTATCAATATCAATACATTTTTGATGCGAAATACCGAATTGATTTTGCTGAAAGATCTCATTATAAAAGGAAGTATGGCACCCCTGGTCCAATGGAAGAAGATATTAATACAATGCACCGTTACAGAGATGCATTAGTTGTAGAACAAGAGGGACCTTTTGAGCGGACAGCTTACGGGGCGTACGTACTATTCCCGTGGAACCAAGAGGGAGCATATGAGAATCATCCATTTTATAAAAGTATCGAAAAAGTAAATATCGGTGGATTCCCATTCTTACCAAACGCAACAAGACTAGTCGAACAGTTTTTAGATCATCTCATTGAAAAGAGCCCAGAAGAAATTATAAGAGAAGGCATTCTTCCAAGAGGAACAAAAGAAGAATGGCACTCTTCACTCGAAGAAAAAGTATTAGTGGGCAGCGTAAAAACTGAAGTCGACTATGAAACATATAGGAAAGAAGGCTTATATCAGCTACCAGTCACACAGCTAAAACCAGGATGGCAAGATGCGAAGTACATTGCATTATATGCACCGAAAAAATGGCACGGAGAAAAAGGTGGCATTCAATACTTCGCAAAAATTAAACACATTCAAATGCAACAAAACGATGAGTATGTAAATTTCGAACTAGAGCCATGGAAAAAACTAGACCACCTCATCCGCCCAGTAGGGTATGGTATTCAAACATACACAATAACAACGATGTCATTATTAAAAGAAGTACAAGAGCTTCCGGAACTCCTCATGAAATCAAAAGAAGAACGAACTCTTTGGAAAACACTGCGTCGTTTTACGAAGCAAGTTAAGGTTGAGTTGGATCATCACAATTTAGATGAAGCATCTTCTATTAAGAGTTATTATGTGCAGGATGTTCAGATTTGGGTTGATTATGAGAATGGGGTTGTTATGGTTGGGAGAGATGGACGAGTTAAAGAGGTGCCTTTGGAGTTGGTTGTTGGTAGAGGTTCGGTGTTGTTTAGGGAAGTTTTAGAGGTGTTAAATGTTAGGGAGTAGCAAGCGGATTAAGTAATGGATAAGAGACCAAATAAGTGAGATGTCGCAAGGTGCTTTTATTTGTTGGTTAGTAGAGGGGGCGAACCCAATCTATAAAGAAACTGATGAATGCTTACATGAAACCAGTATAGGTTTTATTAGGAGAATATATGACTTACATAAAAAGAGATTTCCAGCCGCTATTAAAGAAATTGAGATTACGAAATAATTTAAAGGTTTAGATATACTCATTGAAATTAAAGGAAATCAGGTTATTTTAATTGAAGATAAAACGTATACAAAAGAACATTCTATTCAATTAAAGAGATATTCTAAAGAAATAACTAAAATAGGAACATACAAAGAGTGTTAACTATTATCTATCTACTATAAAGTAGGTGGTCAAAGTGATTATTCAGCAGTAATTGAAGCGAAATATATGTTGTTTATAAGAAAACGGATGCTTGAATTTTTACAAAAGAATATAGATAGAGGAATTCAAGATCAAATATTTTTTGATTACTATTTTTATGTAAGGAAGATAGTAATCAAAAAATATGATTTATATAAGACACTCACGTTAAGTGAGTAGAAGGGTTAAGTTTTCGGATAATTCTGATGATTTGCGATTCAGAGACAGATGAGATCAAAGGTCAACACAATGTTTATCAAGGAGGAAGTCAACAGGTGATCATAACCACACAAAACTTAGCTTTCTCTATATAAAAAGTAGGCTCAATTTTGGGTGCATTTTATTGGAACGCTTTTTAAATAAACATAGGTATAATCCTAAAAATAGTTTTTGCTAAAGTACCTGCTCTAAAAGTGATAATTCTACACTTGGATTGACCTATAAAGTAAGGTAAGCGTAAATCTGCGCAGTTTGACATATGAACCTAATAAAACCAGACATTTTTCTTTCTCTAAAAGAATCCGTTTTATTGTAAGGTTACTAAGAAAATCTAAGCTTTTAAGATAGAAGGTTGATAAAAAAAGAGCATCTTTAATGATTGACGCTCTTTTGGGTTTGAAAAATACAATAAGTATTAATAGTTATCTAGTTTTCTTTGTATGTATGGAAAATAATATAGATTTTTCCAAGGAATGTTTTTAAATGAAAATTTTGTTTTTGTGTGTAAAGTAGATTCGTAATCTTTAATTTGATTTTCAATTAAATCATTTAATTCCGCAGAGTAATATTTTTGTAGGTAATTTGGGTTATTTAGGGTAAGGATAAATTTTAATTGAGTTAGTATATCGATTAAATCAGTTAAGTATTTATCTGTTGAAAAGAAATTAAAATCTTTAATAGCACTTTTAAACATGAAGAAAAACCATATGGATGGAATCATAATTATTAAGATTAGGAGAAGACGTTTTAATCCTTGCTCTATTGTTAGGTCTTTGTGCATAAAGATTTGACTGTTAAATGCCGTCCAAACGGGAATCAAGAAAATAACGGCCGTATTAATATTGGAACCTAAGGCAGCTAAGAGGTTTTCCTTTTTATTGTTATCCAGTCTATTTTGAAGTAGGTCAATTAAAGACTCTAGTTTTTTGATGTGTTGTTCCGTATTCTCTTTATCATTTGTATTCCTTTTATTTAATAGGTCACTTGAAAATAGGAACTTTGTTAATAATAACATACGGAATGCTTCCCATTGGGTGCTGCGGAATTTAATATTATATTTATTTATGGTGAAAATATTATGTGGCCGTATTAAAAGTATGTATGTTAGCAAGACTCCTACAGTAACACTTAATATGTAGAATCCAATTGCAGAATGAACATTTTCTTCAACTATGCGAGAAAGAAAAAAGCGAGTACTTATTGTGACAGCTAAAATCGTAATTATAATATTAAGGGTTAGGTGCTTAAATACTAAGCTAAAATTACTTAATCTTTTTTTGTAGAAATGGATTAATTGTGTTTCAATCAATGTTTTCACCTCTATTGTAATTATTGTGTAAATTATAACTAACATTTACATGTTTGTAAAAAATGGGTGGTGTATAAAGTATCTTGTCAAAACTTGATTTTTTAATCTAAATGGCTCGAAAACATTAGGTCACATTGAAGGGTTAGGATTGTTAACAAATGCTAAGCATTTATATAAATAGCAGATATCAATCTGCACAAACATGCAATTAAATAATATAGGGCCCTAACTTGGCCGGTATTTCAATGAAACCTGGTGGGTTAGAACTATTAGAGTATATCTGATTTGCTTGATTGTAATAATTGTACAGACTATATGTAGATAGTGACTATTATTCATATTCCAAATGAGGGGGAAATCCTTTACGTTTAATTAAAATGTTGAATAAAAAGTATTAAGAAATATTTCCTGCGCCATTTCTGTCCCAAAAGGACTGTTTCATCATTTTTAGATGACTGTTATACATACTCACGACCTTGACCCTGTCAAGGTAAAGGTCTAATCTTTTCTATATAATCCCCTTGCACCTCCCCCAACGTCACCCCCTAACCTAAAGAAGACAAAACAAAAAAAGGGGGATAAAACCAATCATGAAAACCACAACAAAAGAAAAAAGAAACACTATCATCATGCTACTACTCTCAGCCGCAATAGGAATTTTTTCACCACTACTCATGTACATCATGCTGGCACGTAAAAATGAAGTTTACAAATACCATTGCCGAAAAGCATTCAATTTTCATTTGTTAATCTTTCTTCTATTTAATATTAGTTCGCGCATTAGTGATGTTTTATTTTGGATCGTATTTACCTTTGAGGTCGTTCAAGTGATCATTGTTGCGTGGAAAGTAATACGCGACGAACCATATCGTTATTTCATTCGAATTCTGTTATTTAAAGAAGATAAGTATGCAGTGGAAGGAGAATAGATGATGAAACAAGAAGTGGAGATAAAAGGAAAGCGATTTTTCGTTATGATTGCCGTGTTGTTTATTGCGACTTATATTGTTTTACGAAAAAGAAAGTATGAGCACTTTTATGATGGTATTAGTGAGTATGAAAATCGTTATAGCGGGAAGGTTCCTTTTTTATTACTTGTTGTAGGTTTGTTTCAATATTGTAGGCAGAATGAGATGAGTTTTTCTCATATGCTTCAGTATGTGAAAGAGAAGTTAGCGGAGTAGGTGATGATATGGCGTGGATGATTAGTGAGTTTGCAAGTGTTGGGGATGTTACGGTGCGGACGCTTCGTTATTATGACAAGATTAATTTATTAAAGCCGAGCGATTATACTGAGGGTGGGCATCGGTTATATACGAAAGATGATTTGTATGTGCTGCAGCAAATTCAATCGTTTAAGCATCTTGGTTTTTCGCTTGGGGAAATTCAAAATATTATATTGCAGCGTGATATAGGGACTGAAGAGTTTTTAAGACAAATGCATTTTCAAAGAGAACTGCTTTTGGCAGAGCAAGAAAGAATTGTGAAGGTACTTTCACATATGGATGAGATGACGAAGAAGTTTCAAAAGGAAGAACGAGTGGATATTGCTTTGTTTTCTTCATTTCTGCAAACTTTTATATGGGAAAAGGGAAATAAAGAATGGTTAGAGGAACACTTTTCAACGGGTAGTGTTGGAGCGTTTTATAATAAGGAACTAAAAGAAAAGTTTGATCGGCGTTTTATGGATGTGATAGGGAAGTTGAAAAAGTATAAGGAAGAAGAGAAGGATCCAGGTCATCATGCCGTTCAAGTTACTTTGAAGGAATTTTTCAATGTAATAGAAGGGGTAATGAACTATCTTGATATACCTCAAAGTGATATAGAGGATATAATCCAAAAATCAAACCTCCCACTATCCGAATTTCCAGCTCTCTTCACAACTGAAGAAGAAAACTACATAAAAGAAGCAATCCAGCAGTTTAACAACTAGTTAAACTGCTTTTCCATTATAATAGAAGAAAAACCAAACGGAGGAAAATCCTATGCCAACCTACAACAAACTAATCAGAAACAAAATCCCGCAAATAATAAAAACCAACGGAAAAACACCCACAACAAGAATCCTATCTGAAGACGAATACATAAAAGAAATCTGCAAGAAAACAGAAGAGGAACTAACCGAATACCTAGAAGCAGCAACAAAAGAACATAAACTCGAAGAACTATCCGACCTACTAGAACTAATCAACGCCCTAGCCGAACACGAAGGCACAACACTAGAAGAGATTAACAACATCCGAAAAAAGAAAGCAGAGGAACGAGGCGGCTTCTCAGATCGAATCTTCCTAATCGAAGTAACCGATAACTAGCCCCTTCCATACCCCTCCCAAGCCCCTACCAAGTAATAAATCACTAAGAAAAAACACAACAAAACAAAAACACCAACAAACACCGTAGTAGTAGTCAAAAAAATTTTGAAATAACACGCCAAAAACCCACCCCTCCTTCCTATATATAGTACAAAGAGGAATTTTTCATTTTTGAATGGAGACGGGAGGAATTTGGATGGCGGTGTATCGTAATGTGCAGGTGAATTTTTGGCAGGATGATTTTGTTTTAGATTTGACGCCGGAGGAGCGGTATTTTTATGTTTATTTGTTAACTTGTTCGAAGACGACGCAGTGTGGGATTTTTCCTTTTCCGAAGCGGTTAGCTGAGATGGAGACGGGTTATAATCGGGAGACTGTTGATAAGCTTGTGCAGCGTTTTATTGATTATGGAAAGATTCTTTATGATGCGGAGACGAGGGAGTTATTTATTTTAAATTGGATTCGTTATAATCCTGTGACGAATACGAATGTGGAGAAGTGTGTGCTTCGTGAGCTTAAGGGTGTGAAGAATAAGGAGTTTGTACATATGTTTCTTCGTAAGTGCGTAGAGGAGGAGCTGAATGTTCCGATGCTTTTAGCACATTTCGGTATGCCTAGTGATTTGGCTATGGATGATATTGATCCAGTTTGCGAGGAGGCAGAAGAGGAAGAAGCGGTTGCCCAGGAAGAGACGGGAAGTAAGGTGTTCACGTTTTATGAACAACATTTTGGTAGTTTGTCTCCGTATACGGTAGAGGAATTGAATGCGTGGATGAATGATTTGTCAGAGGAGCTTGTGCTGAAGGCTCTTCAAATTTCGTATGAGAATAAAAACCGGAAGATGGCTTATGTGAAGGGGATTTTGCGGGGGTGGCACGGGAAAGGATTTACGAAAGTGTCTGAGGTTGAGGCGGATACGGCAAGGTTTCGAAAGAAGGAGTCGTCTGTTAGTAGCGGGGAGACGGCAAATTTTTTGGCGAAGTGTGAGGAGTGGGAGAAGAATGTGCCGTCTGAGGAAGAGTTGCAGCGCTTTTTAGCGGAGCGCGGGTGGCGTCCATGAGTATTCAAAATGTGGAGGCGGAAAAGACGGTGTTAGGTTCTCTATTACTTGATGGAGAGCTTATTAAGGAGTGCCGTTTGACGGAGCAGTATTTTTCTATGCCAGTGCATAAGTCTATATTTCAGTTAATGCGAAAAATGGAAGAGGAGGGGCAACCGATTGATCTTGTGACATTCATTTCTAGGGTGGATCCGAATTTTTTGAAGGGGATCGGGGGAATGGAGTATTTTATAGGGTTAATGGATGGTGTGCCTGCGACTAGCAACTTCTCTTATTATGAGGGGCTTGTTCGAGGTGCATGGAAAATGTATCAGGCTGGTGTTCTTGGGCACAAGATGGGAGAGCGTCTTATTGAGGAGAAGAATGAGAAAATTATTGGTGAGACGATTACGGCGCTTTGTGAGTTAGAGGAAAAGGACTGCGTATGTGAGTTTGATTTGAAGGATGCGTTAGTTGGTTTGTATGAAGAGCTTCATCAAGATACGAAAGAGAATACTGGTATTGAGACTGGTTATATATCGTTAAATAAAATGACGTGCGGATTGCAGGAAGGTGATTTTGTCGTTCTTGGTGCACGTCCTTCTATGGGGAAAACTGCGTTTGCGTTAAATGTTGGACTACATGCGGCGAAGTCTGGAGTGGCAGTTGGATTGTTTTCATTAGAGATGAGTAGTAAGCAATTGTTAAAAAGGCTGGCGTCTTGCGTAGGTGAAGTGTCAGGAGGCAGATTGAAAAATCCGAAGCACCGTTTTGCGATGGAAGACTGGGAAAAGGTGAGTAAGGCGTTTGCGGAGATCGGGGAGTTACCACTTGAGGTTTACGATAATGCAGGCGTTACAGTGCAAGATATTTGGATGCAAACTCGTAAGTTAAAGAGGAAGCACGGCGATAAAAAGCTTTTAGTCATTGTAGATTATTTGCAGCTCATTACGGGCGATCCGAAGCATAAGGGCAATCGGTTTCAAGAGATTAGTGAGATTTCTCGTAAGCTTAAGTTATTAGCGCGTGATTTGAATGTTTGTGTAGTAGCGTTGTCGCAATTGTCTCGTTCAGTAGAGTCACGTCAAGATAAGCGCCCGCTTTTATCTGATTTAAGAGAGACGGGACAAATTGAGCAAGATGCGGATGTCATTATGCTTATGTATCGTGAAGATTATTACGATAAGGAAACGAAGCAGAAAGAGATGACGGAAATTCATGTGGCAAAGCATCGAAATGGACCTGTTGGTAGTTTTAAACTGAGATTTTTGAAAGAGTTTGGACGGTTTGTGGAGGGAAAATAGTGAAAAGACTGGAGTATCACTTTGCAAATAAAATAAAGCATAAGTTTTCTATTTAATTAACTTATGCTTTATTTTTTGATCCTTTCAATATGCTTCTTATTTTTCCATAAAGAAGGATTTTCGCTCTGTAGTAATCCATTGCTCTAAATCATCTTGGCTACGTCGTACAAGTCGATTCACTAAAACATCATGCCATACATAATCCTCTAATAGGTATATATGAACAGGGTCATCTGTATAAAAAGCAACATTACGCTCCTCAAGTGATGGGCCGTAAATCATTTCTTTAGAATCTATTGATAAAATAAACCAATGTTCTGTAGACCGGGTTTCTGTATAAGGTGTTATACGGTGAGTTTCTAGATTTTTAATGGGATTTTCAACATGTAGGGTAATACCTTGTATCGTGACTTTATCGGCTACCTCGGATAGTTCTTCCTTTAATACTTCATACATATCATCCCACATCGAAATGACAATACGTTTTTCTGCTTTTTTGATTAATGCCTGACAATAGCTAATTATTGTTTTATTGTCTTTTAAAGTAATCACTCGATTATCCGTTTTTTCCTCGAAAGTTTCTAGTCCTTTTAATGAGTCACTGATTCCTTCATAAGTAGACTGCCATTCTGATTGCGCCTTTTGTAAAAAGACTTCAACCGGTAGAGGTGAATAGCGAGTAGTGTCATTTATTTCTTCCTTCATGACAATTCCTTTTTCTACAAGGTTACCTAAAACCTCATAAATCCGCGCTCTTGGGATACCTGAATCTTTACTCACTTGGTAAGCCGTAACAGGTCCTTGTTTAACAAGAGATACATAAGATTTAGCTTCATATTCATTAAAACCAATTTTTTTAAGCTGTTGCACTATGTAGTCCACTTTTTTCGTCCTCCGATGTTTGCTTTTATATTTTAACGTTACAATAACTCTTTACATATAGCAAATCATTAGTTACTATTCAGGTAGTGACTAAGGGGAGGTTGATAAAATGGATTTTTACTTAGACCCATCAGTATTAATTATTTTGCTTGTTTTTGGATTTTTAGCTTCATTTATTGATTCAGTTGTAGGTGGTGGTGGACTGATTGCTTTACCAGCTTTATTATTTACAGGACTGAATCCAGCAAGTGCAGTAGCCACGAATAAACTAGCATCGACAATGGGAAGTGCAACTAGTAATATTGTGTTTTATCGTTCTGGTAACCTTGATTTGAAATCAGCTTTTAAATTATTTCCACTCACTTTCATAGGTTCCATAATAGGTGCATGGACCGTTCATTTAATGAACCCAGAAGTACTGAAGCCATTGATGCTAATAATGCTCGGTGTGGTTGCTATTTATACGATCTTCAAAAAGGATTGGGGTAGTGTTTCCACTCATAAGAAATTGTCCGGTCGACACTTCATTATTTTTACTTTTTTTATTTTTATTATTGGTTTTTATGATGGGTTTCTAGGTCCTGGCACAGGCTCGTTTTTAATGTTTTCTCTTTTATTTATTGGGTATGATTTTTTAAAAGCAGCAGGTAATGCGAAGTTTCTTAATTTAGGAAGTAATGTTGGTGCATTGTTGATGTTTATGTATGTAGGACAAGTAAACTATGCGTATGGTTTTATAATGGGGATTGCTCAAATTGCTGGAGGGATTGTTGGCTCCAAATTTGCTATAAAAAAAGGAAGCGGGTATGTTCGTGCTCTTTTCATTACAGTAACTTGTTTATTGTTAGCGAAAAATCTGTATGACTATATTCAGTAAGTAATTTTGAACATCTTCACTTCAAAGAACGTAGACAAGGTCAAATATGAAGGCTACATAAAATATAAGAAGATACTAGGGGCAAATTTCTTTTAACATTTTTTAGATGCTACCTTATTCGAAGATAGCATCTAAAAAAGTCTCATTTAAAAGAAAATAATATAAACTCATATTTTTCTGGGGTATGTTTATTGATCATAGTGAAATGTTTACTCTATATTCTTCTTATAATTAGGCCTCAACAAACTCTTAAAATCCAACTCAGCAATCAACACACTCAACAATATAAGTGTCGCCCCTAAATACCCTTTCCCTGTGAGCGTTTCGCCTGTGAAAACAAAGGCAAATCCTGCGGAAAAGACAGGTTCTAATGAAAAGATAAGTCCTGTATGTGTGGGCGTCGTGTATTGCTGGGCGATAACTTGCACGATGAATGCGACTGCGGTGCAAAATATGCTTAAGGCTAAGATGATTAGCCATGAGTCGATCGTGCCAGGAAGCTTTGGCGTTTCTATAATGAATGAAAAAATAAGGCTAAATAGGCCGACGAAACCGAGTTGTATGACCCCGAGCGCAATCGAGTTCACATGTTTCGTTACACTTCCAGTAATGATGACATGAATGGCATAAAATAAAGCAGATAATATGCAGAATATATCGCCATTACCGATCTTGAATTCACTAGTTAATGTTAATAAGCCGATTCCTATTATCGTTAACACAATTCCTAATATAACTTTCTTTTCAGGAATGTGTTTTAAAAATATAGCTGATAATATTGGAATGAAAATGACTGTGAGACATAGTAAGAAACCAGCATTAGAGACACTAGTATACTTTGTGCCGAATGTCGCAAAAATGTAAACGATAAATAAAACAGAAGCTAGTATAAAGGCATATTTTACAGTTTTTAAATCGACTTTGAATAAATGTTTGTAAAATATTAAACCTGATAAAAGAAAGGCAATAATAAATCGTAATGCGATTAAATTATATTCTTCTATGCCATCAAGTCCAAGCTTTGTAAGTAGGATGGATGCACCCCAAAAAAATGTAACTAGTAGTAGCATTAAATCAGCTTTTAATTGAATTTTCATTTCTATTCCCTCGTTATGTATAATTTATGATTCCATACCCCTATCCCTATCGTTTATTTTAATATCAATTCTGAATATTTGGAACAAAAATTTATCGACGCTTTTTTCTCCATCCAATTATTGAAAGTTCGGATCTGAAGAAGATTGGTATGTGAGTTTCTAAAGTGAATAGAAATAATGAACCAAGAACTCAATTTCTCTATTTTATATGGAGAAGTTGGGTTCTTTCGTTTTGGAATAATTATGAGAAAATTTTTAGATATTTCTCATATATTCATCATGTTTCTTTCATCCTTTTCTCACGTATAAGTTTTACACTCATATGTATCAAAGGTAAAGGGAGGTAATACATTTTTTACTTATTTCAAAACGAATGATAGATGGTGGTGAGCGGATGAAAAAGAATAAACGTAAAAAATTGCGTTGGTTAAAATGGATTTTGATCCTTCCGTTACTTCTGGCATTACTATTGTTTGGATTACATAGTATGAAGTTCGAAAGGTGGGATCATGAGAAGCATAAGCAAGCGGCGTATACTGTTTCTCACGATAAAGAAAGAGAAGCTTTCATCGCGCAAAAAGAAAAGTTTAATAACTTTGAACGCGATCAGCATCATGAAAAACATCATGAAAAAGAGTTTGAAGGTTTATTCTTTGTACCATTCCTGTTAGCGTTTGGATTTGTTCTTTTCGGATGGTTCATGCTTCGTAAGTCTGAAGGGAATATGGTTAAAAAATGGACAGGCATATTGCTTCTAGTTATTGGTTTATTACCGGTCCTTCCGATGCTTGCATTTGTTGCAGCGATTGTTTGGGCATATAAAAAGTTTAAAGAAAAAAGAATGGCAACTGATATAGATTTATACAGCGATTTTCAAGTACAACAACAAGTGGATATTTTAGATCAATGGGAACGCAATATTCGTAAGGAGGAGAAGTAATAATGGGTATTTTAAAACGTATTAAAAATATTGTGGTAGCGGATGTGCATCAAACGTTAGATAAGGTAGAAAATCCTGCTAGCATGTTAAAGCAATATCTTCGCGAAACAGAACAGCAAATTACGAAAGCTCAAAAAGCACTCGCTCATCAATATTATTTAGAAAAGAAATATGAAGCATTAATTTCAGAAACGGATGCCCTTATTGCGAAGAGAATTCGCCAAGCTGAGCTTGCAGTATCACGCGAAGAAGATCAAATGGCACAGTTAGCCCTGCAAGAAAAAATCGTGAATGAGAAAAAAGCGGAGCTATATCGCAAGCAGTACGAAATAACAAAAGAGCAAACAGCGACGCTTTATGAACAAATTGACAAATTGCAAAAGAAATATGGAGAGTTGCAATATAAAGAACTAGTTCTTGTTTCGCGGTTAAATGCGGCGCAAGCGATAAAAGAGAGCAACACGGCAATTGATTCTTTCCATACAGAAAGTACAGCGAAAGGCTTTGCACGTATTGAATCTTATGTGCAAAAACTAGAAGCAGAAACAGCTGCTAGCAACTATTTTTATAATTTGAATTCTCCTAATCAGCAAGAAGTGTTAGATCAAAATTTGCAAGAAGAAGTACAGCGGGAGTTAGAGAAGTTAAAAGAGAATAAATAGTATGCAAAACGCCCATTTCATATGGGCGTTTTTTTTATGTTGAAGTTATTCCTTTTCAAACTGAAAAATATCCCGATTAATAAGTTGATGGAAGTGCCTATCCATTTCAGCTGCAGAAACTTTTCTTTCATTTTGAAACCACCAAGCACTTAATGTTGTGATTACTCCTGAATAGAATTCGGTAATTAAACCATTTGGCATCGTATGATTTTTGCACAGTTGATTTAATGCTTCCGTTTCCTGCTTCCTTGTGTCATGACTTAAATAATGTACACGGTTAATAAATTGCGCATCAGACATTTGCGCCTCAAATATTTTACAGATTTCTTCATGATGCAGGAATTGTTCCATCACTTGAAATGGTTTACTTAATCGATCTAACAGCGGTATTTCAGCAACCATTTCGCCATAGCGTTTAAATCCAAATGCTAATAAAGCATCTTTATCTTCAAAATGTTTATAAAAGGTTGTTCGGTGTACCATCGCACGATCACAAATTTGGTTAATCGTGATGGAGCTATATTTTTGTTTTGATTGTGTCATTAATTCAAATAAGGAATCCCATAGTAATTTATGTGTACGTCTAATACGTAAATCAAGTGGCTTTTCATTATCGTTCATCTACAATTCTCCTTTTTTGTAGATTAAATATACAGTGGCTGAAAATTGATTCTCCCTTTTGAATCTACATATGTATATTATATTACATGTGTTCCGGTGTATATAAAGCTTTTTTAGTAAAAAAACAGGAGGAGAATCAATACATGAATATTACAACTAAGAGCCCTGCAAGTGGCAAAGTTGATACTTCCAATATGAAACATACCCCCATTTTAATTGCATTACTTTTAGGGACAATGGTTGCGTTATTAAACGAAACATTACTTGGGAATGCGTTAACGGTACTAATGAAAGAGTTTGACGTAACAGCTTCGACTATTCAATGGCTTTCTACAGCATACATGTTAGTAGTTGGTGTTTTAGTACCAATTACAGCGTTACTTCAGCAATGGCTCACAACGAGACAAATGTTTTTAATCGCGATGGTAACCTTTTTAGTCGGTACATTAATCGCTGGATTCGCACCGACATTTTCCGTTTTATTAGTCGGCCGTATCGTCCAAGCAGTAGCGACGGGGTTAATTTCACCGTTATTAATGAATACGATTTTAATTATTTGTCCGCCTGAAAAACGTGGTGCCACAATGGGATTAATCGCACTTGTGATGATGTCAGCTCCAGCAATTGGCCCTACATTATCTGGAGTAATCGTTGATTCACTAAATTGGCGCTGGTTATTCTACATTGTTGTTCCTATCGTGATTATTTCAATTATGATTGGAATGAAGTACATTCAAAATGTTTCAGAGTTAACAAGGCCAAAAGTAGATTATCCATCTATTCTTTTATCGACATTAGGTTTCGGTGGGATTGTGTATAGCTTTAGTGCATCAGGTGATTTAGGGTGGCCCGATCCGAAGGTGTATGGTGCTTTAATTGTTGGGCTTATATCACTATGTATTTTTACTGTGCGACAATTAAAAATCGAGAATCCAATTTTAGAACTACGTGCATTTAAAGTTCCGATGTTTACATTATCAGTTGGATTAATCGTCATTGTTATGATGTCGTTATTTTCAACGATGACTTTATTACCGATGTTCCTGCAAACAGTTCTACTCGTTACAGCCTTTAAATCAGGACTAATAATGCTTCCAGGAAGTATTATTAGTGCTATAATGGGACCAATCGCAGGTAAACTATTTGATAAATTTAGCCCGAAAGTTGTTATCGTTCCTGGCATTGTGTTAGTAGGGATTGCAATGTTCTTATTTAAAGGCATTACTCCTGAAACATCAATGCTACAAATTATTATTATGCATAGCGTATTAATGGTCGGACTCATGTTTGTAATGACAGCACAAACATATGGGTTAAATCAATTAACACCAGATCTATATCCACACGGAACAGCGCTGTTTAATACACTGCAGCAAGTAGCTGGCGCAATTGGTACAGCTATCTTTATTTCGAAAATGTCTTCAGGAACAACTAAGTATATGGAAAGTTCAGCAAATCCAATGGATCCAATAGAAAAGTTAAACGGTTTAACATCCGGATTCCAAGGTGCATTTACACTTGGGTTAATCTTTATTGTTGTTGCTTTTATCGCATCGCTATTTTTAAAAGAAGAGAAAAAGGGAGTAGAAGCAGCGGGGGTTTTACAGAACGAAAATTAAAGTTCATATAAAAAGACATCTTTACGAGGTAAAGATGTCTTTTTATATTTCTTTCGTTATATCGTACTGCAGCAATTGCTTTTGATCGTAAAACTTCTCGAAAATAATGCCCATTACGTAGAAGAACAATAGTCCGAAGCAAATATGAATAAGTGTAAAGGTAGCTCCGAATGAAGAAAATTCATATACGATAATTGGTAATTTCGCAGTTGTCCAAACGCCTAAGAAAAATACGATGTACCTAATACTTGCGCCTTTTTTTAAGAGTAGTGCTGCGATTGGAAAAGCCACGTAGAGAGGACCAGCTGCAATTCCGCCTAATAATAGAGAGAATAAGATTCCATATATGCCGGAATTTTCTCCCATGTATTTCATTAGCGTCTCTTTCTTCACCCACTGATCGAGTAACCCTACAAATATTAGGACAGGGGGGAGTAGAAATAGCATATCTAAAATGCTATTCCCTGTTAATTGTAATGCGCTCCATCCTAAAGATTGATTTATAAAAGTTAATATAAAGAGCCCCAGTAATAAAATGAAAAAGAAGCGATATTTTTTTAGTTCTTTCATACCATCACCACCCAAATGATGTAGGAGAATAGGAGTGACATGAGTAATGCAGATGCATTACGTGCGTAAGCAAAGCTTCGCCCGAATATCTTTTGTTCCATCGGTAATGTTGTAATTCCTACTGACATGAGTGTAGACATAAGTGCCGCAACTTGAGGAAGGCCTGCGCCGTGTTGGACTAACGTATTACCAAGTGGAAATACGACGAAGCTTGGAATAAGTGCAACGGAGCCGAGTATTGCTGAATAAATAATACCTAACAATCCGGACTGTTCTCCAATAATAGAAGAGATGAAAGACGGCGTTAATATAGAAAGCGATAAGCCAACGAAGAGCATGATGGAAAGCATCGCAGGTAGAAGGTTGCGAAACATTTTCCATGACTTCATTAGAGCTTCTTTCGTTTTATTACGGTCCTTCATAAAAGAAATCCCCGTAAGAATTATGGCTAAAGTGTAAAGGATCACGCCATTAATCATGGTCGGAATCCTTTAAGTCCTTATATTTGTCTATGAAAAAGGATAAGTTCTTCATTTTTTCTTCAATATCCATTTGGAAATCTGCCAATTGTTCCTTTCCAGCAGGTGTAATTTTGTACATCTTTCTCGGTTTGTCTTGATGATCTGTACTTACATAAGATTCAATCGCACCTTCGTTTTCTAATTTCTTTAGCGTACGATATAAAATGGCGCTATCGATTGGATTGACTGGAAGTTCTTCCTCGCACTTTTGTAATAATTGCCCGCCATAGTTATCACCTTCTGCTAAAAATAACAAAAGAAATGCACCTGTATGTCTTCCTGTATGTTTCATGAATATACCTCCTAGAATGAATTGGAATTTATACTGTTAATGACAGTATACTGTTGTTAACAGTATATGGTGCATGAAGTGCTATGTCAATTTTAATGTTACATGTACTGAAAAGGTTTAAGAAAACGTGTTACGAGCAAAGCGCAAATGAGAATGGAATAAAGGAAGGGGAGGATATTTAAAAATTGGTATGGGGGACGCTTCTGCTGGGCAGCAACTATCGATTGAGTTAATAGGTGTTCCTCCACCTAAACTCATGTTATCTCCGCAACCTGTTCCACAATGACGCTAAAGCTTTCCAGCAGATTCATTATCTAAACAAAATTTACCATCAATCCAATCGAGTGCTTTTTCAACTGTAATATAAAGCTACAGTATTCACTGGAATTGGTATAGTATACTTTTTTCAAATTAGACATATAAAATGATAAAAAACATATTGGAGGAGGGATAAAAATAGTAGGGCAACAAATTCATCTCGATCCTACAATATTTCTGAGACCAACAAGTTAGCTAAATCGTTAGCAAGGCATCGAACAAGCATACGTGAACTACTCGCCACTTAGTAAAGTAATAAAGAAATATCGAATTTCAATATTAATATACAAGATACATATTGAGAAACGAAAAAAAGACACTCTCAAGAGTGCCTCCCCTTAGCAGCCGAATCCGCCGCCCCAACAGCTAGCCCCAACGATGATTAATAAAATAAAGAGTACAACAAGTAAAGCGAATCCGCCGCCGAAACCGCAGCCTCCACCACAACTACCGCCATAGCCCATATTAACTCCTCCTTCCATAAAGACCATTTAATAATGGATTTAATTCACTTTATGTTTTTCCGGATAAACTTGAGCAGGTCCCTTTGAAAAATAAAGGTGCTTAGATTTTAAAAAAGTTGACGACCTTATTTTTGTCACCGCTATTCTGCTGATGACATATTGTATTTTATTCTGTGTATTGGGGGAAGGAGGATCTTTATGGCCAATTCTGAAATGATTTTACGATTACTTACGGATTTAAAGATTGAACAGCAAGCTTTAAAAGAGCAGTTGGAAAAAATACAAATAGCTGTGAATACTCTTGAAGAAAAATCAGCGATTGTGGAAGAAAAACCAATGACTATTGAAGAAAAACCAGCTGTTGCTGCTGCAAAGCAAAGAGCTCATTCTGGACGCCCAACATCTTTTCGTGCTTGGAGAGCATCTACTCAAAAAAATTCATAAAAGTATAAGAAAAGAAGACATCAATTAAGATGTCTTCTTTTGCTTGTACAATCCAAATGAAGTTAAGAAGATATATCCATATTGCTTTAAAAATAAGAAGAAAATAACGATTGTCGACTCCTGTTTTAGTATAGCATGTAATAATAAAGATTTTTATAAAATAATTCGTATATATTAATTATAAGATTTTTGTATATATTTTAGTTGTCTATTATTTCTCTTTACATGCTACATGTAAAGGTTTTCTTATGAAAAGAAACCTATTAAATAAAGAGTGGGAAACGTATATTCAGGACTATAAAAACAGTGGGTTATCAAATGATTTCTGGTGCTGAAAACAAAACTTAACAGTTCATCGGCTATATTACTGGTTAAAAAAATTATCATCTGAAATGGAAGAGCAAAATCCAAGTGTGCGTGTGGGTTCAGCATTATTTGACGTTTACTTAAATTGGAGGTAACAAAGTTAGCTTAGGGAAAAAAGATTAATATATGTACATCAATAATAATGCTAATTATAATTAAGCTGAAAGCATTCGTAATATATGGGGGAATAACAAGCAATGAATAAAAAGGCAACATTTAAAATAGGGGCAATGTTTACCATTTTATTAATGGCATGTGTTTTTTATGGATATAGGAGTTTAAATAGTTTTTTAGTTTGGAATGAACTCGGTGATATACAGATGATTTCAAGTGAAAAAGAGGTTGCAAATGGTATATATTTTGTAAGGGGAGAGATATATGCTGAACGTGTAACAGGAGATGAAACGCTACTTGCTGATGGGTATGCGGTAGTGAATCGAATTCAAAAGAAAAAAACGACATACTATACACAGACTTCTGCACCAAATCGTTCTTTATGGAGTAACGGCCAAGTAACAGCTTTTTATAATGAACCAATACATATCGGAAATAAAGAATTAAAATTAATAAATAATGAAAAGGTGTCTCTGGAAACTCCCTTTATGGAATTAAGTGATCAGAATGTAATTTCAACAAGAATAAATGATATTCAGGCGAATACTACAAAATTAGCAGATGGAAAAAACGCTTTTATTCATTTAGAGCAGAAGAAAATAAAGAAAATGTAGTTGTACTTGGATCAGTAGATGGAAAAGTAATAAAAGAATTACCTAGTAGATACGGAGAATTTGTTTATATTGGAAATACGAAGGAGCAAATTATAGATAGCTTAAAGAATGGTAATAACAAAAATTGGATATATTTCGTTGTACTTATTATACTAACTTGTATTAGTGGGTTTGTATTATATATGTATGGGAAAGGGAAATGGAAAAAAGATGTTTTTGTTTTTACATTTTTCGGACGGAAGATAAATTAAAGAGGATGCATCTTTGCATCCTCTTTAAAAATTCATATGAGTTCTTTTCGTAAGGAAAGTTCTTCTTCATTTTCATATCCAGTAAATAAAATTTCTTCAATTTGTATATGATCGAAAAAAACATTATAATCTTTTGAAAGATTGAAAGATATAAAAAAGTTTTGCGATGATAAACCATACCAACAGTTATATAGCATATCAATATCTTTTTTGAGATTTTCGTGTTTCATTTTTGCTTCTATGCCGGCGTTATGGGAATTTTTTGAAATCCTTTCAAGTTCCTCAGGTGGAACTTTTATTTCATTTAGTAACATGTTTAATCCTCCCTTAATAGAAAAATAATAACATAATGAATTTTCAGAATATATATTGTTATGATAGTTATTTTTGAATAGTAATAGATGAAAAATAAGGGAGTAGTGTAGTGTGAAGTATATACGAACTAGTGAATTTATGTTTTAGCTCTTGAAAATTATGTGTTAAAAAGTTAAATATGGTAGGTTTATTCAAACAACCCTCAATAATATGATTGAGGGTTGTTTGAGAACATTTCTAACGACGCCATTCATCTTAGTTTTAAACGGAGCCCCATAAATGATAAACCATGCCGAAAACAAAAAAAGCTAGTCCCACAAACAAAACAATTAAAGCAAGCATTCCATTCTTATTATGTTCCATACATTCAGCTCCTTTTTAGTTATATACAAAAAAGCCTTTAGTCGTAATTATGGCTAAAGACTGCATTTCTCATACTTTTTTAGTTTATAAAGAAAAGACCCCCATATAAGAGTGTCTTTTCCGATAGTTTGTTTAGCAGAAGCAAGAAGCTCCAACGATGATTAATAAAATAAACAATACAACTAATAATGCAAATCCTCCAGAAAAACCGCAGCTTCCGCCGCAACTACCACCAAATCCCATAATAGTTCCTCCTTTAATAAGAGGGGAAAACAAAGGGTCACTCGTGTTTTTTAACGGATTCCATTTACTTTATGTTTGACGCATGAATGTGAGCAGGTCCTTTTGAAAATAAAAAAAGACACCTTGAGGTAGGTGCCTTCTGTCCCCTGTATGTAATTAATATTCGTTAGCATAAAACTCTTTTATTAGCTTTATTTCATTTGTATCTGGGTTAAATTTAAATATTTTAATTTGATTAGATTCGTCTTTATAGGCAAATGTATTATCGCCAACTTGGGTCATATTACTGGTGTTTAAGATAGGATCGCTACCGTGATCAGTGATCTGCACAGGTTTCTCACGATCCCAAAATGCAATGACAATGATTAAGATGATAAGGCATATACGTATGTTACGTAGTTCTCTTGATACAGTATTCTCCATTTGATAGTCTCCTTTGTTGTTGAATAGATTTTGTTTATAAAAGAGATAATTCCTATGAAAATAAATAAAAAAGACACTTGAAAGTGTCTTTTTTATTTGAGTTATGCGCATTGCTTAATAAGACGCTAGTTCCTCAATCGGAATATGAGTAACTATGTAGGGTGATTTTATTATAACATTTTAACCAGTAATGGGTCTATATGGGATTTTTGTGATGATTATGTTTGTTTATTCAGAATGATAGATGTATCAGGCCGGGGAGATCGGAATTTGATCAATGAAAAGCAGTGGAAAAGGCAAAGAGCATACTTTATCCCGTATTATTAAGAGAAGATAGAGCTAGATTTCCCTTTACACAAACATAACGGTATAATATAGTTAAGTTAAGTGAACTTAACTATTAAGCGAAACAAAATAACAGCATGGAGGAAGAATGCTATGACTAGAACGTATAAAGAAGTAATTAATGAAATGAACCGAGCTTATAATGAATTTTACATTTTACTATTTCAGGAGTTAAAAGATGAGTACGGTCTTACAGGACAGCAAGAGAGTATGCTATTTCATATTAATTTAAATGAAAACACGACAGCGAATCACATTGCGACTACTTTTAATATATCAAAAAGTGCTGTCAGCCAAGTTTTATCGAAATTAGAAAAGCAGAAGATGATTTCAAAACAAGTTAATCCTAACAATAAAAGGGAGTATTTCCTTACACTTGGTCCAAACGGTAGTAAGTATATAGAGCGGTTGTCTGAGTTAGATGATGTGTTAATTGAGAAATATTTTTCAAAAATCGATATCGGTGCTTTAGAACAAATTACGGATACGTTAACGAAAATAAATAAAGTGATATTGGAAGAAAAACAGAAGGATCTTGATTGTAATGAGTAAGAACTTAGATGAAGCAATGAGTAGAAAGGAGGAGAAGCATGTGATGAGTTACATACCAAATATGATGACGATAGCGAATTTTATTTGTGGGATATTGGCCATTTATTCTGTTTTTGTTCAAGATATGTATGGTGCAGTCATGTTCATTATTACAGGTATGGTATTTGATCTGTTTGATGGCATGGTTGCTCGGAAACTGGATGCTGTTTCGGAAATTGGCGGAGAGTTAGACTCATTTGCGGATTTAGTTACCTTTGGCGTGGCACCGTCTATTCTTGCATATAGTGTCGCTTTAAAAGATTTGCAGTCTATCGGATTGTTATGTGCGCTTGCTTACAGTGTGTGCGGAATGCTTCGGCTTGCAAGATTTAACACGCAGCAAAGCAAACTGCCGACATTTATCGGCATGCCCATTCCATTCGCGGCAATGTGTCTTCTTATTTTATGCCTCCTGAATAATTCAGTGTCCGTGGCGTTTGGCACATGCGTACTCGCCTATTTAATGGTAAGCAAAATCAAATTCCCTCATTTTAAAAAAGATATATCGGAAAGCTTGAAGTCCGAAAGATGGAATTAAAGAGAAAGGTAAGGCGCAGAACATGATTCGTATGGCATTAAGATCATTTAACATACAAATATATTGTTTGCTAGGCGTAATGTTATTAGGATGGCTTGTGACCCCTTTTTCAGCCCAGTTTGTAGGGATAAGCATTGGCCTTTTGGTGAGTATGTACTGCGCCTGGATTTTAGGAAGGCGTATTGAAAAGTTCGGAAATAGCATTGTAAAAAAAGAAAAAGCACCGATGCTCGGAATGATGAACCGGTTTGCAGCCGCAATACTTGGCGCGATTATTATGTATGAAATTGAACACCATGAGTTCATGTGGACATTTGCCGCTGGAATTATGGGTGGGTATTTCTTGATTATTATTAATTTGGGGTATTACAGTATGAGGGATACGGAGAAATAGATTAGTACATTTTAAATTAGAAATTAACCTCCGCTTCAAGCATGGAATGATATACTTGAGGCGGATTATTAACACTTACAATAAAATTCCCCCAAAATAAAATAATGAAAGCAAGTACTCCATTTTGAGTATGTTCTATAAAACTAGCTCTTCTTATTTTTTATGTTTTTTAAACATAAATTTGTAAATTAACCATGTAATAATTATTACCACAGGGGTAATTAATGCACCGTTAAACATTTTTTGATATATGTATAAAACATTTAAAATAAATAAAGAAACTATTGTAATAATCATATTATATTTTGAAAAGGTTTCTACGAATTTAGAATGTGTAAATAACTTTTTGTATATAAAGTAAAAGATTACAAAAAGGATTGTTGTTACTAAACTAAAAACACTAATTTGAAGATAAAATATAACTATTAAATTTGTTACTGCTATTATCATTAACCAAAAAATTATAAAAAATTTAGATAATACTTCTACACTCACTAATAGAGCTCCTAGCGCTGCAATAAAAGCAGCAATTTTATTTGAGGAATCATCTTTGTTATTAGAAGAATTTTGTCTATTCATGAATAAAAATCAGCTCCAATTTTCTTTATCCCCTTTAAAATAGATAATCATTTGTATATAAAACAAATCATATATAAATGATTATCTATTTTATATTATCAGAATTTTGTTTTGTGTGGAATTGTATTATGTGGTTGTTAGGCTTTTTTACCTAGGTACAATGTGAAGATTTAAGAAAAATTTTATGTTTACCCCACTCTTTATTTTAAAACTTTTTCCTATCCTATAAATGAGTTACATCAAGAAGGAGATTAAAAACGAAAAAGTCATAAATGAAAATGTAAAGTTAGGGGATTCCACATGCATACAGGAGTTTTGATTAGTTATTTGTACACTTATTTTTTTACTATTATTTTTTGTATTATGTTTCAAATTGGAGTTTATTTTAAAGCGAAAAACAATATATCTATTCGGCATTTTCTATGGGTGTATGTTTTTCTATTCTACCTTTCGTTAGTGTATAGGGTGACGCAGATCGCGACTGTATGGGATATAAGTAGATATGAAACGTGGATTCGTGTAAATCAAATTAATTTGACTCTATTTGATACGGCAGGTAGTACTACGTATCTTTTGAACATTTTACTGTTTATGCCGTTAGGTTTTTTATTACCGACTATTTGGCCACATTTTAGAAAAATGAAAAACACCGTATGTGCGGGATTCTTTTTTTCATTGGCAATTGAGTTAAATCAATTACTAAATAATAGAATTACAGATATTGATGATTTATTTACGAATACCCTCGGGGCGATTGTTGGGTATTTATTATATAGAGCTTTATTTAAACTGATATTAAAAAGAGAGGGGAAAAATCTTGATACCAATTCTTCTCTAGTTATAAAATACGAGGCTATTTTTTGTTTAGTGTGTTCATTTGTAGGTGCGATGTTAATTTATTATCCAGCTTTATTTGGAAGACCTGTCATCCTTCAGTGAGGTGATTATGCTCTTGTGTGATTTCGTTTATAAAATGATTCTAGTTCTCCACACCCAAACACGGTAAAATGTGAATGGTGTATTCTCTTTTTCTAACTTAATAGATACAGTTTATGTATTATATGATAGGTAGGTGTAAATGTGTTAAGTGTTCAATTATCTCAATACTTACTAAAAGAGTCTCAACCTGCTCTTCATACAGATGGAAAACGAGTTTATACGTTAAAAGATGAAGGGTTCTCACCGTATCCTATCTATTTAAATCACCCTATTATGATAGGAGTGGGGACGAATTGGAATCAGCATACAGGATTTGAAGAAATCATTAAAGGGTTTATAGGCACAAATAATAAATTTCCTATGTATATGTTATTTGAAACTTATTTGCGCGGTGACTTTATGGAAAGGTTTTTAGAAGAGAAGAAATTCCAATTTGAGCTGGTTTTTACTAATAAGAAAAGGGATACGAACTTTTTTAAAGTGTTACTTACCAATAGTGATGATATAACTACACTTATGAAGTATTTCTTCCAATCAGCACAAGATTCCCTCTATACGTTATTAAGCTATGCAGCAGACTGTAAGATTATCGGTAATGGTACTGGTGAGATTGAAATAAAAGCTGACAGTTTCTATCCAAGCTTTTCATTTATGTATGATGCGCAAGAATTATTTGTTATTGGTGGAGAAGAGAAATGGTCAGATATCGATTATATAAAAAGAATTTTCCATTTTGAGCATATTACAGATGAGCTAACTATTGATTTAAGAATATGAGAGATGAGAATGAGTAAACCCTCAAGTATAGAACGATATAATTGAGGGTTTTTATTATATAAATTTTTAGTTTGTAAAATTTATATAGATGTCTTTATATAAAAAAGTTTGATCATTTTATACCTGCGTATCTTCCTCACTTGCGCCCGATTGTTGAATAATGAAATATGAAAAAATCTTTATAAATGGAACATCAGTTATTGACGTTTGATAATTCTCTTCCAACTATCATTCCCTCATAAACAAAACGTTTAAATATGCTAAACTCTCCTGTAAAAAAGCTTGATGCTCTTCAATACCTCTTCTTTTACACCAACCAATTGCATTAAACGCATCGGTAAAGCGATAAAATGGTAAAACTTCTTGTAAATCAATAAGTGGACGAATGGACTCATAGCCTTTTTGATACGCATCCCATGTTCCAGGATATTTCATGAGAATATCACTATTAATTTTTGTAAAGTCTATTTCGGTTGCACCAATTCGGGCACTTTCAAAATCAATGATGCCGACTACTTGATTTTCATGAACTAAAATATTACCTGGTCGAAAATCCATATGTATAAAACTAGGTCCATCTGGAGATGGAAGTAATTTCACTTGACGGTCAAAATGCTTCAAGGATTGTTCGTATAAACAAGGATCAATCACTTCTTTTACATCTTCTGCAAAGGAATAGAATTGTCGCTCAATAAACTCAGACCATTTCTCATATACATTGGAAACGGAACTTTTGAAATCCTGCTCATTTGGAATGATTGCATGCAGCATTGCGTGGTGTACTCCGATATCATAAGCTAAAGCCGTATCCACCTTCTCTGTAATCGGAACACCGTTGATTTCGGATAATAATAAAGCACCAGTGACATCTTCATTACCTTCCCAATAGTCTAACATTTCTGGTACAGGTAGCTCATTGTGTAATCGTTTAAGTACAGTATACTCACGTTCAAGTTTTACTTTGGAATAAGGAATTTTTATATATACCGTACGATGATTAATTAGCTTGATTTTATATACAGTCGAACTAAAAGACTCAGGAACGTTCTCGACTGCTAACACATTCAACTTAAATTTATCTATTACTTGTTGCAACATATCCATTAGAACCCCCCATTTCCGTACCGTTTATCTTTTTCAGTACCTCTAACAATATAACATGTATATTCATTATTTTTGGAAATCTTAATCTATTAAATGTCCCTTTTTCGGGGTTCATTTCATTTCGCTAGAAGGCTTTTCTATTGTTTCCGAGAATGAACAGTAATATATAATCTAATTTCCGTGAATGTAATAGGGAGGCAGTGAAATTTGAACAGGAAAATTTGGTTTGTATTTACTTGTTTTGCCTTTTTAGTAGCTAGTTATATTGTTGTCCAATATTTTATTATGAATGGATTTCAAACAGGACTTGTAAAAGTGAAGCTTATGTATGGATCTAAATTAAGTGAGTTCTGGTATATGATGTTATTTATACATATTACAACTAGTATAGTAGCATTAGTAATTGGTCCGTTTACATTATCCACTAAATTTAGAGAAAGGAATATCAACCGTCATCGAATAGTTGGGAGAATCTATATGGTTGGTATATTATTAGGAGGCGTTTCTGGACTATACCTATCCTTTTATGCTACGGGAGGATTGGTAGCGAAGCTAGGTTTCGGTTTGTTATCCGTATTTTGGCTAACATCAGCATATCAAGCATTACATAGAGTTAAGAATAAAAAAATTAAAGACCATCGGAATTGGATGATTAGAAATTATTCTTTAACCTTTGCAGCAGTTACATTAAGAATTTGGCTACCGTTGTTTATAGTTCTATTTGGAATAGAGCGGTTTGAACTTAGTTACGCGGTTATTGCTTGGTTAGCGTGGGTACCCAATTTAATTGTTGCAGAATTATTCATAAGAAAAAGACTTAATAAAGGAAAATACGAGGGAAATGAGGATTTACATTTTTGATGTGAATTTGCTGTAATATTGAGGGCAAAATTTTTCAGTAATTCAATGTTTTTTAATAGATGAATTACGCTTTGTAAATTCAAAAATTACGTATACGGGTAAGCGCAGCGGATATTTCAAGGTGGGGAATGATAAAGAGTTTTTCATGTTTAAACGTGGTGGCATATGAAAAGTAGGGGAAGTGGCCTTTCAATAATTATACGTACAAAATAGGAGGGCCAATTGAAGCCATCCTATTTTTATTTGTATTACCAACTAACAGTTTCCGTACTTTCCTTCAACCACTTCACCCAATCCAAATCCTCTACCTTAAGCAAACTGAGCGAAACACCTTTCATATCTAAAGAAGTTAACAGCGTACCGACCTTTACGAATTTAACTTGTAATCCTTCCAGCTCACATAAACGACGAATGTCATTTGCAAAAATGTATTGTTCCATTAATGGTGTGGCACCGAGTCCATTAATGAGGATGGCGAAGTTGTCGCCTTTTCTCCAGCGGTAAATGCTTTTTAGTTTATTCATTAGTTCGATCGCTAATATTTCAGAAGAAGATAGTGCTTCTTTACGGTATCCTTTTTCGCCGTGGATGCCGACTCCGTAAAAGACTTCATCGTCATTTAATGTGAATGAAGCTTTTCCTTGTACTGGATCGTTTGCAGGTGAAAGAGCGACTCCTAATGTGTGTAAGTTTTTGGTGACAGAACGGCCAAGTGCTGTTATTTCTTCTAAAGAATGCCCGTGGGGAGCGGCCGCACCAAGTATTTTTTGAACGAAAACGGTGCCAGCGACGCCGCGTCTTCTTTTATTAAAGGAAGCATCATCTTCAATTGAAACGTCGTCATTTACGATGATGTGGTCAATTTTTCTTCCTTCTTCTTTAGCGATTTGTTTTGCCGCTAAAAAGTTTGCTACGTCATCTTTAAAGTTTTTGATGATGAATAAAATACTTTTATCCTTTGGCATGAGGCGAGTTGCCGCTAAAATTTGTTCCACTGTAGGTGGGGTGAAGATACTTCCGTTTACTGCCGCTGTAAGCATTCCTTTTCCTACATAACCAATATCGGCAGGTTCATGTCCGCTTCCACCGCCGCTTATAATGACAACGTTTTGTTTCAGTTTTTCGATATCTTTTACATAAATGATGTTATTCGTTTCGTCGTAATTTACTTTGTCGTTATGTTCAAAATAAAAGCCCTGCAGCATATCTTGAACGATATTTTGTACATCATTCATAATCTTTTTCATTGCTTTTGCCACCCTTTAATTACTTTGCTGATTGCTCAAGTAATAGTAGTAATTGATTGTTTATCATATTTTTCATA
>Ga0209025_1001387_pt1 | contig 32347 bp, 37 predicted proteins | sample AraplaMF_Col_mLB_FD_184256 | JGI IMG/M metagenome (GOLD analysis project Ga0209025, IMG submission 184256) | Arabidopsis root microbial communities from the University of North Carolina, USA - plate scrape MF_Col_mLB (SPAdes) (version 2) | ecosystem: Host-associated > Plants > Roots > Endosphere... | reverse complement strand
AAAAGAGGAATTGAAAATTGAAGGATTACAATGGACAAAAGATTCTTCATGGGGAAATTATTATGTAACACGTGTAAAAGATGCAAGTCCAATTGATTTTGATAAAGCAATGAAGTATTCTGATAACATTTACTTTGCACAACAAGCGATAAAAATTGGTAAAGATAAATTTGTGAGCGAAGCAAAGAAATTCGGATTTGATGAAAAATTACCAATTGAATACCCATTCCCAGTTTCAACAATTGCAAAAGATGGTATTAAAAATGATATTCAAATGGCCGATACAGGGTATGGACAAGGCAAAGTATTAATGACGCCTCTTCATTTAGCATTAACGTATGCACCAATTGTTAATGAAGGGAATATACCGTCTCCACACCTTATTAAAGATGATAAACAAGTTAAACCTTGGAAAGAAAATGTGATTTCTAAGGGAAACCAAGAGATATTAAAAAATGCGTTAACAAAAGTAATTAATGATGAAGATGGCACAGGGAAAATTGCTAAAATTGACGGTATGACTCTCGCTGGAAAAACGGGAACAGCTGAGTTGAAAGAATCGAAGGAAGCAGATGGAAAAGAACTTGGATGGTTCGCTGCTTTTGACGTAAACTCACCGAATATGATTGTTACAATGATGATTGAAGATGTGAAGGGCCGGGGTGGAAGTAATGTTCCTGGTGAAAAAGTGAAACATGTTTTTCAAAAGTAATACTTAAGAAAAAGCTATCTCCTTAAATGGGAGATAGCTTTTTTTCGTGTAGATTTCATAATGAAATGTGAAGATTTAATGAAAGGAGATGAAAGGTTTATTTACTTACGAAAAAAAAGTAACTATTTTTTATTGACAAAAAAAGAATGATTTTGTATGATACTTACATAAGGTAAGCGATTTACTTTTAAATAAAAAATCTCAAATTAAAGATATTAATTAAGGGAGAGAATAAAAATGACAAAAGTACTATTTATTACAGCAAATCCAAATTCAGCAGAAGCATCTTTCGGTATGGCAGTAGGGGAAGCATTTATCGAAACGTATAAAAATGAGCACCCACAAGATGAAGTGGTAACAATTGATCTATTTAACACAACAGTACCAGAAATTGATGCAGAAGTATTTGCAGCTTGGGGGAAATTTGCAGCAGGTGAAGGCTTTGAAGCGTTAAGTGAAAGCCAACAACAAAAAATTGCAGCAATGAATACAAACTTAGAAACATTTATGACTGCAGATCGTTATGTATTTGTAACACCAATGTGGAACTTCAGCTATCCACCAGTAGTAAAAGCATACTTAGATAACCTATCTATCGCAGGTAAAACATTTAAATATACTGAAAATGGTCCAGTTGGATTATTAGAAGGTAAAAAAGCACTTCACATTCAAGCTACAGGTGGCATTTACTCTGAAGGAGCATATGCAGCAATGGACTTTGGACGTAACCACTTAAATGCTGTATTAGGATTTATGGGGGTATCTGATACAGAATACCTTGCAGTTGAAGGAATGAATGCAAATCCTGAACAAGCACAAGAAATTAAAGAAGCAGCAATTGCAAATGCACGTGAAGTAGCAAAACATTTCTAATATAGAAAACTCAAAAATGTCCAAACGCTTGTCGTTTGGACATTTTTTCTTCTTTTTCCTTCGTTTGTCTAGTATAATTAATAACGGAAAGATAATAGGTGGGGGTTCTATATGATTCAAACGTTTTTTAAAATCTTTTATTTAATCTTAATTGTAATTGGTATTACACCAAGGCTATGGCGTATAAAGCGTAAAGCAAATACGATGTCGCCACAAGAAAAAGATCGCCTTGTGCATAAAACAACAAGCTGGTTTGGTAAGAAAATGGTTCGTGTAGCCGGATCGACTGTACAAGTAAACGGACTTGAAAATGTGCCAAAAGATAAGCCTGTACTTGTTGTAAGTAATCATCAAAGTGACATGGATATTCCCGTTTTACTTGGGTACTTAAATAAACCAATTGGATTTGTTTCAAAAGCAGAAATTAAGAAATTTCCGCTTGTACCAACTTGGATGGAATTGATGAATTGTGTATTTATGGATCGTAGTAATCGTCGTCAGTCTCTTCAAGCCATTAAAGACGGAATTGAACTTTTAAAAAATGGTCATTCGATTGTAATTTTTCCAGAAGGAACACGCAGCAAGGGCTGTGAAATGGGAGAATTTAAAGCAGGGAGTTTTCATCTTGCGGTAAAGTCTGGTGTCGCTATCTTACCCGTAACATTAGATGGGACATATAAGATGTTTGAAGCAAATGGAAACCGCATGAAGCCTGCGCATGCAACGGTAACCATTTCCAAACCAATTACACCTGAACAATACGCAAGTATGGATGTAAAAGAATTAACGCAATATACGAAAGATATTATTGCAGCTCAACTACATAAGTAATAAAAAAATCTCAGCTTGTTCAAGCTGAGATTTTTTTATGCAACAGGCAATACATAAAACAATACACAGAAAAACATCATTGTGCTACCACCTAATACAAAAAGGTGCCAAATCGCGTGGTTGAAGGGGAGTTTTTCCCAAAGAAAGAATATAGCCCCTACTGAATATAAAATCCCGCCGGTTAACAATAGTGAGAATCCGTGCCCAGTTAAATTTTCATAAAGTGGTTTGATAGCGACAATAATGAGCCAGCCCATAATGACGTAGCACAGTGTTGACATTTTAATAAAACGGCGTACAAAGAAAATTTTAAAGATAATTCCACCGATAGCAAGCGTCCAAATAATTGCAAGTAATGTCCAACCAAGTGGGCCACGCAGTGTAATAAGTAAAAACGGTGTATAGGTGCCAGCTATTAATAGGTAAATAGCAGAGTGGTCTAAAATCGTAAATAATTTTTCTACTTTTGGATGATGGATGCTATGTAATAGCGTAGAAAATAAATATAGTAGAAACATGCTCACACCGTAAACAGTAAATGCAACAACAGCAGAGGCTGTGCCATGCTTCGAAGCATGAACAATTAATATGATAAGGGCAGGAATGCTTAAAATAGCACCAATGCCATGGGTAATCGCATTAGCAATCTCTTCTTTGACGAACTGTGTCATTCGTGTTATTTTTTGCGCCATGGTTTAAATCCTTTCTCAGTTAATGAAATAAGATGTATTTTCTTTACCTTATCATATACAAAAGAAATAGAAAATGAAAATTGTTTAAGTGATTATATTTTCGAATTTTTTTGACAAAAGACAGCGGATACATTGACGTTTACAAACTTTTTTGACAAAATAAAATTAAGTGAGATTAAGGGGGAAGTCATATGCCAAATATTGGGGTTCCAGGATTGATATTAATTTTAGTACTCGCTTTAATTATTTTTGGTCCAAAAAAGTTACCTGAAATTGGACGAGCTTTTGGGGAGACATTAAAAGAGTTTAAAAGGTCTGCAAAAGGTTTACACGATGATACAGATGAAAAAAAATAAATTTTGTTTCTATGCCGTATAGTGAATGGGGAATGTGATGAGAAGAATGAACAATCAAGAGATGAGTGTCATAGAACACCTTGGAGAGTTAAGGAAGCGACTCATTATAACAGCGCTGACGTTTCTGATTTTTATTGTCATTGGCTTTTCATTTACGAAAGAAATATATAATTTTATCGTAAAAGATTTGAATATGAAATTAACTGTTTTAGGTCCGAGTGATATTTTATGGATTTATTTTGTAATTGCAGCTGTCTTTTCAATTGTCTGTACAATACCAGTTGCAGCTTTACAAATTTGGCTATTTGTAAAGCCAGCATTACATGAACATGAACGAAAAATGACAATTCTGTATATACCGGCATTATTTTTATTGTTTATTGGAGGACTTTGTTTCGGTTATTTTCTTATTTTGCCATTTATTTTACAATTTTTAATGAGTCTCGGTGAGGATATGTTTCAGACAATGTTTACAACGGATAAGTACTTTTCATTTGTTATGAATATGACTGTACCGTTTGCAGTGATTTTTGAACTTCCCGTCATCGCAATGTTTTTAACAAGCATAGGAGTTCTCAATCCGATAGCACTACAAAAAGTGAGAAGATACGCATATTTCATTTTAATTGTAATTGCTGTTTGTATTACGCCACCAGACTTTATTTCTGATTTTTCAGTAGCGGTACCTCTTCTTGTAATTTATGAATTAAGTATTACAGCATCAAAGTTTGTGTATAAGAGGAAAATGAAACGAGAAATGAATAAAGAATCAAAAAGTGCCTCATTATGAAGGCACTTTTTTAATATATTTGTTATACTATACTTGTAATCGTATACAATATAAAGAAGAAAAAAATTGTGGAATCCCCGAAATTTAGACAAACTTTTCACCAATGTAAGTTTATACTAAAGTTATAAATCCAACAAAAAAGAGGATTGATATCGTGATCATGAAAAGTTTTTATTTCACCCATTCAACAGGGAATTGTGTCAAAATATTTGAAATCCCTGTCTTACACGCACAACATCCGTTAGCATTTCTAATTCAGTCACGTCTTCAACTATTTATTGCTAAAATTCAAAAACAAAAACAACCGAGATTCTCATACTCTTTTCGCGAATATTTACAAAGTTGCTTAAAGTGGAATGATTATTCAAATGTGTATCAAACAAATTCACTTGAAAAAAATGCATAATCTAAAATAGAGACAGGGCAAATGTGCTCTGTCATTTTCTTTTTGGGCATAAAAACCAAAGAATTTTGTCGAAAATAAGCTCAAACTGTTGAAAGCATTGTGAATACTAGTATAATAACAAGGAGAGCGTATTGGAAAGGGAAGAAAAAAATATGCAAAAAATAAAAATTGTAACAGATTCAACGGCAGATTTATCACAAGATGTGATTGAGAAATATGATATTCATGTTATCCCATTATCTATTTCTGTAAATGGACAAACATATTTAGACCGTGTAGATTTACAACCTGATGAATTTATTGAGGAAATGATAAAATCAGAAGAATTACCAAAAACATCACAACCTGCTATGGGATCATTTGTAGAAATGTATGAAAAGCTAGGAGAAGATGGCAGTCAGGTACTTTCTATACATATGACAAGTGGAATGAGTGGTACAGTTGCAACGGCAAATAGTGCTGCATCAATGACAGAAACAAAAGTTACTGTTGTTGATTCTCAATTTATTACACATGCTTTAGCATATCAAGTAATTGAAGCTGCGAAAATGGCTCAAGAGGAGCGCTCGTTAGAAGATATTTTAAATCGTCTTGATGAAGTAAGAAAGAATACTCGTTTGTATGTAGTTGTGGATACGTTAGAAAATCTAGTAAAAGGTGGACGTATTGGAAAAGGAAAAGCATTCATTGGTTCTTTATTGAATATTAAACCGATTGCTAGTCTAGATGAGGGTGTATATAATCCTGTAACAAAAGTGCGTAGTCAAGGACAAATCGTAAAAACATTATCCAAACTATTTGAAGAAGAGACGGCAGGAAAAGTAATAAAGGCAGTTGCTATTCCTCATGCAAAAGCAATTCCCCTAGCAGAAAGCGTAAAAGCAGCTGTTGAAAAAATTAGTGGGTTTACACAATCAGAAATTTTTTATACAACTCCAGTTATTAGTACTCATACAGGACCAGGCGCAATTGGATTTATGTATTTAGCAGAGTAAAAAAAAGCTACTTGAATGAAATCATTCAAGTAGCTTTTTTTTACTAATATAGAAAATATGAGATAAGAAGAGTAATCAAGGCGCTTCCGCTAATGATGCAACGTTTTTGTAAATATTTTTCCATGAAAACACCCTTTTTGTTTTTTCTCTATATAATGTATTTTCAAAAAAAGTTGTTATACATTAAGATGTTTGAACGCTTGAGTATGCTCTTTTTTCTTATTTTTGGATGGGGTCGAAATATATGTCTGCCCAAGAAACAATACATGAAGTTGGTCCCACGGTAACATACGTAAGTTCCAGTTATTACGAAGTCGTGTAATTGCCTCTTTAGGCGTCTCATCAGCAAGTGCAAACGTACCGTAATGCATTGGGATGAAATGCATTGCTTTTACATCTAGAAAAGCTTGTACTGCTTCCTCTGGAGAAACATGTGATACTTTCATAAACCATTCTGGTTCGTATGCACCAATAGGCATTAAGGCAATATCAATAGAAAATTGGTTGCCAATTTCTTTGAATCCTCGGAAATAGCCGCTATCACCGCAAAAATAAATCGTTTCATCTGTTGTACCATTATTTAAAACCCACCCACCCCAGTGGGAAGTGTTCATATCAAACAATGATCTTCTCGTCCAGTGCTGCGCTGGTACGAAGTGAAAGTCTACATCATTAATTTTTGTGAATTCCCACCAATTATATTCTTCTACTCGCAGAAACTTTTTTTTTGTAAATAACTTTTTTAATCCAGTAGGTACTAAGTATAGAACATCTGAATTCAATTGACGAAGTGTGGCAAAATCTAAATGATCATAATGACCGTGTGAAATAAGGACAATATCAATTTGGGGCAATTCCTGTAATGTAAGGCCGGGATTCGTTAACCTTGGCACAAGTTTTATTTTGTTTGACCATACTGGATCTGTTAAAATGTTGAGTCCATTCGTTTGTATAAGAAATGTTGAATGACCTATCCATGTAATCGTTGTTTTTTTAGTGTTCGTTCGTAAAAACTGAGTATGCTTGACAGGTGATTGTTCTACTAAATAAGAAAAATCTTTTTTGCTTTGTTTTCGTTCTTTACGCCAACGTAAAAAGGAACGAATTGTTTTTTTTGTACTAACATTATCCATGTTTTCATACCGTTTTACCATGAACATCACCTCATTTAAAATCTCTGTAGTTGTATTGTACCGAAATGTTGTAAAGGAAAAAAGTGAGAAAAATTGATTGTCGATTAAAAAATTGTAAAAAAAATAGTGCGGCCATCTTTACAAAGTGAGTGACTTATTGAAAATCGTTATGTAAAGAAGTAAGAAGGGAATGATATTAGTAAACAATGAAATAATTGTCTAGTAATTCGCTCAAAAATAGGAAGTAACATACCTAAATTCGTACGATTTCGTGAACAAATGCGATAAACAATTTTCTCATAGTGTTTACTTTTGTTATGATAAGCATGTCATACATAAATTAAAGAAAGAGAAGAGAGGTTTGAAAATGAAGCGTTATCAAAAGCTGATTGGTCTCATAGTTGTTTTTTGCTTCTTTATACTTGCAGGATGCGGCTCAGGGTCAAAACTCCGTAAACCATTAAATTGGGATTTAGAAACTTTTGAATACATAAATCAAGACGGTAAACAGTTTGGAACAAAAGATTTAAAAGGAAAAGTATGGGTGGCTGATTTTATGTTTACAAATTGTCAAACGGTTTGCCCTCCAATGACTGCGAATATGGCAAAGTTGCAGAAGATGGCAAAAGAGAAAAAGCTAGATGTGCAATTCGTTTCATTTAGTGTAGACCCTGAACTTGATAAGCCAGAGAATTTGAAAACATTTATACAAAAATTCACAGAAGATACAAGTAATTGGAACTTGCTAACAGGGTACTCATTAGAAGATATCAAGAAATTCTCAAAGGATAATTTCCAATCACTTGTAGATAAACCAGAGAATGGGCAAGTTATCCACGGAACATCATTTTTCTTAGTCGATCAAGAAGGTAAGGTAATGAAAAAGTATAGCGGAATGAGCAATACACCATATGAAGATATTTTACGTGATATGGAACGGTTATTGAAATAAAAGAAGGATGCTGAGCATCCTTCTTTTTGTATATGGAAAAATATATAATGGTTAATCTATCGATAAAATGTCGTGCTGTTGTGGAAGTTTTGGAGCGCGGATTTCTAAAATGCCATTTTGATAGGAAGCTTTTGCGTTTTTTTTCTCAATTAAATATGGAAGTTTAATCATGCGAGAAGCTCCTGACATGGAGCGCTCACGGCGATAGTAATTATGTGAAACTTCATCTTTTGTTTCTTCCATGAAATCTTCCGTAACAGAGATTTTTAAGTATTCGCTTTGAATTTCTATTTGGATTTGTTCCTTTTGAACGCCTGGGAGTTCTGCTTTTATGACTAGGTCTTCGCCAGCTTCATATAGGTCTACAGGAAATGTTAATAAACGGTTTCCTTTTTGAAAAAAGTGATTCATATCTGCAATTACATCACGCAATGGTGTTTGTTCAAAAAAATCATCGATTTGCTTTAAGTAACTACGAATTGGTGGACGAGACGAAGAATCTTTTTTTTCATCACTCATGTTTTTTGCCTCCTAGAAATCAATTTGCAATATCATATGACAAATGTGTGCAAATGTGAGTGCCTATTTTTCATGTTTGTTCAAAAAAATTGGGTAAAATGTGAAATGGAGTGATTTTTTTATAGTTTTTATCGCCATATTGAGTTGATTATGCTAGTATAAATAGGGTTGATATAGTAGTATAGAAACAGAATGAAAACTGAAAGAGGGTAAGAAGAATGTGTGGTTTTGTAGGATGTTTATGTGAAAACCCTAGAGAGTTTTCAGAAACAGAAAAACATCAATTTGAAAATATGAACACGATTATTTTCCACCGTGGTCCAGATGACGAAGGATATTTTCGTGATGAACATGTACAATTTGGCTTCCGCCGTTTAAGTATCATTGACTTAGAGGCAGGACATCAGCCACTAACGTATGAAAATGATCGATATGTAATTATTTTTAATGGTGAAATTTACAATTATGTAGAATTACGTGAAATGTTACTTGAAAAAGGCGCAACATTTGCAACACAATCTGATACAGAAGTTATCATTGCATTGTATGCACATATGAAAGAAAAATGTGTAGATTACTTACGTGGTATGTTTGCATTTATGATTTGGGATCGTGAAGAAAAGAAACTTTTCGGTGCACGTGACCACTTCGGTATTAAGCCACTATATATTGCGCAGCAAGGTGATACAACATTCTTTGCTTCTGAAAAGAAAAGTATTATGCATGTAATGCAAGACAAAGGGGTAAACCCAACTTCATTGCAACATTACTTTACGTACCAATATGGACCAGAGCCAGAAACACTAACTGTTGATATTAATAAAATTGAACCTGGTCATTATTTCGTAAAAGAAATCGGTAAAGAAATGGAAATTCATCGTTACTGGAAACCGTATTTCAATGCTTCAAGTGCAACAAAAGAGGAGCACATTCAAGCGATTCGTGATGTATTGTACGATTCTGTAAAAGTGCATATGCGTAGTGACGTACCAGTAGGTTCATTCTTATCTGGTGGTATTGATTCATCTATCATTGCTTCTATTGCAAGAGAAATGAATCCAAATCTTTTAACATTCTCTGTTGGTTTCGAACGCCGCGGCTTCAGTGAAGTTGATGTTGCAAAAGAAACTGCAGAAAAACTAGGTGTAACAAACCATAGTGTCTTCATTACAGCAAAAGAATTCATGAATGAATTCCCAAAAATCATTTGGCACATGGACGATCCTTTAGCTGATCCAGCTGCTGTACCATTGTACTTCGTTGCAAAGGAAGCTCGTAAGCATGTAACAGTAGTTCTTTCTGGTGAAGGTGCAGACGAGCTGTTTGGTGGATATAACATTTATCGCGAGCCAAATTCTTTAAAAATGTTCTCTTACATCCCTACTCCAGGGAAAAGCGTTTTAAAAGCATTAAGTGGTGCGCTTAAAGAAGGATTTAAAGGGAAAAGCTTCTTAGAGCGTGGATGTACACCAATTGAAGAACGTTACTATGGTAATGCGAAAATCTTCCGTGAAGAAGAAAAAGCTGAGCTAATGAAGTATTACAATGAAAGTGTAAACTATATGGATATCACGAAACCATTGTACAATGAAATTAAGGATTATGACGATGTTAGCAAAATGCAATATATCGACATGTTTACATGGTTACGTGGCGACATTTTATTAAAAGCTGATAAAATGACGATGGCAAATTCATTAGAACTTCGTGTACCGTTCTTAGATAAAGAAGTGTTTGACGTTGCGTCTAAAATTCCAACAGAATTAAAAATTGCAAATGGGACAACAAAAGCAATTTTACGCGAAGCAGTGCGAGGAATCGTTCCAGATCATGTATTAGATCGCAAAAAGCTAGGCTTCCCAGTACCAATTCGTCACTGGTTAAAAGATGAAATGCATGATTGGGCTGTTAATATTATTAAAGAAAGTAAAACAGAGCATTTAATCGACAAACAGTACGTATTAAACTTACTGGAAGCACACTGTGCGGATAAAGGTGATTATAGCCGTAAAATTTGGACAGTACTTGCGTTTATGGTATGGCATCAAATTTATGTAGAGCATAAATACGATACAAATGAGTTTCATGAAGAAACAAAGCGTGCGTATAGCTTAGTTTAAGTAGAAAAACCTTAAGGTCATATACGACCTTAAGGTTTTTTTCATAAATATGTATTATGCTTGATACACTAATAGTAAGAGGGTGGACAACATATGATTACGTTTGAAAAAGTGAATACAGAGACAAAAAGAGTTGTTGAAGAAATGTTTGCTTCTCATGGTTTTAATAGGAAGAAAGTTCAATATTGTATAAAAATTGATGATACATATATTGGTGTAATGGATTATACAGTACAAGGTGAACACGCTGTATTATCTAATTTAATTATTCATTTTGATTACCAAGGTTACGGATATGGAACAAATGCTTACTTTACATTTGAAGAAATGATGAAGCATAGAGATATAAAAGATATCCAGGTACTAAAAGGAGATCTAACTGAACAAGCTAAATCTTTTACAGAGGGACTCGGCTTTATATGGAATGGTGAAATATACATAAAGCGCTTCTAGAAGGAAAAAGGATACCTGAGATAAGAAATGAATATAAGGCAGGTGGATGTATGACGATGACGTCGGGTTTTTTACTAATAGGGGGGTGTTTTGTTGTGGCAGAACTTTGCCAAATTTTCATTCGGAAAATGATGCGTAAAAAACGCAAGCCGTATGAATGGCAATACATTCCCGTATTTTTTATTTTGTTTTTCACTTTATATTTATTGCAAAATACGATAAATTTTCCGCCAATGTTAAATATTTTTTTGAAGTTTGGCTTAATATATAGTGGCATTGGAATAGCTATTTTATTTTGTTTGTTTTGTATACGACATGTTCATTATCAGTCGTACATATTTATTTTAAATTGGCTTAATCGAGATGATGGAAACCGCCTTACATAAGGGGGTTTTTTTATTTGTTTTGTAACCAACTTTTTATGTTGTACATAAAATAGGACGAGCATAATTATATGCTCTATTAAATACAGAAAGGAAATGGCATATGAAATTAGTTATAGACGCAGGTCATGGTGGATACGATTCCGGTGCTGTTGGTAACGGTTTGCAAGAAAAAGATTTAACACTTCAAATTGCTAAGCGTGTTCGAGATATTTTACTTGCAAATTATACAATTAATATTAAGATGACACGCGATAGTGATGTCTTTATCCCGTTATCAGAACGTGCCAATATTGCTAATTCTTTCGGAGCAGATTACTTCATCTCATTTCATATTAATAGCGGCGGCGGAACAGGTTTTGAAAGTTATATTTATAATGGACTATCAGATAGTAGTTCTGCAGCAGCTAAACAACAAAAGATGCATGCGGCAGTTAATCCTGTTTTAACAAAATACGGTTTGAGTGATCGTGGTGCGAAAAAGGCCAATTACGCAGTACTAAGGGAAACGACTATGGATGCATTATTAACAGAAACAGCATTTATTGATACAACCTTTGATGCAAATTTATTAAAAAATCCGCAGTTTATAGAAGATCTATGTCAAGCGTATGCAAAAGGAATCGCTGCAATTTTAGGGTTAAGGGAAAACCAAAATCCTCCAAATCCAACTCCTCAAACAAAAGGGGTGGCATATATCCGTGGGCAGAACGTAAATTTAAGAAGCGGCCCATCAACATCATCCCCAGTAATTCGTCAGTTAAATTATCCAGAATCCTATGTAGTTTATCAAGAAAGTAACGGTTGGCTAGATTTAGGCGCAGGCCAATGGATATATAATGATCCATCATATATTGATTACGTGAAATACGGGAATAGTGATGGAAGCCCGATTGGAGTGGCAAATATTCTAGGAACGAACGTAAATTTAAGAAGTGGTCCATCGACATCATCAGCAGTAATCCGGCAGTTAAATTATCCAGAATCCTATTTAGTATACGCAAACCAAAATGGTTGGCTAAACCTAGGAGGAAATCAGTGGATATATAATGATCCATCTTATATCAAATATGATCAATATTAAAATATGAAAAGATTATGAATAGAATCGAATAATACCCTGCCTCGAATGTCTTGCAGACAGAAGAATTTAGAGGGAGGGATTTTTTTGAGGAAATATATGCTAGAAAAGTTTTTTAAAATATATTGACAACATTTATTCAATACATTACCTTTAAAATGTCAATGATAATCAATTTCATCTAGGAGGAAGTATGATTCGAACTAAAAATATCTTTATGCTCTGCATCGTAATGTTAATGGTTATGATTGCAGGGTGTGGCAAAGAAGAGAAGAAAGAAACGAATGAAGCAAAAGGAAAAGATTCGTATGTAATTAAGCATGCGATGGGAGAAACAACGATTACGGGGACACCTAAAAGAGTGGTTGTCCTAACAAATGAAGGCGCCGAGGCACTTTTAGCGGTTGGAGTTACACCGGTTGGTTCTACAAAACCAAGAGCTGGTGATGAATGGTATCCACATGTAGCGAAAGAATTGAAAGATACAAAAGTTGTAGGAACTGAGCGTGATGTTAACTTAGAGGCAATTATGAAACTAAAGCCTGATTTAATTATTGGGAATAAAATGCGTCATGAAAAAGTATATGAACAATTAAAAGAGATTGCACCTACTGTTTATGCTGAAACACTGCGCGGAGATTGGAAAGAAAACTTTACGTTATACACAAAAGCTGTAAATAAAGAAAAAGAAGGGCAAAAAGCTCTTGGTGATTATAAGAAGCGTATTGAAGGAATAAAAGAGAAACTAGGAGATAAAGTAGAATCTAAAGTTTCAATCATTCGATTCGTTCCAGGTGACGTTCGTATTTATCAAAAGAATTCATTCTCTGGTGTAGTTTTAAATGATATTGGATTTAAGAGACCACCACTTCAAGATAAGGATGATTTTGCGATAAAAGGTGTTACAAAAGAACAAATTCCGAATATGGATGGAGACTACTTATTCTATTTCACATCCGATAAAGATGCTAAGAAATCGAATGAAGGAAATACAATAGCGAAAGAATGGACAGAAGACCCACTCTTTAAACAGTTACAAGCTTCCAAAAATAATAAAGTATTTGAAGTAGATGAAGTTATTTGGAATACAGCTGGCGGCATTAAAGCTGCGAACCTTATGCTAGATGACATTGAAAAATACTTTTTGAAATAAGTAAAGTAGAGAAAAACACATCACTATTTAAAGTGTGATGTGTTTTTTAAGTCTCAAATAACAGAAAATTCTTTCTGTTAAACAGGGGAAAGTTGTAAAATGGAATTAATAAAAGTAAAGGAGTGAAGAAATGATGAATGGTGCTCACAAAGATTGGATTTTGTTTAATGGTAAAATTGTAAATACCAAGGAAGAACAGCCAATGGTTGCATTAGAAGAGAGAGGTCTACAATTTGGGGATGGGATATATGAAGTATTTCGTTTATACAACGGGAAACCTCACTTGCTAGATTTACATTTAGAGCGATTTTTTAAATCTATGAAGGAAATTCATCTTGTTCCACCCTTTACAAAAGAAGAATTAATTCAGCAACTTCATCAATTAATTGAGAAAAATCAATTTCAAGAAGATGGTAATGTGTATATTCAAATTTCAAGAGGCGTGCAGCCGAGAAATCATATATACAACTCTCATTTAGAGCCAATGTACTTTGCAAATATTGTACCATTCCCAAGACCAATTACTACTATGGAAAAGGGTATCAAAGTAACAGTGGAAGAAGATATTCGCTGGAAATTTTGCCATATCAAATCTTTAAATCTACTACCTAATATTATGATTAAGAATAAAATTAATGAAGAAGGGTATCAAGAAGCAATATTAGTTCGAGATGGGATTGTAACAGAAGGGTGTCATTCAAATTTCTTTATTATAAAAAATAATAAGGTGATTACGCACCCTGCAGATCATTTTATTTTACATGGGATTACTCGTCATCATGTCATTTCATTAGCAAAAGCCCTACATATTGAAGTAGAAGAGCGCGAGTTTTCATTACAAGAAGTATACAAAGCAGATGAATGCTTTTTTACCGCAACACCTCTTGAAATATTTCCTGTCATTCAAATAGGAGCCGAGCAATTTGGTAATGGAGAAAGGGGGCCAGTTACGAAGCGGTTACAAGCTTCTTATGAGGAGAGTATTGCACCTTTTAAAGTTACTAATTGAACGTGAGAGGAAAGAGGAGCTGGTATTCTTCCAGCTTTTTTTTGTGGTATAATTGATCGTAAGGTGATTTCTGAAAACGCTATAAAAGGGGATTCTATGTATATGAAATATGAAGCATTTAAAGAAATAATTCACGGAAGACGAAGTGTCCGAAAATTCACAGAACAAGAAGTATCTGTTCGTGATATAGAAGAAATTATTGATTGTGCTCGTTACGCACCAAGTGATACGAATTCACAAACGTGGGAATTTATTGTCATTATGAATCGGGATAAAATTAAAAAAATTGAACAAATGACATGGGATGCTTTACATAAGTTGGCTGCACAAGCAACGGAAAAAGGTGAAGAAAAAGCAGGTAAATTACTTACACGTTCGTTTGGACCATATGCAACAGCTTTTTCTGATGCACCAGTTTTAATTGTATGCTTAGCTACACCATACGAATCTAAGTTTCGCGAAAAAATATTTGATCCGATTGACTTCGTTCCAAATTCAGTATGGGAAGAAGAAGGGATTAAGAGTAGCTGTTTAGCTGCACAAAATTTAATGTTAGCAGCATATGCAAGAGGACTTGGGACTTGTCCAATGACAGGACCTGTGTTATTGGCTCAAAATCAACTGCGACAATATTTACAAATTGAGCCTGAGAAACAAATCAATATGGTAATTTCACTTGGTTATCCGAAAGATCAAGCGAAAAAACTAGCGCGAAAAGAAGTTGAGGATATTACAAAGTTTATTTTTTAGAGTGCTGTGCGAAAAATTAGAAAAGACATTGGTGCATCCAATGTCTTTTCTAATTTTTTTAGAAGGGGATATTTTTTACTAATAATGGGCTAAAATGAGGAATAAGAAGGAATTTCTAATTATTTCTTGAAAAAATTAATGATGTTAAAAAAGAAAATATGGTACAGTAGTGATGAACAGAATGTTTGTTCACGGAAGTTTAAAAAAACTGAGCTTAGAACAGATAGTTATTTCTGTATAATAAATAAAGAATAAATTTACAGGGGGGATGAATTTTGAAAAAATTCATAATCGCTGGATCGTCTGCTTTGTTATTGGTTGGATGTGGTGTCTCAAACGGAAAAGAAGAAACCCAGCCGGTAAAAGAAGAACAAGTTGTGAATGCAAGTGAAGAGAGTGTAACGCCTTTTCCTGAGGGGACAATGCCGATTGGCGAGGGAAGAGTAAAAGTAATTACACCAGATGGCACTTCAGAGGGTGGGAATATACCAACTGTATTTGTAAAGAAAGACGCCCTCATTCAGCAAGTTGAATTAGAACTTACTCATTTTCAAAATGATAAAGAGACATTTGTATTCGTAGATAAAATATTTGAAGATAAACATCATGTTACTAACATGACGCAGACAACAGTAGAATTAAAACAAAGCACGTTAGAGACAGGCTACCATACAATAACGGCAGTTCAATTTGAAAATAATGATCCATCAGGAAAAGTTATTAATTTTGTGCAGGCTAAATTTGAAAATAAACCAGCGTTTTAAAATAGCTAACATGTTATGCATAATAAAAAGTACACTACTGAAAAAGTAGTGTACTTTTTGTTTTATCTGTTTTCGTAAAATGGGATTGTCAAGCGAAAGGATCTTACTGGATGATAATAAAAAGTGCAATATTACTGACGTATTCCAATCGATATATCCAAATCAAATAAAAATGACAAATACCTGTATCTTATATATAAATGCTTCGTAGGGATTTGTTTGAAAATGTCGAATAAAATATATTGAGTCGTTAAAACTCGTTTTCTATTGTTTAGCGTGAAACAAGTAGGGAGGAGAATAAGTGATGAAGCGGGCGCTTATAAATATTGATTATACATATGATTTTGTAGCAGAAAATGGTGCTTTAACGTGTGGAAAGCCAGGGCAAGATATTGAAGAGCATCTTGTAGCGATTACGAAGGAGTATATTGAAAACGGAGATTATGTTGTGTTTACTATTGATAAACATGAAAAGAATGATTCCTATCATCCAGAGACACAATTATTTCCACCACATAATATAGCGGGTACAAAAGGAAGAGATTTATACGGAGAGTTGCAAGATCTGTATGAAAAATATCAAGATAATGAGAATGTATACTATATGGATAAAACACGTTATAGTGCTTTTGCTGGAACGGAATTAGAAATGAAATTAAGGGAAAGAGGAATACAGGAAGTGCACCTTGTTGGCGTATGTACGGATATTTGTGTTCTCCATACAGCGGTGGATGCCTATAATAAGGGGTTTCATATCGTTGTACACGAAAAAGCAGTGGCCTCTTTTAATGAGCAAGGACATGAGTTTGCAATTGGGCACTTTAAGTCTTGTTTACATGCTACAGTGGAGTGAAGAAAACTAAAAAATGAGAGTTATGTAAAAAAGACTTTTAAAAATAAAAGTCTTTTTTATATGTTCTATATGGATACAACTTGCTGTTGAATGAGCTTCTTAATAAATGGACTAATATTTTCTGGTAATTGATGCAAGCGGAAAAATTTAACTTCTAAAGATTCAATACCATCAGCTTGTAATACGCCACCTTTTATTTCTTTACACATATAAGCGATTGTGATGGGATAAAATTCATCACCGTTCGGTAATTTTACAAAAAACTCTTTTCCAGAAAAAACACTTACTAAATTAAGTTCTCCTATCTCAATGCCAGTTTCTTCGAAAACTTCACGTCTTCCTGCATCTTCTGCTGATTCACCTAATTCAATAAAACCACCAGGAACGCCCCAAATACCACTTTGTCTTTTCTGAAGTAAAATTTGTCCTTGCTCATTTAGAACAGCAACAGCAACCCCTGCTAAATTAAGTGGATGTGGACCTACAATTTTACGTAAATCTTCAATATACCCCATAGTGTTATCCTCCAAATGAAAATAGATTAGAAATTCCCAATTATGTATTCTATAGTGTATTACTGTATACCTTTCTACGATTTAACTTTTAGAGCTGTGACGAGACAATATACCTTTTAAATATTGAAATTTCACATACCATAATATATTTAGATTGAAAAATACATGATTAAAATATCAAACAAATAATTCGCCCCTTTTTGACTAATTAATTTAATAAAGACAGAAAGAGATCATCGTTCATTGATATCTATAAGAAGGAATAGAAAATGCGTAATATATTTCAAAAGCTAGTAAATCGTCAAAATGGTGTTGCTCAGTTTGGACCTTGATATTTTCTCTAAACCAATGAACATGAATAGTTTTAAAGTGGATGTTCCAAAGGATTCTGATCAATATATTGTGCAAGCAGATTTACCAGGATTTCAAAAAGAAAACATTCAAGTCGATTTTGAAAGAGAGGTATTTGTGAATCAAGAAAGAATTGCGGCAGCATTTAAAGACGGTGTTCTTACTGTCTCATTACCTAAACTGAAGCTGATGTATTTAGCTTCTTTTTTTGTTTGTAGTATTTAGAAATTTCTTAATGTTATAATGATAATTGGTGATGAACATGAATTATGATGAAAAGGAAATGCGGCGGTTAGAAGCATTGAAAGAAATTGCGGAGTTGTTAAATGAGGCAACTGATTTACAGGAAATGTTAGAGGAAGTATTACATACATTATTACAAGTGATGAATCTACAAACAGGCTGGGTATTTTTTATTGATGAAAAAGGAACGCACCGTATGCTTGTTGATAGGAATTTGCCTCCAGCACTCACATGGAATGAAAAAAAACCGATGTGTGAAGGGGATTGTTGGTGCGTGAATCGATTCGTAAATGGACGTTTAGAAAAGGCAACAAATATCATTGAGTGTAAGCGAATTGAAGATGCCATTGAATATAATTGGGGAGAGACAGAAGAGATTACACATCATGCGACGATTCCTCTTCGTGCTGGTAGCGAGAAGTTCGGTTTACTTAATGTTGCTTCCCCACATAAAACGTATTTTTCAGAGGAAGAACTAGCCTTATTAGAAGCGATTGCATTCCAAATCGGAACAACAATACAACGAATTAAGTTAGTCGAGAAAGAGCGTAAATATGTAGTTGTAGCGGAGAGAAATCGACTTGCACGCGATTTACATGATTCGGTGAAACAATTGCTATTTTCCATAATGTTAACGGCTAGAGGTACTCTTGATATGACAAAGGATAAAGAATTGCAAGGTATGCTTAGTTATATAGGGGAATTATCACAAGAAGCGCTAGAAGAGATGACGTTATTAATTTGGCAATTACGACCAGAGGGATTAGAAAAAGGGCTGGCAGAAGCAGTGCAGAATTACGGAAAGTTATTAGGTATTCAAGTAACAATTCGAATTGATGGAGTTATTTCAATTGGTAATGAAATAGAAGAAGTGCTGTGGCGTATAAGTCAGGAAGCATTGCATAATTGTAAAAAACACGCTTCGTGTGAGAGAGTATCAGTTTACTTAAAAACAGAAAATAGTAAGTTGAACTTTCAAATTGAAGATGACGGCATTGGGTTTGTTAAAGAAAAAGTTAGAGATTCAGCGCTTGGTTTAAAAAGTATGAAAGAACGAATTGAACTATTGAAAGGAACATTTCGAATAAGAACGAAGCTAGGACAGGGAACAAAGATTGAGATTCAATTACCGGTTTGAAAGGGAGAAGTTCATTGAAAATTAAACTATTACTTGTAGAGGATCATCATATCGTTAGGAGAGGGCTTGTATTCTTCTTAAAAACGAAAGAGGAATTTGAAATAATAGGAGAAGCAGAGAATGGGGAAGAGGCGTTAGAGTTGATTCGAAAAGAAAGGCCAGATGTAGTATTAATGGATTTATCAATGCCAAAGATGGATGGGATTGAAGCGACAAAACGTTTGAAACAATATGACGCCACAATTAAAATACTTATGTTAAGTAGCTTCTCAGAGCAAGATTATGTTCTTCCGGCACTAGAAGCGGGCGCGGATGGCTATCAACTAAAAGAAGTACAGCCAGATCAACTGGTTGCTTCTATTATCGCTGTATATCAAGGAAATGCGAATCTTCATCCGAAAGTAACTCCTGCTTTGTTAGGAAGACCAGTAGTGAAAGAGGAAAAGCAGGATAGTTTATTTATGCTGACAAAAAGAGAAAGAGAAGTACTTTGTGAAATTGCGAAAGGAAGAAGTAATAAAGAAATAGCAGCAGAGCTTTATATTACGGAACAGACTGTAAAAACACATGTTTCAAATGTACTTGCGAAATTGCAGGTAGATGATCGGACGCAAGCTGCGTTGTATGCTGTGAAGCATGGGGTTGTATAGGAAGGACCTATTATGGGAGAAGAAGTTATATTACAAGCGTCTTCTCCAGTTATTGCAATGTCAATGTTCATGCGTTATCGTTCTCAAAAAGATGATACATTCCACGGAAAAGTTGTTTCAGCACTCCGAAATCAGTTTGGCGGACATGCTGTTGTAAAGAATGATTAATTGATATATCAAGAACTCATACAAAAGTATGAGTTCGTTTTTTAATTTTCATACTATTTTCTCAAAGCCTTTCCCTCTATTTGCTGATTTTCGCATAGAATATTCTGATATTATAGAGGTAGAACTTAAAACAAAGGAGAGAAACACACATGAAATTAGTCGTAATTAACGGAACACCACGTAAGTTTGGGAGAACTCGTGTCATTGCAAAATATATTGCAGAGCAATTTGCAGGGGAATTATATGATTTAGCAACAGAACAGTTGCCTTTATATAATGGGGAAGAATCACAACGAGAATTAGAAGCAGTAACGAAATTGAAAAAATTAGTAAAAGAAGCTGATGGTGTAATCCTTTGCACACCTGAGTATCATAATGCAATGAGCGGTGCGCTAAAAAACGCATTAGATTTCTTAAGCAGCAGTGAATTTGTCCATAAACCAGTTGCTCTATTGGCAGTTGCAGGCGGTGGAAAAGGCGGTATAAACGCACTTAATAGTATGCGTATTGTCGCGCGAGGCGTATATGCGAATGCAATTCCAAAGCAAGTTGTATTAGACGGTTTATACGTGCAAGATGGTGAGCTCAGTGAGGACGCAAAACCATTAATTCATGATCTTTTCAAAGAGTTAAAAGCATATATGAGCGTGTATAAAGAAGTGAAAAAGCAATTAGGGGTGGAATGATAAGCGTTTGCTTTGTTACGAATCTTAAGATGAGTTTTTAGGAGTTAATGGTCAATTGTCCATTGGCTCTTAGGTAAATATGAAAACGATACCATTAAAACTGGTTGCAGATTCATAATATAAACGAATGAGTAGTTTGCTAAATTTATCGTATTGATTGAAAACACGGTGGGGGAATGAGGATGATTACACATTTTTCAGAGTTGAAATTACAGACAGTATCTATTCAGGGGGTAGAACAAGTATATGCAAAATGTCTTGGAATTCCAATTTTATCAAAAACAAATAAACAAATAAGTTTTAAATTAACTCCATATGTTTCATTAGTTTTTGAAGAATCATATGAACCACTTTCTCCTGCTCATTTTGCTTTTCAAGTACCATTTTCAAAGTTCTATGAAACAGTAAAGTGGATTCAAGAATCAGGTTTGCTTATTGTAAGGTGGGAAGACGGTCATGAAATTGACGAAGAGGATGGTCGATTAAATTTATATTTTCGTGATGGAGATGGAAATCTTCTTGAAATTATTGCACATAAATATATTGAAGAAGATGTTTTAATTCCATACACACCTTTGAACATTTTGTACTTAAGAGAAGTAGGATGCCCAGTAAAAAGTGTGCCAGTATATAGAGAGTGGCTAAAATCCAATTTATTTATGAAAACATTTGAAGATGGTGAAATATTTAACTTTGTAGTTGGTGGTACGGCTCATGTTGTTGCAAGCTGGAAAGGAAGACCTTGGATTCCAATTGCAATGAAAGCTTTGCCGCCGAAAATGCATATTTCATTTGGGACGCCGAGTCTTGAGTTCATTCAAATGGTCCAGAAACATCTAAGAGGAAGCGATGTACCATTTCATTTTCATAATAATGAAATATCGTTTGTTCAAGAAGGATATTCTTTTTCTATACAATATACGCCTCATCTTAAAGCTGATATTCCTAAAAAGTTGAATTTACCACTTTCTATTTAAGTGGTATTTTTTGAGTTGTTATTATTGATGAGATTTTATAAGGGACTAACCTAAAAACAGGTATTTTGATGTGAGTTCAAAATACCTAATGCTTAATTATTACATTAATGATTCGGATACGTCTTTTTCAAAAAATTTATAGATTGTTTCATTAGCACTTTTAGCACATTAATATCAATGTCTGCTACTTTATTAATGTATACACACGATTTCCCAGATGTATGTTTTCCAAAGTCCTTTAATAGGTTTTCTCGCTCAGGATCACCAGTTGCGAAGTATAAACTAATCTTGGCTTTTCGGGGTGAAAAGCCTACTAATGGCGCATCCCCTTCATGACCAGATGCATATTTATAATGATATGTACCAAATCCAATTATACTTGGACCCCACATTTTTGCTGGATAACCAGTTGTTTCAGTAAATATATCTAATAACTGATATGCGTCTTCTCGTTTTTTTAGGCTGTCAACATTTTCAATAAACTCGATTACACTATTGTTGGTTTCTGTTGTTTTGAGTTTGTACATAAAAGAATCCCCCCTTTTTAGATATAGGTTTTATCGCATATTTCATTATAATACATAGTTTGAATCAAAGTTACAGAATCTCTTGTATTCTTAAAAGAAATAAAAACTTTTGAATAAAAATTTAATTTCTATTTTCATCAAAAAATAACACAAAATTATTTCATTTCATCTAACTTCTCTTTTTTTCTAAGTAAATCGGTTTTTGTTATATCTCTAGAAATAATAAATAAAAATGAGTTAACCAAGACTAAAATGACATCTATACAAATGACCCAAGAATCACTTTTTATAAAAGAATTAGTCATAACCAATATTAATAAGCTAATTCCTGAAATGAAACGTATTTTGTTTTGTCCTATTTTCAACATAAAACCATCTCCTTTTCACTATATTACAATATTCTTGTTGTATTTAATATATATCAAATTATAAACAGGTAATGAATGCATTAAATGTAACCTTTTATCCCGAATAAACGAGAAGGAATATCCTCACCTCAAGATGCAGAGAGAAACAAGGAAGTTGGGTGGAAGATCGACTACACGTAAAAGCCCGATTGGTTCAACTAACCAACAGTTGGGGATGAAGACCTCCCTACTGTTGGAAGTTTCACTTTATTTTGATACCCCAAAAATATTCTTGAAATAAGGAGAAACTTCCAATAAAACCATTGTATGACGAGAGAGAAAATACAAAATCTATAAAGGAACCATATAAAAAGAGGATGTGAAACAAAATGGGAAAAACAAAAGCGTTAGGATCAGCGAAACATAAAGGGAATCAAACTCAGTGCCATACATCTTCTAAAAAAGGGCGTAATGCTCAAAACGCAGGACAACGCAGTCACTAAAAAATACTTCTGTCTCCCTTTCTTTTTCTATATAATATAAAGAAAGGGAGTGTAAGCTTATATATGAACAAATGGATACTATTTATTATCTTATTATTTCCACCCTTATGCATTGTGTATATGACATATCGAATGAAAAAAGTTGCTTATGAAAAAGTAAGTGATAACGCTCCATATGTATTAATTTTAGGTGCAAAATTATTTGGGGATAAACCTTCTTTATCTCTTCAAAATCGGTTAGATGTAGCTTTAATGTATTTAAATTCTCATCCGGAAACAAAAGTAATTGTATCTGGAGGACAAGGTGAAGATGAGGATATTCCTGAGGCTCACAGCATGCGAAATTATTTAGTACAACATGGAATTGAAGATGGACGTATTTTCATTGAAGATCGCTCGACAAGTACTTATGAAAATCTAAAGTTTAGCATGGAATTATATCATGTAACGCACGCGGTGGTTGTAAGTAATACATATCATCTATATCGAACAAAAATTATTGCTAAACGTTTAGGTATGCAAATGGAATCACTTGCAGCACCAACGCCAAAGCGCTCAAAGAAGAAAGCTTATATACGTGAGTATGCAGCAATTATTAAAACAATATTATTCGATCATTAGAGCTCAAGTAAGGGCTCTTTTTTCATGAATAAAAAGCGTATCATTTGAAAAGAAGATAAGATTCTATCAGAATGAAAGAAATGATAATAAGGGAGTTGTATTTGTGATTCGATTTGAACACGTTTCAAAGGTGTACAATGGAACGAAAGTGGTAGACTCGTTGCATTTAGAAATTAAAAAAGGGGAGTTTTTTGTCCTCATAGGTCCGAGTGGTTGCGGAAAGACGACCACGATGAAAATGATTAATCGTTTAATTGAAACGACAGAAGGCTCAATTTCTATCGACGGAAAAGATATTCAAGAATACAATATTCATGAATTACGTTGGGACATTGGGTACGTTCTGCAACAGATTGCCTTGTTTCCTCATATGACAATTGCCGAAAATATTGCGATTGTACCTGAAATGAGAAAATGGAGTAAAGAAAAAGTTCGGGAGCGTGTGGATGAGTTACTTGATATGGTTGGATTAGATCCAGATGTGTACAGAAATCGTATGCCTGATGAATTATCTGGTGGACAAAAGCAGCGTGTAGGAGTTGTAAGAGCACTAGCTGCCAACCCGAAAATTGTTCTGATGGATGAACCATTTAGTGCGCTAGATCCATTAAGCCGAGAACAGTTGCAAAAGGATATTGTAAAATTGCAGAAAAAAATCCAAAAAACCATTGTGTTCGTGACACATGATATGCAAGAAGCGTTAACACTTGGTGACCGAATTTGTGTGATGAAAAAAGGGAAGATCGTTCAATTAGATACACCAGAAGGAATCATACATAGTCCCGTAAATGATTTTGTAGAAGAATTTATTGGAAATCGTGTGCGCCCTTGGTATGAAGGAAAGAGCATTGAAGATGTGTTGCCATTTGTGAGTGATAAACAAGTAGAAAATGATGTTATACCTCTATCGACAAATGCTTCACTGCAAGAAGCTTTGATTCGTTTGGAAGCAGAAGAAGCTGTTCCAATTGAAAGAGATGGACAATGCATTGGGACATTAACAAGCCGTCATATTGTGGCATATTTGACTGGACAAATGAAGGAGATGGGGTAAATCGTGTCTGCATTATTACAAACGTTTCAAGAACGAAAGTTAGAATTACTTCGCGCTCTTATTGAACACCTTCAAATTTCACTTATTTCTTTATTTTTTGCAGTAATGATTGCCGTTCCGCTAGGCATTTTGTTAACGCGTCGAGAGAGAATTGCTGAATTCATTATAGGAACATCTGCAGTTATGCAAACAATTCCTTCATTGGCTTTACTAGGGCTTTTAATTCCCCTAGTTGGTATTGGAAAGGTGCCAGCAATTATCGCGTTAGTTGTATACGCGTTATTGCCAATTTTACGAAATACATATACGGGAATCCGTAAGTTAGATCCATCGCTTATTGAAGCAGCAAGAGCGATGGGAATGAACAGTTTTCGAAGATTATGGAGAATAGAACTTCCACTCGCATTACCGATTATAATGGCTGGAATTCGTACAGCGATGGTACTAATTGTCGGAACAGCTACGTTAGCTGCTTTAATAGGGGCTGGGGGGCTTGGAAAACTTATTTTACTCGGTATAGATCGAAATGATCATGCTCTTATCGTATTAGGGGCTGTACCAGCCGCATTGTTAGCTTTATTCTTTGACGGTGTACTTCGGATGTTTGAAAGCACTAGACGATCTCCTAAGCGATTTATAATGGCAATATGTATCATTGTGGTTGTTATAGCTGCACCATTTTTAGTGAATACGCAAAAGAAGGATATCGTAATTGCTGGGAAGCTTGGGTCTGAACCGGAAATTTTAATGCAAATGTATAAACAACTGATCGAACAAGATACTGATTTATCTGTAGAGCTTAAACCTGGGCTTGGGAAAACAGCATTTGTTTTTGAAGCTTTAAAATCGGGAGAAATTGATATGTACCCTGAATTCTCAGGGACTGCATTATCTACTTTTGTAAAAGAAGAACCAAAGAGTACAAATCGCAAAGAGGTATATGAACAAGCCCGCCAGGGGATGGAAAAGAAATATCAAATGGTGATGCTAAAGCCGATGGAATATAACAATACATATGCGCTTGCAATGCCAAGAGATATTGCAGAGCAATATAATGTAAAAACAATTTCAGATTTACGAAATGTTGCAGCAAATGTTAAGGCTGGATTTACATTAGAATTTGCAGATCGGGAAGATGGATATAAAGGGATGCAAAAGGTATATAACTTCCAGTTTCCAAATGTTAAAACGATGGAACCGAAGTTACGTTATAGCGCAATAGAATCTGGTGATGTTACTGTCATTGATGCTTATTCTACGGATAGTGAACTTGAGCAATATGAACTGCAAGTACTAGAAGATGATAAAGGATTGTTTCCACCGTATCAAGGAGCTCCATTGTTAAGAAAAGAGACACTTGAAAAGTATCCTGAACTTGAGAAGACATTAAATAAACTTGCTGGGAAAATATCAGATGAAGATATGAGAAAAATGAATTATGAAGTAAATGTAAATGGTAAAAGTGCAGAAAAAGTAGCGAGGCAATTTTTAGAAAAAGAGGAGTTAATTCATTAATATTTACAAGAAATATACAATTTAATGATTGAAAATCGACCGTTCGTAATAAAATGAACGGTTTTTTTGTGCATACTTATACATTTTTTCAAAAAAGTATTCCCTTTTTGCTGATTTTCTTTTAGAATAAGTAATGTTTTCCTGAAAAAATATAATAGAAACGTCTATTAGAGAAAAAGGTGACTTTAATAGTTGAATGGATAAACATAACACCTAGAATGACAGATGGGGTGGTACCAATAGAAAAGAAATTAGGATTTTTTCCATTAATTGCATTAGTAGTAGGAACAATGGTTGGCGGGGGTGTTTTTAGTTTACCGCATGATTTAGCAGTAGGCGCAAATAGTGGCGCAACGATAATTGGATGGTGTATTACGGCAATGGGAATGATTCCGCTTGCACTTGTATACCAAACGTTAGCAAAACAAAAACCAGAACTTGAAGGTGGGATTTATAGTTATGCACGTGCAGGGTTTGGTGAATATGTCGGTTTTAATAGTGCATGGGGCTACTGGCTTGCAGGGATTTTAGGAAACGTAGCTACGATTATGTTATTGTTTAGTACACTTGGATATTTTTTCCCTATTTTTAAAGGAGGAAACAACGTTGCATCCATCGTTGGTGCATCTCTATTATTATGGACACTTCACTTCCTTATTTTAATTGGAATTCGTGAAGCGTCTATTATGAACTTTATTGCAACAATTGGAAAACTTGTTCCGATTTTATTATTTATTGTCGTTATGATTACAGCGTTTCGCTGGGATACATTTACACATGATTTTTGGGGAGAGGGAAGTATTTCTATTTCTTCTGTCCTTGGTCAAGTGAAAAATACGATGCTTGTTACACTTTGGGTATTTATTGGTGTAGAAGGGGCAGTCGTATTATCTGGAAGGGCAAAAAACAGCAGGGATGTTGGAAAAGCAACGGTTGTTGGATTGATTTTAGTTATGTCCATCTATATTTTAATTTCAGTTCTTTCCATGGGAGCTATGACAAGACAAGAGCTTTCCGTGCTAGAAACGCCGTCAATGGGCCATGTATTAGAGCATGTTGTTGGACCATGGGGTGCAATTGCAATTAATATCGGATTGGTTGCTTCACTTATTGGGACATTAATTGGTTGGTTCTTACTCGTTTCTGAAATTTCACACGTAGCAGGGAAAGATGGCGTATTTCCAAAAGTATTTACGAAGACAAATAAAAAGCAGACACCACATGTTGCATTATGGATTTCAAATGGTGTGGCACAGACTTTGTTTATTATTGTATTGTTTTCGGAATCAACGTATCAAATGATGTATTTTATCGCATCTACATCTATTTTACTTCCGTACTTATTATCAGCACTTTATCAGTTGAAATTAGTTGTAACGAAGGAATTGAAAAGGGCAAGACTGAAAAATGGAGTACTGGCTTTAATTGCCGCATTATACTCTGTATGGCTGATTTATGCAGCAGGTTTAAAAAACTTATTACTTGTCTCAATCGTATATGGTATTGGACTTGTTGTTTATGTGTTTGCTCGAAAGGAAAAAGGAAATCGCTGTTTTTCTGGCATGGAGAGATATGTCATGGTTGTAATCGTGATTGCAGCGGCAGTATCGCTTTATATGCTTGTAACAGGTAATATAGAAATGTAAAAAAGTCCTTCTGAAGGACTTTTTTCTTTGTATACAAGGAATTTTAGTTTATTTACAGAATATCTAATATATAAGATGTTTAGGAGGGATGAGAATGGAAGAAAAAGAGCAGCTGTTAAGAATTGTGGAATTAGCAAGTGATTTACGAAAAGTATTAGTGCAAGAATCATTTTTTAATCATCATCCCGAACTACGTGGAGTAATTGAGAATTTAGCTAGTTCTGTTGAGACCTTAGCAAGCCTGCAGCAGAATAAAGATGAAAATGCGGAGGATAAATTACGATACGTACTTGCTAAAATGAAAATTTCTTACAATGCGATTATGCAGGAGAAAAAAGCTTTTCCTTCTCAAATATAAATTTTATTTTTTATAACCTGACGGAGTACGTCGGGTTTTTTTGTTTCTAGTTTTCTTTTGCAGTTCATACAATAAAAATAGTATGAAAAAAAGAAGGTGAGTATAGTGAAGCTACATAAAGCTCTCCACCCAAGTTTTATAAAACGGATGTATCATATGAGGTTTCTTGGGAAATTTGTTGAAAGTCAGGAGGAGAATAAAGATACTTTTTCTGTACAATGTCTTTCACAAATCCCATCTGTTTTGAAATCACAATTTGAAAATGAAACGTATTTGTTTGAAGGGCTATATGCCAACAAAAAAAATGAGAGAATATTTGCGGATTTAAAGAAAAAAGGGTTAGAAAGACAAATAGTATTGTTTCGACTTTATTATGAAAGAGGGCATTTGTACGTTGAATTAATATGTACAGAGCAACGGGAAATTGCGAATGCATATAAAATCATCCCATCGCCAAGATTAGCCGGGTATAAAAAGAGAGAGTCGTTAGAGCGAAAACTAGGGAATGGATTTTTATCTTTTCTTATTCCTAAATTTCCACACGACTTTGAAGTACCACAGTTGTTATGGTGTGAAGGAAGATTATATGGGAATTTATCTTTAAAATCATCCATTAGTTCAATCGCGTATTGCGAACAAAAAAAAGAATGTAAATATATCGAAATGGATGATTGGACCAAATATATAGAAGTGAAAGCGGATGATCATTTGTATTTTGTTCGAGAAAATATGTATGATCAGCTTCTAAAGAAAATTCTAGAAGAGGGAAAAAAGGTGGAAGTAGTGGACATAAAAGTGCAAAAAGAAGAAACAGAATGGAATGAGCGTGAATCTACATTTATACAATATGTACAGGATGTCATCAATAATAAAGACTTGTATTTAGATGCAACGGATATTTTTAATTTTCATATTAGTGTAAAAACAAATCTATTAACAATTCTTGCTGGAATCCCAGGAATCGGAAAATCACGTTTGGTGCAGGCATATGCAGAAGCATTAGGATTAACATATGGGGAAGAATTGTTATGGATTCCGATTTCTCCATCTTATCAAGAACCACACGATATACTAGGCTATCTTCATCCAAATGGAACATATATCGAGAGTGAAACGAAATTAATTCGAACATTATTAAAAGCGAATGAGAATCCGAATCAACTTTATATGATTGTATTTGATGAAATGAATATGTCACATATTGAGCATTGGTTTACACCATTTTTATCTATTCTTCAATTAGAAAAGAAAAATCGTATTCTTTCTTTATATGAGGAACGGACTGGGATAGAGAATGAAGTTCCATCCAAAATTGAAATTGGTGAAAATATTATTTTTATCGGGACTGTGAATTTTGATGAAACAACGAAAGAGTTATCGGATCGCTTATTAGATCGGGCAAATCTCATTACGCTTCAAAAAATTCCATTTTGTGAAATAAATCTGCAGCAAAATAAAGGGACACAAATTCCGCCCTTACAAGTGACAACCGGAGAATTTCGTCTAAATTGGTTACGAAATAAAGAGATGATGGATGTGTTTTCGGAAGAAGAATTAGAGTTATTAGATAAATTACATGATTTAATATCATCACATGACGCATCGAAAGGCGTTTCTTTTCGATGTGCTGCTGCGATTGCAACTTATTTGCAAAACATTCCCCAAAAAGATACTCAATCATATATGATTAGCCGAGAAGAAGGTTTTGATTTACAAGTGAAACAACGTATTTTAACAAAATTACGAGGTACGGAGGTGACAATTGGTTCACTTCTTCGTGATGATGAGAAAAAAGGACGATCGTTAGTAGCGTTATTACAATCTCCACTTGCAAATTGTGTCTCCGCATTCGAACATTCTCTAGCTTATATAAGGCAAAAACGGCGTGAATTGGAGTTGTATGGGTATGCAAAATGAGGAGCAGCACGAGACGGAAATTGTAGACACAAATGATAAGCTCCCGTTTGTATTAAAATTAATTATTGGAACAGAGGGAAAGGGAGACTTTGTATTTCTGAATCGCCTTTGTAAATACACGACAACAATGACACATTGTGTTTATAAAGTACAAGAATTAAAAGCATTACGTTTGATGTTACATTATCAAAAACCAGTCCGTGTCACTTTTGTATGGAATAAAGTGTATGAAGGGCAAAAGGGTAAGAAAGAATGGCAATATGAATTGCATGAAAAAAAACAAAAAGTATTATTATATGAACATGGAAAAACAGACTTTTTTTATCCATGGCGCTGCGGCTTGTATCATTTCGAGGTGCAAGTGGAAGAAGATGTATATTATGGAGCGTTTCAAATTGTCCCCAAAAATTTTTTGGATGATCAATTTGAAATGATTCAAAATTATGTAAAATCAATTTTAAGTGAAATTATGTTAGACCGTGGTTATTATAAAAAGACATTTTCAACACTAATTGATATTGAAGATTCTTCTTATTTAATGTTACTTCGCATGCTACCACAAAAAATGAAAAAAATAAAACAGCTATATAAAAAAGTTGAAGAGAACACGAAGTATATAGATAGATATGATTGGGAGGTACGAGAACGAAAAGCAACGATGAAAAGTGTAATAATGAGGGAGAAAAAGCTTACTGCTAAGTATTATAATCGTAGATTTATCGAACAAACAAATAGTTTAGAGAATGCCTTTCTAAAATTTACAACGAAACAATTTTATCAATATTTGCTTGAAGCTCAGGCTTTCTTACACAAAACAATTGAAATACTAGAAGGAACAATACAGACCAAAAAAGAGGAATTCCAATCTGTGAAAATAATTATGCATACTATTGAAAGAAATGGATCTGTAACGGACAGGGAGAAGCAAAAATATCGAAATATTCATTTGTTAAAAGAGGCAGACTTGCGGAAAGCATCTGTGAAAATACAAGAGTATAAAATTTTAAATCATATTGTACACCAAGCTATACTGTACTTTCAAAATTTGTTGAATTCTTCATTTTGGAGAGGGATTTCTGAAAAAACAAATATAACTATGCATGCTTTACCTGTTACACATCGGCAATTATTATATCATTTAGAATTTCTACCACGTTATAATCAACAATCTCCAGCATTATTATTTGTTTATAAACCAACATTTTTAGTGTATGAGTATTATGCATTTTTCATCATCATTTCTATATTGCAACAATTAAAATTTAAAGATGATATTCCACTTCTCGAACAAATTCAAACTTATTTTTACTTAGATGGTTTACAAGACGGTACGACAATTGTTTTAAATCGTGAAAATATCCAAATACATGTAGCGTTTAATGACCTTATTGAAACACATCCACTCATTGCACTTAGTAAAGGTAGCCATTTTTATAATGGAGAGGACACGAAAAAACCAGACATTCGTTTAGATTGTTATGTGAAACAAGGAGAGCGCTATGAGTACCAGTCTTCTATTATTATTGAAGTGAAATATAGCCCCATGTTTAATATTTTTCAGCCCGTAGGCAATACAAAAGCAACAGAACAGATGTATAAATATTGGTCTATTAAATATGTAGAAGAACAGGATGGAAAACATATTTTTCACCGAAGGGCGATCCATGAAGTGATTTGTGTATACCCAGGCAGTCATATGCATGGGAAGAAAATAGAAGCAGGTTGCGGAATCTTTCTGCAATTATATCCATATAAAACAAAGCAAGGAGAAGAAAAATTAGCTGGAAATCATGGTCTTGTGCAAATTTTTGAGAAATGGCTAAAAACGGTAGTAACATAAAAAGACGGCATTGAAAAAGGGATTATTTTGAAAAAATAACGTGCATTGTCTCGGTATGTTGAAAAAATAAAGGGGTTCGTCGCCTGTAATAGTGGGTAATGGGCTCCTATTTCTTATAAAGTGGACTTTTTATGTAGGTGAAGTGAATTTGTGTATTTTATATGAAATGTTAAACATACACTTTATAAGTAAAGAGAGTCTAGCATAAATATAAAGCATCTTTTATTCTTGTAAAAATTTTTTATAAGTCTAAAACTTGAATAGGAGAAGATTTTATTTTATAGAATATGTAATGAAGTAGTGAATAGTTTTAGGTTGCATACGAAGGTTTGTTCTTATATGATAGATAGTGAAAGCGTTATCAAAAATTAGAACGGCGATGGGAAAGGCGGGGAAATATGTTCCAGCGTGTTCAAACAAAGGAAGAACATTTTTGGTTCGAGCAACTGTGGGGAGATTTTTGTGA
>Ga0209025_1001382_pt1 | contig 32401 bp, 35 predicted proteins | sample AraplaMF_Col_mLB_FD_184256 | JGI IMG/M metagenome (GOLD analysis project Ga0209025, IMG submission 184256) | Arabidopsis root microbial communities from the University of North Carolina, USA - plate scrape MF_Col_mLB (SPAdes) (version 2) | ecosystem: Host-associated > Plants > Roots > Endosphere... | reverse complement strand
CGGCCGGGCTGCGCATCGGCCACATGCATCTGCGCGTCGGCGACATCGCGCAGTCCGAGAGCTTCTACCGCGACGCGATCGGCCTCGATTCGACCTCGCGCCGCGACACGGCGAGCTTCCTCTCATCCGGCCGCTATCATCACCATGTCGCGCTCAACACCTGGAACAGCGCCGGCGCCGGGCCGCGCGACCGGGCCCAGACCGGTCTTGACTGGTTCTCGCTGGAGGTCGCCGACCCCGCTCTGCTGGCGACACAGCGCGAGCGCATGGCGAAAGCCGGCTACGCGCCGACCACCGTGGCACGCGGCTTCGAGAGCACCGATCCCTGGGGAACCCGGCTCAGGCTGGTGGGCGTAACCTGAACCGTCATGCTCGCCCTTGTGGCGAGCATCCACGTCTTGAACACCGCATTCGCTGATTGAAGCGAAGACGTGGATGGTCGGGACAAGCCCGACCATGACGAGGAAGATGTCAGTTGCGCCCGAAGGCGCCCCTCACATCGTCGCGCCGATCTGCCAGGGCACGAATTCGGCATCGCCATAGCCGAGCTGCTCGGATTTGGAGCGCTCGCCCGACGCGATCTTCAGCAGCGTCTCGAAGATCTCGCGGCCCTTCTCTTCCAGGCTCACGCCGTCGAGCACGTCGCCGCAATTGATGTCCATGTCGTCGATCATCTTCTCGTAGATCGGCGTGTTGGTGGCGAGTTTGACCGAGGGCGTCGGCTTGCAGCCATAGGCCGAGCCGCGGCCGGTGGTGAAGGCGAGGATGTTGGCGCCGCCCGCGACCTGCCCGGTCGCCGCGACCGGATCGTAGCCGGGCGTGTCCATATAGACGAAACCCTTGTCGCGCACCGGCTCGGCATAGTGATAGACCGCCGAGAGCGTCTTGGTGCCGCCCTTGGCCGCCGCGCCGAGCGACTTCTCCAGGATGGTGGTCAAACCGCCCGCCTTGTTCCCCGGCGAGGGGTTGTTGTTCATGCTCATCCGGGCGCGCTCGGTATAGTCCTCCCACCACTTGATGATGCCGACGAGCTTCTCGCCGACCTCGCGGGTGGCGGCGCGGCGGGTCAGCAGGTGCTCGGCGCCGTAGATCTCAGGCGTCTCCGAGAGGATCGCGGTGCCACCATGCTCGACCAGGATGTCGACGGCGGCGCCCAGCGCCGGATTGGCGGTGATGCCGGAATAGCCGTCCGAGCCGCCGCATTGCAGCGCCAGCATCAATTCGGAGGCCGGCACCGTCTCGCGCGACACGCGGTTGGCGATCGGCAGCATCGTCTTCAGCGCCTCGACGCCGGCGGCGACCGACTTCTTGGTGCCGCCGGTCTCCTGGATCGTCATGGTGCGGAAGATGTCGCTCTCCTCGACGCCATAGGCTTCCTTCATCCGCTTGATCTGGAAGCCTTCGCAGCCGAGGCCGACGACCAGCACCGCCGCCATGTTGGGATTGCAGGCATAGCCCCAGGTGGTGCGCTTCAGCACCTCAAAGCTCTCGCCATTGTAGTCGATGCCGCAGCCGGTGCCGTGGGTCAGCGCGATCACGCCGTCGACATTGGGATAGTCGGCGAGGATGCCGGAGCGCTTGACCTCCTCGGCCATGAAGCGCGCGGCCGAGGCCGAGCAATTCACCGAAGTGAGGATGCCGACATAGTTGCGCGTGCCGGCGCGGCCGTCCTTGCGGCGGAAGCCCTGGAAGGTCGCCTGCTGCTCGACCGGCAGGATCAGCTCCTGCTTGGCTTCCGCGGCATAGGCATAGTCGCGCTCGAAGGCGTGGAAGCCGGTATTGTGCTCGTGCACCCATTCGCCCGGCGGGATGTCGAGCGTGGCGAAGCCGATGATCTGGCCGAACTTGCGGATCGGCTCGTCCTTGGCGATCCGGGTCAGCGCGATCTTGTGGCCACGCGGAATGCGCTTCAGCGCGGTGACCCCGGCAGCGCTGACACCGACATCGATCGGGTCGACAGCGACCGCGACATTGTCAGCGGCATTGAGCTTCAGCGTGCGCGGCGGAACGGCTTTGTCGAGCATGATGATACCTTGGAACGGCGGCTCCCCCGCCTCCCCTAAGCAATGCTCTGATTGCGGCCTTTTTTCAATCGGTTGAAACTAGGAGCTGAATTGCAATCGGCGCCGGGCGGGCACGTGTCGCTACCGTTCGACCGAAACGTCGAGCCGCATCGCCGGATGGATGCCGCAATAGAGCTCGTAGCGCCCCGGCCGCACGAAGGGCAGCGTCACCGACTGGCCCGGCTCCTGCGCGCCGGAGTTGAACGGCCTCGGCCCGGTGTCGAGCCGGACATTGTGGGTGCGGACATCGTCGTTGACGATCGTCAGGCTCTGCCCGGCATGCACCCGCACCGCAGAGGGCTGGAACAGCTTGTCCTTCTGCGAGATCACCGTACCTTCGCGCGCCGCCGGCGGAGCGGCCGGCCCGGCCGCGACCAAAGGTGCCGGCACCGGCGGATTCTCACTCGACAGCGTTGCCAGGAAAGCGAGCAGCCCTGCCCGCTCGGGCTCCGTCAGTGTCACCCGCTTGAGATCAGGCGACAGGCTCGGGCGCTGGACGACGCCGTGATCGTAATGGTCGAGCACCGCATCGAGCGTCGCCAGCGAGCCGTCATGCATATAGGGCGCGGTCCAAGCGAGCTCGCGCAGCGACGGCGTTTGGAAGGCATGATCGGCGGCCGGCAGGCCGATGACCTTGCCGCGTCCGGGATCATTGCCCGGCAGGCCGATATCGTGGAAGGCCCTATCGGTGAAGGCCCAGCCGGAATGGCAATTGCTGCAGCCGGCCTTGCCGTTGAAGAGCGCGAAACCCGCCTTCTCCTCGGCAGTCAGCGCCGTCTCCTGTCCTTCAGCCCAGACGTCGAAGCGCGTTTTCGGCGAGACCAGGCTGCGCACATGGCTAGCGAGCGCTTCCGCGATCTGATCCAGGCCGATTTGCGGGTGCCCGGGAAACGCTTCGGCGAAAGCCTTGCGATAGGAATGGTCGCGCCCGAGCTTACCGGCGAGACGGGGTAGGTTCTCGCCCATTTCGAGCGGGTTCTCGATCGGGCCCCGCACCTGCTCCTCGAGCGTGCGTGCCCGTCCATCCCAGAAATAGGCGGCGCCCCAGGCGAGGTTCCACAGATGCGGCGTGTGCCGGACGAGCGGCTTCTTCGCGACGCCGCGGCCGATCGGCACGCCGTCAGTAAAGCCGAGCGCCGGATCGTGACAGCTCGTGCACGAGACCGTGCCGTTCACCGACAAAGCGGGATCGGCGAAAAGCCGTTTGCCGAGCGCGAGCTTGGCCGGTGTCGGCGGGGCGGACCCGGGGAACGGCACGCCATCCGGCCGGCGATAGAGCGTCCTCAAGGCCGCTAGGGCAGCTTCGCCGCCCCCGGAGGACGCCTGCTCCTGCGCCTGCGAGCCGCCGGTCAGCGCGAGCGCAGCCGCCAGCATACCGGCGAGGAAGGCCTTGGGCAGCGATGGCGCCGGCTTCGTCTCGATCGGGGTGACGGCGGCCAAGGCCTGTCGCCTCAGCGCAGGAAGTTCCCGGCCTGCAGCTCGACGCGGGCGATGTCGGAGAGGACGTCGCTGGCGTCCTTGACCGGCTTCTTCGGCGCCACGGCAGCCGGCCAGGCCTTCTTGAGGTTCGCGAGCGCGCCGCGCATCTCCTTGAGCGCCTCGGCGTCCTTGGCCTGAAGATCACTCGCGACGGCCTCGATCATCGCGTCGGCATGCCAGACGAAGCCGCGCGAGTCCTGGTACTCGACCGCCTTGGCGATGCGGCCCTTCTCGATCGCATTGCCGTATTCGTCGGCCGCAACCTTCAGCGTCTCCAGCGCGGTCTCGACCGAGAAGCGCGCCCAGTTCTGCTCCGCCGCCTTCAAGCCGACATCGGCCTCGGCGAGCCGCTCCTGCACCTGCTTGAGCGCGCCGTCATAGGCGTCCTTCTTCTTGGCCTTGACCGTCTGCGCCAGCGCCTTCAGCGCCGCCTCGAAGGGGCGGACCTTGTAGGTGGGAAGGTCGCCCTTGATGCCACCATAGATCTCTTCGGCCGGGTGCAGGAAATGCGGCAGCGCTTCGCCGAAGCGGCCCTGGCGCACCAATTCGTCGCCGACCAGCAGATGGCCGCGGATCAGGGCGATGGAGCGTGCGAACTTCAGGTTCGGGGCGAGCCCATCGGCCTTGCCGCCTTCGCCGCCCTCTCCGCCTTCGCCACCCTGCCCCTTGGCGGGCGTCGCCGGCGCGCGATGGCTGCCGGCCGCATGCTGGGCGAGCTGGATGCCATCGGCGTGGCGCAGGCCGGGAGCCGCCGCCACCTGGCCGAGATCGGCGCTCGCCAGGCCGGTGCCGGCGGCGATCACAGTGCCGAGGCCGAGCCAGAGTTTGCTGGTGGTCTTCATCACGGCCTCCTGTCATCGGATCGGTTCGACTTGGCCCGCCAGGAGCCTTCCAAGTCATCGCAGCGACATGAGCCCGAATTCCCAGGCAGTCAAGGAAAGAGGCCATGTCGAAAGCTCGATTATATTTATTCTAAAGAGACTTAGGCCGAACTCCGAAGGTGTTCGCGGTAGACAGCATCCCGCCGCCACCGCATGATCGCCGCACTTCCTATGAAGGTCCCGCCATGATCCTGCCGATCGGCAATGTCCTCACCCTCGCCGAAGTCGACGAGGCCCGCACCGAGCTCGCCGCGATCCGTTTCGAGGATGGCCGCAGCACCGCCGGCTGGAACGCCAAGCTGGTCAAGAACAACCGGCAGGCCGCCCCGGGCGCACGCAGCGAGGCGCTCAGGCAGAAGCTCGCCGAACGCATCCTCGCCAATGAGGTCTTCGCCGCCGCCGTCCGCCCGAAAGCGCTGACGCCGCTGCTGTTCAGCCGCTACGAGCCCGGCCATGCCTATGGCAGCCATGTCGACGACGCGCTGATGGGAGGCTTGCGCACCGATGTCTCGTTCACGCTCTTCCTCGCCGCGCCCGAAAGCTATGAGGGCGGCGAGTTGGTGATCGAAGGCACCTCCGGCGACGAGCGGATCAAGCTGCCGGCCGGCTCGCTGATCGCCTACCCCTCGACCACACTCCACCATGTCGCGCCGGTGACGGCGGGCGAGCGTCTCGCCGCCGTCGGCTGGGCCCGCAGCTTCATCCGCGATGGCGGTCAGCGCGAGATCCTGTTCGACCTCGACCGCGCCAGGCGGGCCCTGTTCACGCGCGAAGGCAAGAGCACCGAGTTCGACCTGCTCTCGAAATCGCTCGCCAACCTGATCCGGATGTGGGCGGAGGACTGACGCGACAGCCGGTTCAGCCGAGCCGCAGCTCGCTCACCACCTGCTCGACTATCGCCTCCTTGCTCGCCTCGACCTGGACGACGAGTGGGCTTTCATCTGCGCCCGGCTCCTCCAGCGTCGCGAACTGACTGTCGAGCAAGGCGGGCGGCATGAAATGATGCTGGCGGGCGGCCATGCGCTGGCCGATCAGTTCGCGCGAGCCCTTGAGATAGACCAGCGCGACATCGGGCCGTTTCCCCACGATCACCTCGCGATAGGCCTTCTTCAGCGCAGAGCAGGTGACGATGCCGTTGCCGCCTGTGATCCGCAATTCGTCGATCCAGGCCGCGATCGCCGCCAGCCAGGGCTTGCGGTCCTCGTCGGTCAGCGGAATGCCTGAGGACATCTTCGCGACATTCGCAGGCGGGTGGAACGAGTCGGCGTCGCGGAACGGCCAGCCGAGCCTTTCGGCCAGCCGCTCGCCGAGCGAGGTCTTGCCCGAACTCGCCACGCCCATCACGACGATCACCGCCGGCGCGCCGGCGTCCTTGGCGAAAACCATTCGCGTCAGCCCTGCTTCTTCGGCTCGACATGGCCACCGAAGCCGGCGCGCATGGCGGAAAGGATCTTCTCGGCGAAGGTGTGGTCCTTGCGCGAGCGGAAGCGGGTGTAGAGCGAGGAGGTCAGCACCTCGGCCGGCGTCGCGGTCTCGATCGCCGCCTGCACCGTCCAGCGCCCCTCGCCCGAATCCGAGACATGGCCGGAATAGGCGCCGAGCTCCTCGTCGGCCGCCAGCGCCTCGGCGGTGAGGTCGAGCAGCCAGGAGGTCACGACCGAGCCGCGCCGCCAGACCTCGGCGATCTCGGCGACGTCGAAATCGAAGCCGTATTCCTCCGGCAGGCCGTCCTTGGCCGAGGCGTTGCGCAGGAGGTCGAAGCCCTCGGCGAAGGCCTGCATCATCCCGTATTCGATGCCGTTATGGATCATCTTGACGAAGTGGCCGGCGCCGGCCGGGCCGCAATGCAGATAGCCCTGCTCGGCGGTCGGATTGCGCCCCTCGCGATGCCTGGTCGGCTCGATCCCGCCCTTGCCCGGCGCCAGCGCCTGGAAGATCGGCTCAAGCCGGTCGAAGGTCGCCCTGTCGCCGCCGATCATCAGGCAGTAGCCGCGATCGAGCCCGTGCACGCCGCCGGAGGTGCCGATGTCGAGATAGTGCAGGCCCTTGGCCTCGAGCTCGCGCCCGCGCCGGACATCGTCCTTCCAGAAGGCGTTGCCGCCATCGATCAGCGTGTCGCCGGGGGACATCATCCCGGCAAGCTCGGCGAGCGTCGTCTCGGTGATCTCGCCGGCCGGCAGCATGATCCAGATCGCCCGCGGCGCCTGCAGCTTTTCGACCATTTCCTTGAGGTCGCCGACATTGACGGCGCCATCCTTCGCCAGCGCCTCGCCCGGCTTCGGGTCGCGGTCATAGACCACGCAATTGTGCCCGGCGCGGTGCAGCCGCCGGACGATATTGGCTCCCATGCGGCCGAGGCCGACCACTCCAAGCTGCATCGCGAACGCTCCTGCGGCCGGCAGGAAGCCGGCTTTGGCGATGCTAAATGCCCCGCCGGAGCCCAGGGGGCAAGCCGCGCCGAGGCGGCGCGGCCATGCTCTTCACGGAAACATCAGCGGCAAGGGCTCGGCCTGCCAGGTGGCGTCGAGCGCGAGCAGCCTGACAGCCTCGGGGCGTAACCCGTCACCGATCGCCTCGGCGGCAAAGCACTCGGCCCCCACCATCTGGGGGAAGCCGACGGCCAGCAGCATGTTGCCGGGAACGGTCCTGTCACGCGCGGCGAAGCTCAGCTTCGCCCGCCCATTGAGGCCGAGCCGGCCGATCCGCGCGAGCAGAGCCTCGCGCAGATCCTCGCGCCCTGCCGCGATCTCACAGAGGACGAGCGCCTCCATGACACTCAACCATTGCGGAAGGTGTAGCTGTAGCCGTTGATCGCCGGCACGCCGCCGAGATGAGCGTAGAGCACCTTCGAGCCGGCCGGGAAGAAGCCCTTCTTCACCAGGTCGATCATGCCCTGCATCGATTTCCCCTCATAGACGGGGTCGGTCATCATGCCCTCGAGCCGGGCCGACAGGCGGATCGCCTCGATCGTCTCCTTGGAAGGCACGCCATAGACCGGATAGGCGTAGTCCTCGTTGAGCACGATGTCGTCGGCGGTGATCTGCTTGCCGCCGACCAGCTCCGAGGTCTTCTGCGCGATGTCGAGCACCTGCGCCTTGGTCTGCGCCGGGGTGGCGGAGGCGTCGATGCCGATGACGTTGCGCTGGCGGCCGTCCTTGGCGAAGCCGACGACCATGCCGGCATGGGTCGAGCCGGTGACGGTGCAGACGACGATGTAGTCGAACTTGAAGCCGAGCTCTTCCTCCTGCGCCCTCACCTCCTCGGCGAAGCCGACATAGCCGAGCCCGCCGAACTTGTGCACGGAAGCACCGGCCGGGATCGCATAGGGCTTACCGCCCTTGGCCTTCACATCCTCCAGCGCATTCTCCCAGCTCGCCCGGATGCCGATGTCGAAGCCCTCGTCGACCAGCTCGACATGCGCGCCCATCACCCGCGACATCAGGATGTTGCCGACCCGGTCATAGACCGCGTCCTCATGCGGCACCCAGCTCTCCTGCACGAGGCGGCACTTCATGCCGATCTTGGCGGCGGTCGCAGCGACCATGCGGGTATGGTTCGACTGGACGCCGCCGATCGAGACCAGCGTATCGGCACCCGACGCGATCGCATCCGGGACGATGTATTCGAGCTTGCGCAGCTTGTTGCCGCCGAAGGCAAGGCCGGAGTTGCAGTCCTCGCGCTTGGCGTAGAGCGCGACGCCGCCGCCGAGATGGGCGGAAAGGCGCGGCAGCTTCTCGATCGGCGACGGCCCGAAGGTCAGGGGATAGCGTTCGAACTTGGCGAGCATGGCGGGGTTCCCTCCTGAAATGACCCGCGAATGCTAGCAAAACGGCCTTGAAAGGTGCTCTCGAACTTGGTCTCAGATTTTCTTTCTGCTTTCGCTAAAAGCGCAATCTGCTAGCATCTAACGACATTATTGGCAGATAAAACGGAAGAATCGTTCATGGAGGCAGAACTCGACAAAACCGACCTCAGAATCCTGCGTTTGCTGCAGGCCGATGGGCGCATGGGCAATGCCGAGATCGCCAAGCGGGTGAACACCAGCGCCGCCACCTGCCATCGCCGCATCCAGCGGCTGTTCGCGGAAGGATACATCACCAGCGTCAGGGCGCAGGTCGATCCGCACAAGGTCGAGAAGGGCACGCTCGCCATTGTCGGCGTGGTGCTCGACCGCTCGACGCCGGAGAGCTTTGGCCTGTTCGAGGAGGCGGTGAAGCAGCTCCCCGTCGTGCTCGACTGCCACATCGTCGCCGGGGATTTCGACTATTTCCTCAAGATCCGCGTCCGCGACCTCGCTGATTTCAACAAGCTGCATGCGAAGACGCTGCTGACCCTGCCGGGCGTGCGCCAGACCCGCACCTTCTTCGTGATGAAGGAGGTCATCGACAACGCCCCGCTGGAGTTTTGAGTCGGGCGCACGGCCCCCCGAAAAAAGTTTCGGTGACCGCATTGACTTAGAGTGCGCTCGAACTCGTAGCTTCCCGGGCGTCGTGATGAGAAGGCGGCCATGAAGATCGGTGAACTTGCCAGGCGATCGGGACTATCGGCCCATACGATCCGCTATTACGAGCGGATCGGGCTGCTGCCCTATGCCGACAGGGATCGGTCACGCCAGCGCGACTACGACGCCTCGATCCTGACCTGGATCGATTTCCTCGGCCGGCTCAAGACCACCGGCATGCCGCTCCGCCAGATGCTGCGCTATGCGGCGCTGCGCGAAGAGGGAGCCGGCACGGAAGCCGGTCGTCGTCTGTTGCTGGAACGGCACCGCGAGCAGGTTCGCGCTCGCGTCGCTGAACTCGAAGCCTGCCTTCTCGTCCTCGACACCAAGATCGCCGGCTATGCCGACATCGAGAAGAGGATCGAAGACCATGACGCACATCAACGCACACGCCGACACCAGCAGGCTGGAGCGCGGCCGGCGGGCTCTCGCTGAGATCGACGGCGAAGCCGGCCACAAGGTGATCGCAGCGCTCGCCGACATCGCACCCGACTTCGCCAACTATGTGTTCGAGTTCTCCTTCGGGGACATCTATTCTCGGCCGGGGCTCGACCTGCGCTCCCGCGAGATCGCGACGATCGCAGCGCTGACCGCGCTGGGCAACGCCCAGCCGCAGCTCAAGGTCCATATCGAGGCCGGGTTGAACGTCGGACTGTCGCGCCAGGAGATCACCGAGATCCTGATCCAGATGGCGGTCTATGCCGGCTTCCCGGCGGCGCTCAACGGGCTGTTCGCAGCGAAGGAGGTTTTTGCCGCGCGCGACCTCGCGGCGTGAATCGAGGCTGCTCGGACTCGCCGACTCCTGATCAGCACGTCCGGTCTCCGTCATGCTCGCCCTTGTGGCCAGCATCCACGTCTTGAGCACCACGCTTGGCAAAGGAAGACGTGGATGGTCGGGACAAGCCCGACCATGACGGAAGGCGATTCCACTTCAACCCCTTGGCCGCTAGACCTGAATCAATCTCTGCACCTGGTTGCCATCCAGTTCCGCCATCGGCCCGGCGAGCACGACTTCGCCGCGATCCATCACGAACATCGTGTCGGCGAGGTCGCGGGCGAAGTCGAAATACTGCTCGACCAGCACGATCGCCATGCCGCCCTTCTGGCGGAGATAGTCGATGGCGCGGCCGATATCCTTGATGATCGAGGGCTGGATGCCCTCGGTCGGCTCGTCCAGCACCAGCAGCCTGGGTCGGGTGACCAGCGCCCGCGCGATCGCGAGCTGCTGCTGCTGGCCACCCGAGAGGTCTCCGCCGCGCCGGCCCAGCATGGACTGCAGCACGGGGAAGAGGTCGAACAGTTCGTTCGGGATGAAGCGTTCCTTGCGGGCTAAGGGCGCAAAGCCGGTCTCGAGGTTCTCCTTCACCGTCAATAGCGGGAAGACCTCGCGGCCTTGCGGCACATAGGCGATGCCGGCGCGGGCCCTGTCCTCGCTGCGCAGCGCTGAGATGTCCTCGCCGTCGAGCCGGATATGCCCGCCTGAGATCGGCTGGTGGCCGACGATGGCGCGCATCAGCGAGGTCTTGCCGACGCCATTGCGACCCATGACGCAGGTGACCTTGCCGATCTCGGCGCTGACCGAGACGCGCCTGAGCGCCTGTGCGGCACCGTAATGGAGATCGATGGCATCCACAGTCAGCATGAGCAGTCGTCCCGCTGCATGAGCTGATCGGAAAACCGGCTTGTACGTTTCCTGATCATGCTAGCGCCCCAGATAGACTTCGACCACGCGCTCATTGGCACTAACCTGATCGAGCGGGCCTTCGGCCAGCACCGATCCCTCGTGCAGCACTGTCACCTTCACGCCGAGCTCGCGGATGAAGCCCATGTCGTGCTCGACCACGATGACCGAGTGATCCCGCGCGATCTCCTTGAGCAGCACGGCGGTCTGCGCCGTCTCGCCATCGGTCATGCCGGCGGCCGGCTCGTCGACGAGCAGGAGCTTGGGGTCCTGCGCCAGCAGCATCCCGATCTCGAGCCACTGCTTCTGGCCGTGCGAGAGCGAGCCGGCGAGCCGATCGCGCTTGTCGGCGAGCTTGATGATGCTGAGGATCTCGTCGATCCGCTTCTGCTGGACGCTTTGCGTCTGCCAGAACAGCGTCTTCAGCACCGTGCGCTTCGACTTCAGCGCCAGGAGGATGTTGTCCTCGATCGTGTGGAAGTCGAACACGGTCGGCTTCTGGAACTTGCGGCCGATGCCGAGATTGGCGATCGCCGCCTCGTCGAGCCGAGTGAGATCGACCGAGCCGCCGAACATCACCGTGCCTTCGTCCGGCCGGGTCTTGCCGGTGATGATGTCCATCATCGTCGTCTTGCCGGCGCCGTTCGGGCCGATGATGGCGCGCATCTCGCCGGGCTCGATGGTGAGCGACAGGCCGCGGATCGCCTTGAAGCCGTCGAAGGAGACGCTGACGCCGTCGAGATAGAGCAGCGAGGAGGTCAGCGCGCCGGGGGTGGGAGCGTTCATCGATCTCACTCCGCCGGGGCCGGCTCGGCCGCCGGTAGGGCTTCGGGCTTGCGGCGCTTCTCCCACCAGCCCTGCACGGTGCCGAGAATGCCCTTCGGCATGAACAGGGTGACGAAGACGAAGAGCGCGCCGAGCGCAAAGAGCCAGTACGGCGCCATGAAACCCGAGGTAAACATCGTCTTGGCCCAGTTGACGACGACGGCCCCGAGCGCCGCGCCGACCAGCGAGCCGCGCCCGCCGACCGCGACCCAGATCACCGTCTCGATCGAATTGGCCGGGGCGAATTCGCTGGGATTGATGATGCCGACCTGCGGCACGTAGAGCGCGCCGGCGACGCCGGCCATGCAGGCCGAGACGGTGAAGACGAAGAGCTTGAAGCGGTCGACCCGGTAGCCGAGGAAGCGCGTGCGCGATTCCGCGTCGCGGATCGCGATCACCACTTTGCCAAGCTTGGAGGTGACGATGCCGCGAGCGATCAGGAAGCCGGCGATCAGCATCGTGCAGGTCATCGCGAACAGCGCCGCGCGCGTCCCTTGCGCCTGCACGTTGAAGCCGAGGATGTCCTTGAAGTCGGTCAGGCCATTGTTGCCGCCGAAGCCCATGTCGTTGCGGAAGAAGGCGAGCAGCAGCGCATAGGTCAGAGCCTGGGTGATGATCGAGAGATAGACGCCGGTGACGCGGCTGCGGAAAGCGAACCAGCCGAAGATGAAGGCGAGCAGGCCAGGGACCAGCAGCACCATCAGCATGGCGAAGGGGAAGGACGAGAAGCCGTACCAGTACCAGGGCAATTCCCCCCAGTTCAGGAAGACCATGAAGTCGGGCAGGACCGGATTGCCGTAGACGCCGCGCGAGCCGATCTGGCGCATCAGGTACATGCCCATCGCGTAGCCGCCGAGCGCGAAGAAGGCGCCATGGCCGAGCGAGAGGATGCCGCAATAGCCCCAGACCAGGTCGAGCGAGATCGCCAGCAGCGCGTAGCAGAGATACTTGCCCCAGAGCGACATGGTCGCGGTCGAGACATGGAAGGGCGAGCCCGCCGGCATCAAGAGGTTCGCCAGCGGCACCAAAAGGCCGATCGCCGCGACGAGGACGAGGACGAGGAAGGCATAGCCTCGCTTGTCCATGTTCGAGAGGAGGAAGCGGGTGATCATGCTTCCACCGCCCTGCCCTTCAGCGCGAACAGGCCGCGCGGGCGCTTCTGGATGAACAGGATGATGAAGACCAGCAGCGCGATCTTGCCGAGCACGGCCCCTGCGTAAGGCTCCAATAGCTTGTTGGCGACGCCGAGGCTCATGGCGCTGATCAGCGTGCCCCAGAGATTGCCGACGCCGCCGAAGACCACGACCATGAACGAGTCGATGATGTAGCTCTGGCCGAGATTGGGGCTGACATTGTCGATCTGCGAGAGCGCGACACCGGCCAGGCCCGCTACACCTGAGCCGAGGCCGAAGGTCAGCGCGTCGATCCGGCCGGTGCGGATGCCCATCGCCGAGGCCATGCGCCGGTTCTGGGTGACGGCGCGCATCTGCAGGCCCATCGGCGTCAGCTTGAGGATCGCCAGCAGCGCCAGGAAGACCAGCGCGGCGAAGACGATGATCCAGAGCCGGTTCCAGGTGATGGCGAGGCCACCAAGCTCGAAAGCGCCGGACATGAAGCTGGGCGCGCCGACCTCGCGGTTGGTCGGCCCGAAGGCGGTGCGCACCGCCTGCTGCAGGATCAGGCTGATGCCCCAGGTCGCCAGCAGCGTCTCCAGCGGCCTGCCATAAAGGAAGCGGATCACGCCGCGCTCGATCGCGATGCCCACGGCGCCGGCGACGATGAAGGCGGCTGGCAGCGCGATCGCCAGCGACCAGTCGAACAGCCCCGGCGCGTGCGCCCGGATCAGCTCCTGCACCACGAAGGTGGTGTAGGCGCCGAGCATCACCATCTCGCCATGGGCCATATTGATCACGCCCATCACGCCGAAGGTGATGGCGAGGCCGATCGCGGCGAGCAGCAGCACCGAGCCGAGCGAGAGCCCGTACCAGAGGTTCTGGCCCGCCCGCCACAGAGCAAGCTTGCCCTCGATGTCGGAAATGGCGCGCGCCTGGGCTTCCTTGAGGCCCGGCGTGGCGTCGCCCGGCAAGGCCCGGAGCGTCGCGAGCGCATCCTGGTCGCCGCGCTCGCGCAGCACGTCGACGGCGGCGATGCGGTCGAAGGGCGGGGCATCGGTCTTAGCGATCAGGATCGCGGCCTGCGCCTCGCGCAAGGCCCGGCGTGCCCGATCGTTGCTTTCCTTGGCGATAGCGGCTTCGAGGACGGGCAGCACCGAGACGTCACGGGCCCGGAACACCGCCTCGGCCGCCGCAACGCGCTTGGCCGGATCGGGATTGATCAGCCCGAGGCCGCCGAGCGCGCCCTGGATCGTGCGCCGCACATTATTGTTGAGCCTCACGGGGTTGAGCCCGGCCGGGGCGGCGGCGAGCGCCTGCCCGGTCCTGGCGTCGAGGAAGTTCCCCTCCTTCGTCTTCACTGCGACTGCGCCGCCGCCGGCGAGCAGCCGGCCATCGGCCAGCGCCTCGATGATCACAGTCGCATTCGGATGGGCGCTCTGGACGAGGATGTCGATGGCGCGTGCTGTGTCCGAGAAGCTGTCAGCGTTGAGACGCGCGAAGGCATCGTCGGCGCTCTGCGCGAACACGACGGCCGGCGCGAAGGCAAGCGTCATCGCGAGCGCAAGCATGCGCAGGAGGCTGGGGAGAATCCGCATGTCTCGCTTCGATTGGCTGGTCGACTGTCCGCATACCGCCGGCCGATCCGGCGGCATGCTCAGGCAATTCGAAGGGCGGCCGGGCGTTGATCGACCGTGCCGCCCTTCCCCCTCTTAACTCAGGCGCCGCCGCACTTGCCGGTCTTGACGTTGAAGTTGCCGCACTTCTTCTCGACCCAGTCGCCGACCAGATCCTTGGAGCCGTCGAGCTCCTTCGACCAGGCGTCGCCGGCGACGAGACCGGTCTTCGAGACCACGTCGAACTGGCCGTCGGCCTTGATCTCGCCGATCAGCACCGGCTTGGTGATGTGGTGGTTCGGCAGCATCTTCGAGACGCCACCGGTCAGGTTCGGGGCCTCGATGCCGGGCAGCGCATCGATGACCTTGTCCGGATCGGTGGACTTGGCCTTCTCGACCGCCTTCACCCACATGTTGAAGCCGATGACATGGGCTTCCATCGGGTCGTTGGTGACGGCCTTGTCGTTCTTCTTGAAGGCCTTCCACTGCTTGATGAAGGCCTCGTTCTCCGGCGTCTTGACCGACTGGAAGTAGTTCCAGGCGGCGAGATGGCCGACCAGCGGCTTGGTGTCGATGCCGGCGAGCTCTTCCTCACCGACCGAGAAGGCGACGACCGGAATGTCGGTCGCCTTGATGCCCTGGTTGCCGAGCTCCTTGTAGAAGGGAACGTTGGCGTCGCCGTTGATGGTCGAGACCACGGCGGTCTTCTTGCCGGCCGTGCCGAACTTCTTGATGTCGGAGACGATGGTCTGCCAGTCGGAATGACCGAACGGCGTATAGTTGATCAGGATGTCCTCCTTCTTCACGCCCTTGGCGAGAAGGTAGGCCTCCAGGATCTTGTTGGTCGTGCGCGGATAGACATAGTCGGTGCCGGCGAGCACCCAGCGCTCGACCTTCTCCTCCTTGGCGAGATAGTCGACAGCCGGGATCGCCTGCTGGTTCGGCGCGGCGCCGGTATAGAAGACGTTGCGCTCGCTCTCCTCGCCCTCGTACTGCACGGGATAGAACAGGATCGAGTTCAGCTCCTTGAACACCGGGAGCACCGACTTGCGCGAGACCGAGGTCCAGCAGCCGAACACGGCCGCGACCTTGTCCTTGACGATCAGCTCGCGCGCCTTCTCGGCGAAGAGCGGCCAGTTCGAAGCCGGGTCGACCACGACGGCCTCGAGCTTCTTGCCGAGCACGCCACCCTTCTTGTTCTGCTCCTCGATGAGCATGAGCATGGCGTCCTTCAGCGTCGTCTCCGAGATCGCCATCGTGCCGGAGAGCGAGTGCAGGATGCCGACCTTGATGGTCTCTTGCGCCGCTGCCGGCAGCAGTGAGGAGAGAACCGTGGCGCCTGCGAAGGCGGCGCCGATGACCGTGCGACGAGTGAGTTTCACTGCGATGTCCCCTGAGGTCCCTGTTGACCACGCCCTTGCCGGGCGCCAGCTGCCGTTCCGGCTGGCGGGGAAGTTCGCAAGCGGCATGCCAACCCGGTTCAAGGGCATATCGGCACCGCAACAAGGCGTGCTCAGGGCAGCTTTTGGAGCGATTTCCTGCCGGCGGGACGCCCTTCCACGCAAACATCATGTGCAATGGCGACAGATGGCTATTTGGCAGGCAAGTCGATCGCTCAGAAAATAGGCAAATCCGCCGAAAGTCCGCTCAATGCCTGTTTTCATTGCAGTGATGTGACCTGTGAGCCGCCGAATCTTTGCCATTTACGCCGGCGACGGAATCACCCTAGCCTCCTCCTGTCGGTAACAACTGAAAGGAGGTGATCCAGTGTCTCATTGTCATCAACCGCTGTCGCGGGGGGCGCATGGCCTGGACTCGTCCCATGAGGGGTTCGGTTGCGCGTGAGTTTCCGTGACGCTTAGCCCTGTTACCGGGGCTGCGGTTCGGCAATGGAAGGGCTGCCCGCAAGGGCAGCCCTTCTCCGTTTTGGGCAGCAGTTCTGCACAGGCCGTTCTGGCGCGCTTGGCCGCGCCATGCCAGAACCGTCGCATGTCCTTTGCGCCCAGCCGCCGCTGACGAGGCCCGAGCCTTTGTCCCGTCCCGACGCCGACCTCTCCCGTGACGCCATCCTCGCCTTCATCGAGGAGGAGCGTGCCGCCGGCCGCGAGCCCGGCCGCCGCGACATCGCCAAGGCCTTCGGGCTCGATGCCGGCGGCAAGATCTGGCTGAAGCGCCTGCTGCGCGAGCTCGAACTGGAGGAGAATGGCGGCTCGGGCCCGGTCAAGCCGCATGCCGCCCTCCCCGCCGTCCTGCTCTGCGAGATCAAGTCGCGCGACCGCGAGGGCGATCTCGTCGCCGCCCCGCTCGAATGGAACGAGGCCGACCAGGGTGAAGCGCCCAAGATCCTGATCGAGCGCCAGCGCGAGTTCCGCCGCAAGCCGAAAACCGTTGCGCCGACTGCAGCCCCCGGCATCGGCGACCATGTCCTGCTCAAGCTGACGAAGCTGCGCGGCGTCGACGGCTATCAGTGGTCAGGCCGCACGCTCAAGGTGATGGGCAAGGCCAAGGCGCAGGTGCTCGGCATCTTCCGCGCCCTCCCCGACGGCTCCGGCCGGCTCGTCCCGGTCGACAAGAAGGCGCAGGGGCGCGAGGCGATTGTTCCGAAGAGCCAGACCGGCAATGCCCAGGATGGCGATCTCGTCTCGGTCTCCTTCGCCCGCGAGAGCCGCTTCGGCCCGCCGCAGGCCAGGGTGCGCGAGCGGCTCGGCTCGCTGAAGTCGGAGCGCGCGGTCTCGCTGATCGCGATCCACGCCCACGGCATCCCCTACGAGTTCCAGCCGGCGACGCTCGCCGAGGCGGAAGCCGCCAAGCCCGCCACCCTCGCCGGCCGCGAGGATTGGCGGACGCTGCCGCTGATCACCATCGATCCCGCCGACGCCAAGGATCATGACGACGCGGTCCATGCCGCGCCCGACGATGATCCCGACAATCCCGGCGGCCACATCGTCACCGTCGCGATCGCCGACGTCGCTTCCTACGTCCGTCCCGGCTCGGCGCTCGACCGCGAGGCGCTGGAGCGCGGCAATTCGGTCTATTTCCCGGATCGCGTCGTGCCGATGCTGCCCGAGCGGATCTCGAACGATCTCTGCTCGCTCCGTGGCGGCGAGGACCGGCCGGCGCTGGCCGTCCGCCTGATCCTCAAGGCCGACGGCTCCAAGAAGAGCCACAGCTTCCACCGCATCATGATGCGCTCGGCGGCGAAGCTCTCCTACCAGCAGGCGCAAGCCGCGATCGACGGCAAGCCGGACGATCTCACCGGGCCCATTCGCGACAGCATCCTGATGCCGCTCTGGGCCGCCTATGGCTCGGCCGCCCGTGCCCGCGACGCCCGCCAGCCGCTCGATCTCGATCTGCCCGAGCGCAAGCTCGTCCTCGACGCCGACGGCAAGGTCACCCGCGTGATCGTGCCCGAGCGGCTCGCGGCGCATCGGCTGATCGAGGAGTTCATGATCCTCGCCAACGTCGCCGCGGCCGAGACGCTGGAAAAGGCGAAGAGCCCGCTGATCTATCGCTGCCATGACGAGCCCTCGCTCGAGAAGATGCGGGCGCTCGGCGAGGTGCTGGCCTCGATCGGCATCAAGCTGCCCAAGGACGCGGCGCTCAGGCCAGTGCTGTTCAACCGCATCCTCGCCATGATCAAGGGCTCGGAGAACGAGCTTTTGATGAACGAGGTGGTGCTGCGCACCCAGGCGCAGGCCGAATATGTCGCCGAGAATTACGGGCATTTCGGCCTCAACCTGCGCCGCTACGCCCATTTCACCTCGCCGATCCGCCGCTATGCCGACCTGATCGTGCACCGGGCGCTCATCTCGGCGCTGAAGCTCGGCGATGACGGCCTGCCGAAATCGGTAACGCTCGCCGAATTGCGCGAAGTCGCGACAAGGATCTCGGCGGCGGAGCGGCGCGCCATGGCGGCCGAACGCGAGACCACAGACCGGCTGATCGCGCATTTCCTCGCCGACCAGATCGGTTCGAGCTTCGACGGGCGCATCGCCGGGCTCAACCGCGCCGGCCTCTTCGTCAAGCTCGACGATACCGGTGCCGACGGCTTCATCCCGGCCTCGACCCTGGGCGCCGACTACTATCGCCATGACGAGCGCGCCCATGCGCTGGTCGGCGATCGCACCGGCGAAAGCTGGCGTCTGGGCGACCGTGTTCATGTCAAACTGGTCGAGGCGGCGCCGGTCGCAGGAGCGCTCCGATTCGAGTTGCTCACAGAGGGAAGGCCCGCGACATCCGACCGCTCTGGCAAAAGGTCACGCCCTGCTTTACCTATGGGGCGAAAGAAGGGCCGGCCCCCGCCTACACGATCAGGCCGCAGACGCTGATGCCCTGAACCACGAAGACTCTCCATGTCCATACATTGTCACCAACCCAAGCCGGTCCAGGCTCGCGACTGGCGTCAGGCTATGCGTCGCGGCCTCTTCGGCCGCTGCCCGCATTGCGGCGAGGGCAGGCTCTTCCGCGCCTTCCTGAAGCCGGTCGATTCCTGCGAGGCCTGCGGCGAGACCCTGCACCACCAGCGGGCCGACGATCTGCCGCCCTATATCGTCATCACCATCGTCGGCCACATCGTCGTCGGCGGCATCCTGCTGGCGGAGAAATACGCCGACTGGTCGATCGCCCTGCATCTCTGGGTCTGGCTGCCGCTCACCGTCTTCCTCAGCCTGGCGCTGATGCAGCCGGTCAAGGGCGCGGTCATCGGCCTGCAATGGGCGCTGCGCATGCACGGCTTCGGCGGCGCCATGCCCAAGCCCGAGCGCCAGCCCGCCATGAAGGCGATCGGCGGGCGATGAGCGACCACACCGTCACCCTGACCCAGGCCGAGCGGGCGCGCACCAACGTCAACCTGCGCCCGCGCGACGCCGCCACCATGCTGATTCTCGATCATTCCGGGAAGAAGCCCAGGGTGCTCATGGGCAAGCGCCATCCCGGCCACAAGTTCATGCCGGGCAAATACGTCTTCCCGGGCGGGCGTATCGAGGCCGGCGATCGCCGCATGGCCGCGACCGGCGCCCTCGCCGGCCCTTGCGAGCAGCGCCTGCTCGCCCGCTGCGTGCGCCCGAGCATCCAGCGCGGCCGCGCGCTTGCGCTCGCCGCCATTCGCGAGACCTTCGAGGAGACCGGCCTGATCTTCGGCAGTGCCGAGTATGGCGCGCCTGAACGCCCGCCCGAGGGCGTCTGGGCCGAGTTCGCCGCCAAGGGCGTCTTCCCCGATCTCGGCGCTGTTACCTTTGTCGCCCGCGCCATCACCCCGCCGCGGCGGCCCAAGCGTTTCGACACCCGGTTCTTCGCCGTCGACGCCCGTGCCGTTGCCGGCAAGGTCGAGGGTGTGATCGGCCCTGATTCGGAACTCGTCGATCTCGTCTCCGTCACCTTCGACGAGGCGCGCGAGCTCGACCTGCCGACCATCACCAAGGTGATCATCGCCGAGGTCGAGGAGCGGCTGAAGGCCGGATTCGCCCAATATCTGCCGGTTCCGTTCTATTGGGAGAAGCGCGGCAGCTTCGTGCGCGAGCTGCTCTGACGCGAACGGGCGGCGGAAAATCCGGACCTCCGCCCGATATTCCTTGACTTGCCGGCGCCGATACGGCATTCCCCGCCCATCGGATTGCCGGGCTCGCCCGGCCGTTTTGTTTTTTGCGTGGGCCCAGGCGGCCCCATCTGTTCGAGGGCTCCGCCATGGCCAAGGCCGTGACCATCAAGATCAAGCTCATCTCGACCGCGGACACCGGGTACTTCTACGTGACCAAGAAGAACTCGCGCACCATGACCGAGAAGATGTCGAAGAAGAAGTACGACCCGGTCGCGCGCAAGCACGTCGAGTTCAAAGAGACCAAGATCAAGTGAGGGCTTAAGCCCAACCTCTTGATCGGGTTCGAAAAGCCGCCGGTTTCCGGCGGCTTTTTCGTGTCCACACGGGACAAGTCCAGGTCAGAACGCCGGCTTCGGTACGAACAGGCAGGTCGGCCGCTGCGACGGCGCGATCACGGTTCCCGTCAGCATCCCGCCGCTGCGGCAGATATGGAAGCGCCCGTCCAACGAGGCGCGCGTGTCCCGCTCCGCCACGAAATGCCCGTCATGGGTGAGATACCCGCCCGGAACGATCCGCGGCTCGGGCTCGCGCGCATCGGCGTCGAGCCCCATCGGCCAGCAATCGCGGTCGCTACAGCAGTCGTAAGGGTACCAGCTATGCGCGTGGACAGGCCCTCCGCCCCACGACAGCAGCGCGAGGCAGAGCGCCGATGCGGTGAGACGCATGGGTCGCTCCTTGGCGAGGATGTCAGGCCAGCATCTTCGCAGCCGAGCAGCAGGGCATGCGAATCGTCGTCAGATTAGCATGAGATGACGATGGTTAATGCGTCCTTACATCGCTCAGGCGCCCAATCTTTGGCCAGTATTCGCCTCTGAAGGCGCCCGATGACATCAACGCGGCGCTCACTCCCCGGTTCCACGGTGGCGCTGGCGACTCGGGTGCCTATCTTCTAGCTTTCCCGCATGCCGTCCGGAGCCTGGCCTTGAACAGCGGTCCCGATCCAGCCGAACCGTCGCCGCGCCCCAGCGGACTGCTGCGCAGCTTCCTGCGCCTGATCGTCGAGGTCGACGAGTCGCGCCGCTGGACGCACCGGTTGCGCGCTGCCCTGCTGCTCCTGCTGCTGCTCGCCGGCTTTGGCCTGCTGGGTTACTGGGTGCCGGAAGTCATCGAGCGCCATCTGCGCTAGATCGCCGCGCGTCCGATCGGACGCGATAACGGTGATCTATCTGTTTTTCGATGCATCGGATCTATCCGAAAAGTGGATTCCACTTTTCGGTCCGATGCTGTCGCGGCCTCAAAAGGAGGTGGCCGGCCGACGACGGGGCTGAGGAGGCCAGGATCCCGTCATCGACCGACCGAGCCCAGCGGTGACCCAGGAGATGCGGCGGAACCTGGGCTGCCGAAGGGCGTTCCGGACGGCTGCTCAGCAGCCGTTCTCTTGGAAATCACCCTACGTGGAAGCCCCCTCGAATCAATCGAATACGATTGATTCACCAATCTTCATCGAAACTTAACCCTACTTGGAAACCTTACTTGCCCGCTTGGGGCGCCTCAGGCGGCACTGGCGACGATGACGCGGTTGCGGCCGGCGGCCTTGGCCCGATAGACCGCCTCGTCGGCCCGCTTCATCATCTCGACCGGGGCGGCATCGCCTGCGCGCCGGCTGGCGACGCCGATCGACACCGTCACCGTGATCGCCCGCTGCCCGCGCTGGATCTGGAACGGATCGCCTTCGACCTTTTCGCGGATGCGCTCGGCAACCGCCCGCGCCGCATCAAGCGCGGTGTCGGGCAGCACGACGACGATCTCCTCGCCGCCCATGCGCGCCACCAGGTCGATGCCGCGCGTGCAGGCGCGGATCCGGTCGGCGAATTCGCGCAGCACCTCGTCGCCGGCATCGTGGCCCCAGCTGTCGTTGACCACCTTGAAGCGGTCGACATCGAGCACCAGCAATGACAGCGCCCGGGCTCTGAGCGCGGATTCGTCGAACAGCACCGCGAGCCGGCTGTCGAGATAGCGGCGGTTATGCAGCCCGGTGAGCTGGTCCATCACCGCCATTTCCATCGAGGACTGCACGCTGTCGCGCAGCCGCTCGGTGAAGCGCTTGCGGCGGACCAGCGTCCTGGCGCGCGCCAGCAATTCGTTGCGGTCGATCGGCCGGACCAGGAAGTCGTGCGCGCCGATCTCGAGCCCGCGCAGCACGCGGGCGCGGTCCTCGGCCTCGCCGAGCAGCAGCACCGAGAGGTTCCGGGTCCGCTCGAGCGAGCGCAGTTGGCTGCAAAGCCTGAGCCCGTCGTAATTCTGAAGATCCAGGCTCACCAGGACGATTTCGAAATCACCCTCGGCGGCGCGGGTGAGCGCGGCCTGCGCATCGGTCTCGGTCTCGATCGAATGGAAGGCCGAGAGCGCCTGGACCAGCCGCTGGGCGATCAGGGGCCTATCCTCGATCAGCAGGACCCGGCCATTGAGCCCGGTCTCGGCCGCCGCCGCCGCCAGCGGGTCGGCGATGCCGAGCTGGCGCGAGGCGAGCGCGCGCTGGCGCAGTTCGTCGGTGACCGACTTCAGCCGGACGAGGCTGCGCACCCGCGCGAACAGGGCGGTGTCGTCGATCGGCTTGGTCAGGAAATCGTCGGCGCCGGCATCGAGCCCCTTCAGCCGATCGCTCGGCTGGTCGAGCGCGGTGACCATGACCACCGGAATATGGGCCGTCGTCGCGCTGTTCTTCAGCCGCCGGCAGACCTCGAAGCCGTTCATGCCCGGCATCATCACGTCGAGCAGGACGATGTCGGCCTCGCCGCGCTCGCAGATCGCCAGCGCATCGATCCCGTTCGTCGCGGTGACGACGTCGAAATACTCGGCGCCTAGCTTGGCTTCGAGCAGCTTCACATTCGCGGGGATGTCATCGACGACCAGGACCCGGGCAGACATGGCTCAGCGTTTCCCCTCAGGCCGTACCGACATAGGCACGCACCGTCTCGAGGAACTTGCCCACCGAGATCGGCTTGGAGATATAGGCCTCGCAGCCGCCCTCCCGGATGCGCTCCTCGTCACCCTTCATCGCGAAGGCCGTGACCGCGATCACGGGGATCGACTTCAGCGCATCGTCCTCCTTGATCCATTTCGTCACCTCCAGCCCGGACACCTCCGGCAGCTGGATGTCCATCAGGATCAGGTCGGGATGATGCGTGCGCGCCAGCTCGATCGCCTCGATGCCGTCGGCCGTCTTGAGCGTCGCATAGCCATGGGCCTCCAACAGGTCGTTGAAGAGCTTCATGTTGAGCTCATTGTCCTCGACGATCAGAACCGTCTTCTTCATCTAACCCCCAGTCCGTACAGTCCCGGTCATCCGGTGCTCCGGATTCTCCGGGCTGTCGGCCGCGTTCAGTGCTAGGTTTAGCATGCGAGCAGTTGACGAAACGCAAACCCGAAACCCGACTCGCCGATCATAGATAGATGGCCATGCCGCACCCGATCACCAGTGAGGAAGCGCAGACCCTGGCGCTCAAGGCCCTCGCCTTCCTGGCCTCCGAGCCGGAGCGCCTGGAACCGTTCCTGGCCGCCACCGGCCTCGGCCCTGCAACGCTGCGCAGCGCGGCGCAGGAGCCCGACTTCCTCCTCGGCGTGCTCGACCATCTCTGCGCCAGCGATTCGCTGCTGCTCGAGTTTGCCGGAAATCTGGGCCTTAGTCCGGAGATGGTTGCGCAGGCGCGCGAAGTCCTCGCCGGCCCGCCTGAAGCCTTCGAGCCGTGAGCGGAGAAGCCGGCATCGCCGACTCCACCCGGGCGCTCTGCCGCGACTGCCTGCAGGACCATGACGAAGCCCGCGCGCCGGTGCGCCGCTGCCCTTCCTGCGGCTCGCCGCGGCTGCTCCGCCATGCCGAGCGCGACAGTCTGCACCTCGCCCATATCGATTGCGACGCTTTCTACGCCGCGATCGAGAAGCGTGACGATCCCTCGCTGCTCGACAGGCCGGTCATCGTCGGCGGCGGCAAGCGCGGCGTGGTCTCGACCTGCTGCTACATCGCCCGCATGTCCGGGGTGCGCTCGGCCATGCCGATGTTCCAGGCACTGAAGGCCTGCCCCGAGGCCGTGGTGATCAAGCCGGACATGGCGAAATACGTCGCGGTCGGCCGCCAGGTCCGCAGGCTGATGCAGGAATTGACGCCATTGGTCGAGCCGCTCTCGATCGATGAGGCCTTCCTCGACCTCGGCGGGACCGAGCGGCTTCACCATGCCAGCCCGGCCCTCACCCTCGCCCGCTTCCAGCGCCGGATCGAGGATGAGATCGGCATCACCATCTCGGTCGGGCTATCCTACGCCAAGTTCCTCGCCAAGGTCGCCTCCGACCTCGACAAGCCGCGCGGCTTCTCGATCATCGGCCAGGCCGAGGCCGTCGCCTTCCTGGCCCAGAAGCCGGTCGGCATGATCCCCGGCATCGGCAAGGCCGGCGTGGCGAAGCTGGCGCAGTCGGGCTTCCGCGTCATCGGCGACCTCGCCAAGGCCGAGATCGCGACGCTCTATCGCCTCGTCGGCAAGGACGGGCCGCGCCTGCGAAACCTCGCGCTCGGCATCGATCCACGCAAGGTCACTGTCGAGCACGAGGCCAAGACCGTCTCCTCCGAGACGACGCTCGATGTCGACCTCGCCCGCTTCGAGGAGCTGGAGCCGATCCTCTGGCGGCTCTGCGAGCGGACTTCGCAGCGGCTGAAGGCGCAGGAGCTCGCCGGGCGCACCGTCACCCTCAAGCTCAAGACCCACGATTTCCACATCATCACCCGCGCCGCCCGCCTGCCCGAGCCGAGCCAGCTCGCCGCCCGCCTCTTTTCCGCCGGGCGCGACCTGCTCAGGCGCGAATGCACCGGGCCGCGCTACCGGCTGATCGGCATCGGCATGAGCGATTTCGCCGACCCGGCCGAGGCCGATCGCGGCGACCTCGCCGACCAGCAGACACCGAAGCTGAAGGCGATGGAAAGCGCGCTCGACAAGGTTCGCGCCAAGTTCGGCGACGCCGCGATCGAGAAGGGCCTGTCGCTGCGCGATACGCGCCGGCGCTCTACTTCGAGCAGTCGCTCGCCGGGAGCAGATCCAGACGCGTGAGCGTGCCGCGCAGCGCGAACGAGCCGTAGTCGAGCCGGATCGCGCCGGTGACGCCGTTCTCATAGAGCTCGAACGACACCGTATAGGCCGGCGTGCTCTCGCCCGAGCCGACCTTGAAATAGGAGATCGTCACCGGCCAGCGGGCGAGCTTCTCGAATTCCGGCTTGCGCAGCGGCGCCTCGGCCGGCGGCGTCGCGATCTTGCGGCCGATCACCGAGAGCGTGTCGTAGACGTCCTTGCCGCTGTTGGCGCCGTCATAGAGGCGGACATTGAAGGTGTTCTTGCCCTCGCGCGCCGCCTGGATCACCGCTTTCATCTGCTCGTTCGGGAACATCGCCGCGCTGGGCTCGCGATGCGTCTCGGGCTTGGGCGCGCGCAGCTGCACCTCGTAGCCGGCCTCGCCCTTCTTCGCGGTGCCGTCGACGACATCGGCCGGCCCGCCGGCGGTCGAGCTCTCGGTCTTGAAGCGATAGCTCTTGGCATCGCCCTCTTCGAAGCTGGTGGTGCGTGCATCGATGACGCGCGGGCCGCCCTCGCTGGTCAGCTCGGTGACCTGGCGGAAGGAGAGTGCATAGCCGTCGCAGGCATCGCCGGAAAAGTCGAAGGCGATGCGGCCGCGCGCCGTGGTGATGTCGCGCGAGGGTTTGCCGTCGTCGAGCACGAGATCGTAGACCGCCCGATGCGGCACCAGAACGACGCGCTCCGCCGAGGCTGGCGTCTGCGCCCAGGCTCCCGTCGCCGCCATCACCGCCAGGCCCGCGATCCCGCCGCGATACGTCTTCATGCCGATCCTCGATTCGCGCTCTTAGCCGGGTCGAACTGCAGCCCGGTCGAATCTAGGTGCATTGCGGCAATGGCGCAAACAAGGCGGGACAGCGCAGGTTGCCCTGGTCACGCCTCGGCAGAGTGAAGCGCGCCCTTGGCTGCGGCCAGGATCTCGTCCGACAACGCCTCATCGTTGACCATCCGGGCAAGGACGAGCGCACCGACCAATGTGGCGTAGCTCGCAATGGCGCTGGCTCTGCGCTCGTCCGCGGTTGCCCCCGGCGCGATGGCGGAGAGGCCCTTGATCGCCGCGCGCACCCCCTCCGTCGCGGCAAGACGCGACGCCTCGCCCTGACGCGAGGTGTCGCTGCCAAGAGCCGCCACCGGACAGCCATGGCCGGGATCGTCGCGATGCGACGGCGACAGATAGCGTTCAGCGATCGCCTGCAGCGGCGCCTCCGGCTCGGACGCCCTTGCCTCGGCAGCCCATTGACCGGAGTGCACGAAAGCGCGGCCGAGCGCCTGGGCGGCAAGATCATCCTTCGACGAGAAATGACCGTAGAAGCCGCCATGGGTCAGCCCGACCGCCTTCATCACATCGGCGACCCCGACCCTGTCGAAGCCGCGCTCGCGAAACAGCGTCGCCGCCGTGTCGAGAATGCGCTCGCGGTTCTCCGCCATCTGTTCGCGGCTCACCCGCATCGATCCGCTCCTTCGAAAATCGGCGATCCAGCCTCTTGACTCTTTATATGATAGTGATCATCTAAATTCAATCATGATAGTCATCATGAAAAAAATTCGACCCTCGACAGGAGTTTGACATGGCCACGCAACAGCTCGGCACCGCCCTCATCACCGGCGCCTCGACCGGGATCGGCGCCGTCTACGCCGACCGACTGGCCCGCCGTGGCTATGATCTCGTTCTCGTCGCCCGTGACGAGGCCCGCCTCGCCGCACTGACGGAGCGCCTCCGCCAGGAGACCGGCGGCAAGGTCGAATGGCTCAAGGCCGATCTGACGGCGAAGGCCGATCTCGCCAAGGTCGAGCAGCGCCTGCGCGAGGACCAGAGCCTGACCCTGCTGGTCAACAATGCCGGCATGTCCGTCTCCGGCACGCTGGTCGAAGGCGACATCGACCGCTTCCAGGCGATGATCGAGCTCAACGTCCTCGCCCCGACCCGCCTCGCCGCCGCCGCGGCTCGCAACTTCGTGACCCGCAAGCAGGGCGCGATCATCAACATCGCCTCAGTGCTGGCGCTGGCACCGGAGCTGTTCAACGGCAGCTACAGCGGCACCAAGGCCTATATGCTGAACCTCAGCCTCTCCTTGCAGAAGGAGCTGGAAGCCGCCGGCGTCCGCGTTCAGGCCGTCCTGCCGGGCGCCACCCGCACCGAGATCTGGGCCCGCGCCGGCGTCAATGTCGACGGCTTCCCACCCGAAATGGTGATGGAGGTCGACGCCATGGTCGATGCGGCGCTGGCCGGCTTCGACCAAAGCGAGGCCGTCACCATTCCCTCGCTGCCCGATACCGCCGACTTCGAGAACTATACCGCTGCACGGCTGGCACTCGGCCCCAATCTCTCGCGCAATACGCCCGCCGGGCGCTATCTGGCGAAGCATTCGGACGCCGCCTGACCTGCCCTGCCTGGCAGGCGCATCGGCCAAGCCGCGCCGCGCTTGCGACCCGGCCCGCCATCGGCGATGAAAGGCTCCTGTCCAGCGCAGGCCGGGAGCCTCTCATCATGAACGCCATCGACACCAAGCTCGCCGCCCTCGGCATCACCCTGCCGGTCCCGGCCGCTCCGATCGCCAACTACGTGCCCTATGTGATCACCGGCAACCTGCTGATCATCTCCGGCCAGCTCTGCTTCGGCCTCGACGGCAAGCTGTCCGATGCGCACAAGGGCAAGCTCGGTGGCGAAATCTTCAACGAAGCCGGGCTTGAAGCCGCCAGGCTCTGCGCCATCAATGTGCTCGCCCAGGCCAAGGCGGCGCTCGGCGGCGACCTCGGCCGGATCCGGCGCTGCCTGCGCCTCGGCGGCTTCATCAACGCCGCCCCGCATTTCGCCGCCTTGCCGGCGATCATGAACGGCGCCTCCGACTTCATGGTCGAGGTGCTCGGCGATGCCGGCCGCCATGCCCGCTCGACCGTCGGCGTCGCCAACCTGCCGGCCGACGCCGCCGTCGAGGTCGAAGCCATGTTCGAGATCGCCTGATGGCAGCCGGAGCCTGGCTCACCGCCCGCCCGATCGCGCATCGTGGTCTCCACGATGCCGCCGGCGGTGTGATCGAGAACTCGTTGTCGGCCGCCGCCGGCGCGATCGCCGGTAATTTCGCCATCGAATGCGACGTCCAGCTCAGCGCCGACGAGGACGCAGTCGTCTTCCACGACTTCGTCCTCGATCGCCTCACCGCTGAGAGCGGCCGCGTCGACGCCCGCAAGGTCGTGGAGCTGGCACAGATCGGGCTGAAGGGCGCCAGCGACCGCATCCCGATGCTGACCGGCTTTCTCGACGCCATCGGCGGCCGGACACCGCTGGTGATCGAGATCAAGAGCCGCTTCGACGGCGATCTGCGCCTGGCCAAGCGGACCGCTGAGATCCTCGCCAGCCACAAGGGCCAGCCGATCGTACTGAAATCCTTCGATCCGGTGATCGTCGCGGCCCTGCGCGAGCTTGCCCCTGGCTTCGCCCGCGGCATCGTCGCGATGAACGAATACGGCTATGCCGACTACGACCATCTCTCGGCCGGCGAGAAGCACGCGCTCGCCAATCTCCTGCATTTCGGGGAGAGCCGCCCCGACTTCCTCTCCTGGAAGGTCGCCGACCTGCCGAGCGCCGCGCCCTTCCTCTGCCGCAAGGCACTGGGGCTGCCGCTGATGAGCTGGACGGTCCGTACGCCGGAGGATCGCGCCCGCGCCGCCGAGCATGCCGACCAGATGGTCTTCGAGGGCTTTTTGCCTTGAGCGAAACCGGTCTGCGCGAGGGCCTCAGAGTCCGCGTCGCGACCTCGCTGAAGAGCGTCCCGGCCGCAGACTGGGACGCCTGCGCCAATCCCGGCGCCGGCCGACCGCTTGAATCAGCTCCCGAACAAGCGGATTCATGGTCTCAAGCAGACCCGGACAACCCTTTCGTATCGCACGCTTTTTTGCGCGCGCTGGAGGAGAGCGGCTGCGTCGGCGGCCGCACCGGCTGGTCGCCCGCCTACCTCCTAGTCGAGGACGCCGATGACCGCCTGATCGCCGCCGCGCCGTCCTTCGTCAAGGGCCATAGCCAGGGCGAATACGTCTTCGACCATAGCTGGGCCGACGCCTATATGCGCGCCGGCGGGCGTTATTATCCGAAGATCCAGGTCGCGGCCCCGTTCACGCCCGCCACCGGCCCGCGCCTGCTGGTCGCCGACGGACCGCATGCAGCTGAGGCGCGCGAGGCTCTGATCGCCGGATTGGAGGCACTGCGCGAGCAGGTCCGCGGCTCGTCTGTGCATGTCACCTTCGCGCAGGAGCCCGACATGACGGCGCTGCTCGAAGCGGGCTTCCTCGAGCGCCACGACATCCAGTTCCATTGGCGCAACGAGGGCTTCGGCAGCTATGATGACTTCCTCGCCACGCTCGCCTCGCGCAAGCGCAAGGCGCTGAAACGCGAGCGCCGCGAAGCGCTCTCCGCCGGCATCGAGGTCGCGGTCCTCTCCGGCTCCGATCTCACCGAGAGCGTCTGGGACGACTTCCACGCATTCTACGAGGACACCGGCTCGCGCAAATGGGGCCGGCCCTATCTCAACCGCCGCTTTTTCTCGGAGATCGGTCAGCGCATGGGCGAGCGCGTCGTGCTGGTCCTCGCCCGCCGCGCCGGTCGCAATATCGCCGGCGCCATCAATTTCCGCGGCGGCAACACGCTCTATGGCCGCAACTGGGGCTGCATCGAGGACCACCCCTTCCTGCATTTCGAGCTCTGCTATCACCAGGCCATCGACTACGCGATCGCGCAGGGGCTCGTCCGCGTCGAGGCCGGCGCCCAGGGCGAGCACAAGCTCGCCCGCGGCTATCGCCCGGTGATCACCCGCTCGGCCCATCTCCTCGCCGATCCCGGCCTCGCCCGCGCCGTCGCCGCCTATTTGCCCGGCGAACGGCGCGAGATCAGCTCTGCAGTGGCTGCGCTTGCGCAGGAGAGCCCCTTCCGCAAGGGTGACGACCACTGACCTCCCTTCAACCATCGGGACGCGCGCTGATGACCGCCTATGATCCGAACAACATCTTCGCCAAGATCCTGCGCGGCGAATTGCCGGCCCACCATGTCTACGAGGACGACCGGGCGCTCGCCTTCCTCGACATCATGCCGCGCGCGACCGGCCACACGCTGGTGATCCCGAAGAACCCAGCCCGCAACATCCTCGACATCGACGCCGACGATCTCGGCTATGTCGCGGGAATCGCCCAGCGCATCGCCCGCGCCGGGATGAAGGCCTTCGCCGCCGACGGCATCACCGTCCAGCAGTTCAACGAGACCGCCGGCGGCCAGGTCGTCTTCCACCTCCATGTCCACGTCATCCCGCGCCATGATGGCGTCGCCCTGCGCCCACCGGCCACCTACAAGGCGAGCCAGGACGAGCTTTCGGCCTCCGCGGAAAAAATTCGCGGCGCGCTGAAAAATATTTGAGCGGCATGTCACGCGGGCGCTGGCCGTCTCGTCCTGTCTTCATCACCACCTGATGGAGAGACCGATGACCCAGCGCCTCAATGCCTTCCAGACCGCCCCGGACGCCTACAAGGCCATGATCGGCCTGCAGGACTATGTGAACCAGACGCAGCTCGAGCACAGCCTGCAGGAGCTGGTGAAGATCCGGGCCTCGCAGATCAACCGCTGCGCCTATTGCTTGCACATGCACATCGCCGACGCCCGCAAGGCCGGCGAGAGCGAAGCCCGCATCAACCTGCTCAGCGCCTGGGAAGAATCCGAGCTCTTCACCCCGCGCGAGCGTGCCGCTTTGCGCTGGACGGAAGAACTGACGCATGTCGCCGACCGCAGCCCGAGCGACGCGGCCTTCGCCGAATTGCGCGAGCATTTCAGTGAGAAGGACTGCGTCGACCTCGCGGTCGCGATCGGCATGATCAATCTCTGGAACCGGCTGAATTGCGGCTTCCGCACCCGGCACCCGAGCGATCGACGCCGCGAGCCTGCCGCTGCCTGAGCCTTATCGTTACGTTTGCGGCCCGGCGAAAGCGCCGGGCTCGCCCCAGCACGAAAGCCCCCGTCATGAGCAAGCGTCTCAATCCCTACACCACCGCCCCCGACACCATGAAGCCGATGATCGCGCTCGAAGCCTCGATCAAGGAGAGCGGCCTCGAGCACAGCCTGATCCATCTGGTGAAGATGCGGGCCTCGCAGATCAATGGCTGCGCCTATTGCCTGCACATGCACTCGGCCGATGCGATCAAGGAGGGCGAGAGCCCGGCCCGTCTCTTCCTGCTCGACGCCTGGCACGAGTCGGCGCTCTATACCCCCCGTGAGCGCGCCGCCCTCGCCTGGACCGATGCGCTGACGCTGATCTCGCAGACCCATGCGCCGGACGAAGCCTATGACGAGGTCGTCAGCCATTTCAGCCCGGAAGAAACCGTGAAGCTGACCTTGCTGATCGGCGCGATCAACACCTGGAATCGGATCGCCATCGGCTTCCGCACCAGCCATCCCAACGACCGGCCTGCCAAGACTGCGGCCTGAGACGCATCCCATGACCGCCTCGGACGATATCTTCGAGACGCATCGCCGCTTCCTGACCCGCCTCGCCTATCGCATGCTCGGCTCGGTCAGCGATGCCGAAGATATCGTCCAGGAGGCCTGGCTGCGCTGGCGCGACGTCCCGCAGGACGAGGTCGAGGCGCCGCGCGCCTATCTCGCCCGCACCGTCACGCGCCTCTGCCTCGACCAGATGAAATCGGCCCGCAGCAGGCGCGAATTCTATGTCGGCACCTGGCTGCCCGAGCCGTTGGTCGAGGAGATCGGCGCGGCCGACTCCGATGTCGACACCCAGCTCGACGCCCCGATCGCGCTGATGCTGGCGCTCGAACGGCTGACGCCGCTCGAGCGCGCCGCCTTCCTGCTGCACGACGTCTTCGAGCTGGATTTCGCCGAGATCGCCCGCACCATCGACCGCAGCGAGAGCGCCTGCCGCCAGCTCGCCAAGCGCGCCCGCGAGCATGTCCGCATCGACATGCCGCCGCGCAACAAGATCGATCCCGCCGAGGCGAAGCGCTTCGTCGAGGCCTTCTTCAAGGCCGCTCACAAGGCCGATACCAGCGATCTGCAGACCCTGCTCGCGCAGGACGTCGCTTTCCACAGCGACGGCGGCGGCAAGGTGCTGGCGATCGCGAACGTCCTCCACGGCATCGACCGGGTCCTGCGCTTCTTCGCCGGCATCGCCCAAAAGGTGGCCAACCTTCAGAAATCGACCACGCTGTACAAGCCGGTGCTGATCAACGGCCTGCCCGGCTATCTCAGCCTCGAGCGCGGCGAGACCCTGCAGGCGACCGCCCTCGACATCCGCGACGGGCGCGTCCACGCGATCTATGTCGTGCGCAATCCCGACAAGCTCCGGCACATCTCGCTGACGACTGGCTGAGGCTTGCGGATGCTGCTCGGAACCACCCTCGTCATCCTGGACAAGCGACGAAGCCGCGCAGATCCGGGATCCAACGTAAGGCTCCGGAACTCTACGATGGATCCCGGGCCGAGCTTCGCTCGCCCAGGATGACGGCGGTGGTTCCGCAGGAACTCAACACGCTCTGTCACCTCTCGGCAATGACGCAACGCTAGATCGAAACCGACGCGCACCACACGCGGACCGACGCGAT
>Ga0209025_1001381_pt1 | contig 32419 bp, 33 predicted proteins | sample AraplaMF_Col_mLB_FD_184256 | JGI IMG/M metagenome (GOLD analysis project Ga0209025, IMG submission 184256) | Arabidopsis root microbial communities from the University of North Carolina, USA - plate scrape MF_Col_mLB (SPAdes) (version 2) | ecosystem: Host-associated > Plants > Roots > Endosphere... | reverse complement strand
ACGCGGACCGGGCTCACCGCCGTGAGCAGGCTGCCGGCGACGACCGCGGTGGCGATGACCGCGAGCCGCGCCTCGCCGGCCGGGACCAAAGCCGTAGCGAGCGGCATCGAGACGGCGCCGGCGCCGGTGTTGGAGCCGGTGAGATAACCGCCGAGCGCGCCGGCGACCGGGACGATGCCGGCCGACCAGGAGCCGAGCACGCCGCTGACGCTAAGGCCGATCCCACCGGCGAGGCCGGAGCCGACCATGATCCAGGCCATGCCGACGAGCAGGAAGGTCAAGAGCGCGGCGCGGCCGGCACGCTGCAGCGTCAGTTTCATCAGGGCAGCGGCCTGCCCTGCCCCGCCGCGGCGGATGGCGACGACGAGCGCGATGACGATGAGCGGCAGGGCCGGCGAGAGCAGCGGCGTGAAGGCGGATGCGTCGGCGAAGGGCTTGAAGGAGGGATGCTCCAGCCGGTCATGGATCGCCGGCACCAGCCGCATCAGCGCCAGCGCGATGACGAGGGCGATATAGGGCGCAAGGCGCACGAGCAGCGCCCGGTCGAGCCCGGCCCTGCCCTTCACCCTGAGGAAGCGCAGCAGCAGCACCGGCGCCAGCGCTGCGATCGCGGCGAGCTCCAGCGGCAAGGTCAGGTTGGCGGCGACGAGCAGGGCCATCAGCAGCGCGATCAGGCCGGCCCATTCGAGGCGCTCGGCGAGCGCCGGCGGCAACCCGGCCTGCCGCGACAGGCGCCAGAACAAGGGCAGCAGCACCATGCCGAGCAGCGCCGTCACCAGCGCGATCCGCCAGATCAGCGCTGTCAGCGAAACGCCGGCGATGTCGGCACTGATCCTGGTGCCGATGCCGAGCGCGCCCCAGGGCACCAGGATCTGGCTGAAGGTGGCGAGCGCCAGCGCCGGCGCCTTGTCGACGCCGAGGCGGCGGGCGCCAGAGACGGCGACGACATAGCCGACGCCGAAGCCGGTGGAAGTTTCGAGGAACGGCCCCCGCAGCAGGCAGGCTTCGGCGAGCGAGCCATGTTCGGGACGAGCTTGGTCAGTATCGCCACTCGCCTTCTCCAGGCTGAGCGAGAAGGCGAGCCCGGCGACGATGACCAATACCGCCGGCAGGCCGATCCAGGCCCCGGCGGCAAAGTACTGCGCAATCTGCAGCGCATCCGGCTTTACGGGAGCGGCGAAGAGGGCGACGAGCGCAGTGCAGATCGTGCCCAAGAGCCCGGCGGTGAGCGCCGAGCGGCCCGACAGGATCAGCCCGAGGAAGACGATGAGCGGCGTGAGCCAGACCAGGATCATGGCTGTCTGGCGCCGCCAGCCTCAGCCGACATTCAGCCAGCCGAGCCGGATCGGGAAGCCCTCACCGCCGAGCAGGTTGACCGTCTCGTAGAGCGGCAGGCCGACCACGCCGGTATAGGAACCAACGAGCTTGACCACAAAGGAGCCGGCAATGCCCTGGATGGCATAGGCACCGGCCTTGCCGCGCCATTCGCCCGAGGCGAGGTAGTTCTCGATATCCTCGCTGGAGAGCCGCTTGAAGCGCAGGCGCGTCTCGACGATGCGCTCGCGGATCGCGCCCGAGGGCGTCGCCAGCGCGACGCCGGTATAGACGCGGTGCGCCCGGCCGGAGAGCAGGCGCAGGCAGGCGGCCGCCTCGTCGACGATCTCGGCCTTGGGCAGGATGCGCCGTCCGACCGCGACGACGGTGTCGGCGGCGAGGATATAGGCGCCTTCGAGATCGGGCCGGCCTTTCAGCCCGGCGAGCCCGGCTTCGGCCTTGGCGTGGGCGAGCCTCCGGGCGAGATCGCGCGGGCGCTCGCCCTTGAGCGGGCTCTCGTCCAGATCGGAGGGCAGCAGCGCGTCGGGCTTGAGACCGGCCTGTTCGAGCAAAGCGAGGCGCCGCGGCGAGGCCGAGGCCAGGACCAGCTTGGGCCGCCAGCCGGGCGGCTTCTGGGAGCTGAAGAGGTTCAAGTGTCGGCTCGCTGCGCGTCCGGGACGATGTCCCGCAAGGCTTTAGAGCCTGTTGCAGAATATCCCAAGCCCTCTCCTGAGACATCGCCGGCCGACTGCCCTCCCTGTCCGCGCGGCATGGGGGCCCCGCATCTCCTGTGCAATGCGTAGAATTTGAACGCCGCCATGCATCGTTCCGGATTGCACTAATTCGTTTAGCTTGTCACATCGGATGGGCGGGCGTGGCGGCGACCCGCAAGGCTTGGCCCTTGCGGCCCCCCTTCTCGTCACCGGAGAGCTTTCGCCATGGTGTCACGGACTGGATCAGGCTCGAGCGTCGCGCTCGCTGCGAATGCGCAGAGCGTGCTCACCGAGATGGTCGCGATGCAGGTCGACGCAGGGCTCACCATCGCGATGCGTTTGCCGATCCTGGCCAAGGGGGCGCTCGGCGACGCCAGGGGCCAGCGCGAAGCCAGCAAGGCCGTGGTCGAGAAGGCCGCGGCGATGGCGGAAAGCAGCTTCGCCATCGGCCATGCCGCGGCGCTGTTCTGGTGGAGCATGGCGCTCAACCCGCTGACCCCGAACGGGCTCGGCGAAGCGACGGCGAAGGCCGTCCACAGCTCGCTGGAGCCGTTCTCGCGGCGCACCCGCGCCAATGCCAGCCGGCTGGCGAGGCGACGCTAGGCCTTCGGCTCCGAGCCCGGCTCGATCGCCGGCTCAGTCATAACCGCTTCGTTGACGGCTGGTGCGGCAGCGGCCGCCGCATGCTCGCGCTCGAGCTTGCGGTAGCGCGCGACGCTGACCGGAATCAGCGCGAGATAGGCGACGACGATCAGCGCCAGCACCTCGAAGGGATAGGCGAAGAGCAGGCCGGCCACGACGACGACGGCGACGAAGATCGGCAGGACCTGGTCGCGCGGGATGCGGGTGCCGAGCGTCTTGCCGGCATAGCAGGGGATGCGCGAGATCGTCAGGAAGGCGATGAACAGGATGTAGAGGCCGACGAAGGGCGCACCATAGTCCTGCACCGGCACGCCGATGAACTGCAGATAAAGCGGCAGCATCGCGGTGATCGCGCCGGCGGGCGCCGGCATGCCGACAAAGAAGTTCTTCTGCCATTCCGGCCGGTCGGGATCGTCGATCATGACGTTGAAGCGCGCGAGGCGCAGCGCCATGGCGCAGGCCAGCGTCAGCACGATGATCCAGCCGAACGACTTCAGGTCGTGCAGGACGAAGACCCAGAGCACATAGCCGGTGGCAACGCCGAAATTGACGAAATCCGAAAGCGAATCGAGCTCGGCGCCGAAGCGCGAGGTGCCCTTGAGCAGGCGCGCCAGCCGGCCGTCGACGCCGTCGAGCGCCGCGGCGATCAGGATGCAGATCACCGCCAGCTCGAGCTTGGCCTCGACGACGAGGCGCATCGCGGTCAGGCCGAGGCAGAGCGCCAGCAGCGTGATGACGTTCGGCGCGATCAGCCGGAACGGGATCGGCTTGAAGCGCGCGCGCTTGGTTTCGACGCGCTCGGGCTCGAAAGGCGGAAAGAGGTCGCTCATATCAGCCGGAATACGCGGTTTTCAGGTGGGAGGCTAGCGCGAGGGGAGCCGACATGCCCCCTCTCCCCTTGCGGGAGAGGGCTGGGGTGAGGGGTCGCGTGACGCTTGCCGGCCTTGGCCTGCAAGAACGCAAACCGAAAACGGCTGAGCGACCCCTCATCCGGCCGCTACGCGGCCACCTTCTCCCGCAAGGGGAGAAGGGAGGGCTCAAATCCCCCGGAACGACCGGGCGGTATCGTTGCCCGAGAAATCCGCCAGCACGGTCTCACCGGCGATCGCGGTCTGGCCTTCGCCGACCAGCGGCGTCACGCCCTGCGGCAGGTAGACGTCGACGCGCGAGCCGAAGCGGATCAGGCCGAAGCGCTCGCCCTGCCCGAGCGGATCGCCTTCCTTGACGAAGGGCACGATGCGGCGCGCGATCAGGCCGGCGATCTGGACGACCGCGATGGTGCCGGCCGGCGTCTCGATCGCCAGCGCGTTGCGCTCATTGTCCTCGCTCGCCTTGTCGAGCTCGGCATTGAGGAAGAGGCCGGGCGTATAGGCCATCTTGAGCAGGCGGCCGGCAACGGGGCTGCGATTCACATGGCAGTCGAAGACGTTCATGAACACCGAGATGCGCGTCATCGGCTCGGCCGGCAGCTCCAGCTCCGGCGGCGGCACGGCGGTGGCGATCTGGCTGATGCGGCCGTCGGCGGGCGAGATCACCAGCCCCTCGCGCTGCGGCACGATGCGCACGGGATCGCGGAAGAAATAGCAGATCCACAGCGTGATCAGCGTGCCGATCCAGCCGAAGGGCGCCCAGAGCTGGCCGAGCACCAGTGTCGCCACCACGCCGATGGCGATGAAGACATAGCCTTCCTTGTGGATCGGCACGATCGTCCGGCGGACGGAATCGACGAGAGACATGGGCTTCAGTCCTGTTGCTCTTGTTGCCGCGGGCTCGCGCGGATCAGGCATGGCCTTCGCGGCAGGGTTGAGGCCGCAAGACGGGCAAGCTGTTTAGGCTTTTGCGGGCTTTTGCGAAAGGGGCGCGGGGATAGTTCCTCGATCAATCCCCGCCCCTGAAACCTGTCGTATTCTCACCCTGTCCTGTCCGACCAAGGGGGCTGTCGCGAGGCGTCGTGCGGCCGGGCGGGAGAGCGGTGTCCGTCTTGAACAGCCGTCACGGGCTGGAATGGCGGAGGGACCTCGTCCGGGCGAAACCAGGTCCTGCCCGACCTGAAGGCACGGCGAGGCACCATAAGAGAACCGCGCGCGGGGTTCGGCAGCGGCGAGCATCGCTGCTTCGACATCTCGACATCGACATTCGACATGGCGGCGGAACGCTGCCGCAACCGGCCCCCGCGCACCCCTTGGGATGGCGCTCGCCTTTCAGACCCTCGCGGCGAGAGCCGGCGGGGATTTTGGTGCGGGGACCGCGACCTGCCCCCTCTCCCCTTGCGGGAGAGGGCTGGGGTGAGGGGTCGCGCGACGCTGCCGCTTCGTCAGTTCGATACGAGCCAACGATGCCGGGCAGTGTGACCCCTCATCCGGCGCTTCGCGCCACCTTCTCCCGCAAGGGGAGAAGGGGCGCCCTACCCCACCGCCTTCGCCGCCGCCCTGCCCGCGATCCGCCCCGAGAAGATGCAGCCACCGAGGAAAGTGCCCTCGAGCGCGCGATAGCCGTGCAGGCCGCCGCCGCCGAAGCCGGCGGCTTCGCCGACCGCGTAGAGACCCGGTACCGCCTCGCCGTCCGGCCCTAGCACCCGAGCCGACAGGTCGGTCATCAGCCCGCCGAGCGACTTGCGCGTCAGGATGTTGAGGCGGACTGCGACCAGCGGGCCATGGGCCGGATCGAGGATCCGATGCGGCTTTGCCGTGCGGATCAGCCGGTCGCCGAGATAGGCGCGCGCGCCACGTAGCGCCGTCACCTGCAGGTCCTTGCCATAGGGGTTCTGCGCATCGCGATCGCGCGCCTCGATTTGCGCCCGCAGATGCGCCTCGCTGATCAGCCCGGCGCCGCCCAGTTCATTCATCCGCGCGACGAGCCGGGAAAAATCGGTCTCGACGATGAAGTCCTCGCCCTTGTCGAGGAAGGCCTGGACCGGCGCCGGCATGCCGGCCCGGGCGCGCTGGATGACCTGGCGCCAGCTCTTGCCGGTGAGGTCGGGGTTCTGCTCGGAGCCGGAGAGCGCGAACTCCTTGGCGACGATGCTGCGGCTGGTGACGAACCAGGAATGGTCGAAGCCGGTCTTGCGCAGATGCTCCAGCGTGCCGAGCGTGTCGAAGCCGGGAAAGAGCGGCACCGGCAGGCGGTTGCCGCGCGCATCGAACCAGAGCGAGGACGGGCCGGGCAGGATGCGGATCGCATGGGCCGGCCAGATCGGTGACCAGTTGGCGATGCCCTCGACATAGTGCCACATCCGGTCGCGATTGATCAGCCGGCCGCCGGCGGCCTCGGCGACGCCGAGCATCCGGCCGTCGACATGGGCCGGCACGCCGGAGAGCATGTGCTTCGGCGGCTCGCCGAGACGCTGCGGCCAGTTGCGGCGGACGAGCTCATGATTGCCGCCGATGCCGCCGGAGGCGACGATCACGACCTGCGCCTTGATCGCGAAATTGCCCGTCACCGTGCGCGAACTCGCCTGTCCGCGCTCGATCGCACTCTTCTCCAGCACATCGCCCTCGACGCCGTCGATCGCGCCGGCGCTGCGGGTCAGGCCGGTGACACGGTGGCGGAAGCGCAGTTCGATCAGCCCTTTCGCTTCTGCCTCCGCGACACGGCGCAGGAAAGGCTCGAGCACGCCGGGGCCCGTACCCCAGGTGACGTGGAAGCGCGGCACGGAATTGCCATGGCCGGTGGCGAGATAGCCGCCGCGCTCGGCCCAGCCGACGACCGGGAACCAGCGCATGCCTTGCTGGTGCAGCCAACTGCGTTTCTCGCCGGCAGCGAAGTCGAGATAGGCGTCGGCCCAGACCCTGGGCCAATGGTCTTCCTGCCGGTCGAAGCCGGCAGAGCCGAACCAGTCCTGCCGAGCGAGGTCGAGCGAATCTCGGATGCGCAGGCGGCGCTGCTCGGGCGAATCGATCAGGAAAAGCCCGCCGAAGGACCAGTGCGCCTGGCCGCCGAGCGAGGCCCGCGGCTCCTGCTCGACGACGATCACCTTGCGGCCGGCATCGGCCAGCTCGGCCGCGGCGACGAGGCCGGCAAGGCCTGCGCCGACGATGACGACATCCGCCTCGATCCCCATGCCCTCTCCCGCCACCGGATTCCCGTTGCGGTTGAGCTTGCCGAGAATTCGGCGGACCGCAAGGGCGGCGCGGGATGCTCAGGCCCCGCGCGGCAGCGGCACGCCGGCGCTGAAGCGCCGGGCCGCGACCAGGGTCAGGATCAGGAAGACGATCAGGGCCAGCGCCTGGGCGATCGCGAAGGGCGGCTCGCTCTGGGTCGGCGCCATATCGTGCAGGACGTTCACCTTGAGGAAGAGCTGGGCGATCAGCACGAAGATCAGCAGATAGAAGGAGAGCACCGCCGTGATCGCGTAGATCCGCCGCCAGACGTCGCGCAAGGCGAAGGCGTACAGCGCCAGCCCGGCGAGCACGATCAGCACCAGCGAGATCGCACCGACGATATGGGACGGCAGCACCCGGTCGAAGGGAAAGGCGTATCCGGTGGCGCTGGCCGCGAAGGCGGTCGAGAGGAAGATGCCGTTCCAGCGCGGGCTGAGATGGCCCTTCAGCAGGGCTGCCGTCATCGGAAAGCCCGCGACGATGGCGATCAGGCTGAGCCAGGTGTGGAAACCGACCAGGGTAGTGGGATCGAGCACGAACATGATGAAGCCCCCCGCTTCAAAAGCAGCACGCCATACTGGCAAATTCGATGCCATCCTGGCGAGGGCCTTATTGCATTCTCAACCGGCGGTTTCCTCTGCCTCACCTGCCGTCGCCACGCCGGCACGCTGTGCCCGGGCCGTCGCGAAATAGGAACCGGCGACGATCAAGGCGAAGCCCACCAGCAGGGCGAGGGATAACGGCTCGCCCAGAACGGCCACGCCGAGCAGCACCGCCACGGCCGGGTTGAGATAGGCGATGACGGTCGCGCGAGCCGCGCCCACTTCGGCGATGAGCGCGAACAGCAGCTGGAAGGCCAGGGCCGTGCAGAATACAGCCAGGGCGGTCACCGCGAGGCTCGCATCGAGCGTGATCCGGGCGGGCCAATGGGCCGGGACGAATGGCAGGTAGAGAACCGAGGCGACGATCAGCGAAGCGACGACCACGGCGCTCGCCTCGGCTTCGGCGAGCTTGCGCACGACGATGATCGGGCCGACGGCATAGCCGAGCGCGCTCAGCCCCAAAGCCAGCGCCGGCCAGAGCTCGACCGGCTGCTCGTCGAAGCCGAGCAGCGCGACGACGCCGGCAAGACCGAGGGCGAGCCCGGCCAGCCGTCCGGCTCCAAGCCGCTCCTGCGACAGCACGACGCCGAGGATCGCGGCGATGATCGGGGTCAGCGCGATGATCAGGCCGGCGAGCGAGCTGGTGACCCGCGTCTCGGCGGAACCGATCAGGAACCACGGCCCGCTGATCTCGACGAGCGTGTAGAGGAGCAGCCAGCCGGGCTTGCGGAAGCCGGCCATGATGCCCTTGCCGCGCAAGGCGAACGGCAGCAGCACCAGCGCGCCGATCGCCGCCCGGCCAAAGGCGACGATGACCGGGTGATAATCGGCGACAGCGACCCGGATCAGCAGATAGGGCACGCCCCAGATCACGCCGAGGGCGAGGAAGAGAATCAAAGCCTTCCGGCTCATTCCGACTTGCCTTTCCGGAACAGTCCGATCAGCCAGCGCCCGTCACGGCCGTCAAAAGAATGCGACCAGTGCAGACCGAGGCCGAGCGCCGCCAGGGAGGCGACGATCTCGGAGCGCGGCCACAGCGCCACGTAATATTCGTTGCCCTTCGAACCGATTTCGACGCCCTCGCCCTCCCCTTCCCGCAGTCCGAGCAGGAAGACGCCACCGTCGCGGATCGCCGCGACGATCCTGGCGAAGACCGAAGGCAGCGTCTCGCGCTCGACATGCTGGAGCACATAGAGGGCCACGACCCCGTCATAGGGACCGCCGAGCGGATCGTGGATCACGTCGAGGTGCTCGGCCTGGCGGCCGCGCGAGGCCTGGAAACGCACGAAAGATTCGGCCGCGTCAGTTCGCCGGACGACGAGCCCTTTCTCCTCGAGCCAGTCGGCATCCCAGCCCGGGCCGGAGCCGATTTCGAGCAGCCGGCTTCCCGACGCGACGAGCTTGAGCAACTCGACAAGCGCCGGCTGGTCGCCCGCGCCCGGCTTGGGGGCCGTCGTTGCCGCGTAGTCGACGGCGCAGCTCTCATAGCCGACGAGGCTCGACGCATTCGAGGCCGAGCGGCTCAACTCCTTGTCGTCCCCGCGCTCGTCGGATGCTGTCATCGGCCGCTCCCGTTCCCATCGCGCTCCAGCGGAATCCAGATCGTCAGGCCGCCGAGCCCGGTGCCCGGATCGAAGTCATCGTTGTGGAATTCGAGCACGGGACCGTTCGCCGCGTTGAGTCCGGCGGCGGGCAGCGCCTCGTTCCAGATCGCCGTGTAAGTGTCGAAGATCGTCGAGATGTGGTCGCGATGCTCGAAGACCGCATAGCTCCCCGGTTCGATCTCCAGGGCGGCGAGCGGCTTGCGCGGCGCGGAGAACGACATCACCTCGACGGCGCACATGTATTCGAAGCGGCCCTCCTCGTCCGGCGCGCGGCAGACGCCGATGGGAATCCCCGGGGTCTTGTCGGGGATGTCGGCATAGTGATCGCACATGAAGGCCTGCCACTGTGCCGGAATCCCGATCGCCGAGTCGTAAGAGCATGGCGCGGACAGGCCGACGAGACGCAAACGACGCAGCTCCCGCACGGTCGGGATCGGTGTCTTTGCGCAGCCGTTCGTCAATCGCAGCGGCGCGACGAGATCGAGCCCGTCGACGCTGCGGGCATTGCGGACCTCTTCCGGCGTGGTCCCGAACTGGTCGCGAAAGGCGCGGGTGAAGGCTTCGTGCGAGCCGTAGTTGAATTCGAGCGCGACGGAGAGGATGTCAGGTGCGCCGGCGGCCAGCCGCCTCGCGGCTTCGCTCAGCCGCCGCGCCCTGAGATAGGTCATCACCGGCCAGCCGCTCGCAGTCCCGAAGGCATTGGCCAGATGCGAGCGTGAGACCTTGCAGGCGGCCGCGACCGATCCCAACGTCAGCTCCCGGCCCGAATTGCGCTCGATGACCCAAACTGCCTTGTCGGCAAGCGACATGCCCCGGCTCCTCCCACGAGAGCCCCGTGCATATCATCCGATTCAGCCAGTCGCTTGATCGATCGTCCACAACCGACCGTGGAGCGGCGAGGTCACTGCGTCAGGCTGACCCTGACGCTCTCGCCCTCTTCCTGGGTCGCGCGCTGCAGCGTCGCCTTGGCCTCGTCGACCTGGCGCTGGCGGTTCCAGAGCGCGGCGTAGACGCCGTCGGCGGCGAGCAGGTCGCGATGGTGGCCACGCTCGACGATCAGCCCCTTGTCGAGGACGATGATCTCGTCGGCGTTGACCACGGTCGAGAGCCGGTGGGCGATCACCAGCGTGGTGCGGCCTTCGCTGACCCGGTCGAGCGCGTCCTGGATCTCCTTCTCCGTGAAGGAATCGAGCGCCGAGGTCGCCTCGTCCAGCACCAGCACCGGCGGGCCCTTCAGGATGGTGCGGGCGATGGCGACGCGCTGCTTCTCTCCGCCGGAGAGCTTGAGGCCACGCTCGCCGACCGAGGTCTGGTAGCCTTCCGGCAAAGACTTGATGAAGCGGTCGATCTGGGCGAGGCGCGCCGCATCCTCGATCTCGCTCTGCGTCGCCTCGGGTCGGCCGTAGCGCAGATTGTATTCGATGGTGTCGTTGAACAGCACCGTGTCCTGCGGGACCATGCCGATCGCCGAGCGCAACGAGACCTGCTGGACCTCGGCGATATCCTGGCCATCGATCAGGATGCGCCCGGCTTGCGGCTCGTAGAAGCGGAAGAGCAGGCGCGAGATCGTCGACTTGCCTGCGCCGGAGGGGCCGACGATCGCGACCGTCCGGCCGGCTGGCACCTCGAAGGAGATGCCGCGCAAGATCGACCGCTCCGGCACATAGGCAAAGTGGACATCCTCGAAGGTGACGGTGCCGGCACGGACGTCGAGCGGAGCTGCGCCCGGCTCGTCCTGGATCTCGGGATCGCGGCCGATCAGTGAGAACATCTGCTCGATGTCGAGCGTCGCCTGCTTGATCTCGCGATAGACGGTCCCCATGAAATTCAGCGGGATATAGAGCTGGATCAGCATGGCGTTGATCAGCACGAAGTCGCCGACCGTGTTGGTGCCGGCCTGGAAGCCGCGCACGCACATCACCATCGAGATGGTGAGGCCGATCGCGAAGATCGCGGCCTGGCCGAAATTGAGCCAGGCGAGCGAGGTGTAGGCCTTGATCGAGTTGCGCTCATAGCGCGCCATGGAAAGGTCGTAGCGGGCGGTCTCGCGCGCCTCTGCGCCGAAATACTTCACCGTCTCGTAATTGAGCAGCGAGTCGATCGCCTTGGCGTTGGCGTCGGTGTCGGACTCGTTCATCTGGGCGCGGATGGCGATGCGCCATTCCGTGGCCTTGATGGTGTAGGTCATGTAGCCGACCACCATCGCCACCAACACGACCACATAGCGCCAGTCGAACAGATAGAGCAGCACGGTGATGATCAGCGTGACCTCGATGATCACCGGCACGAGCTGGTTGAGGCCGAGGCGGACCATCTCCTCGATGCCGTTGCGGCCGCGCTCGAGCACGCGGGTGAGGCCGCCGGTCTTGCGCTCGAGATGGAAGCGCAACGAGAGATGGTGGAGATGACCGAAGGTCTGCAGCGCCAGCGTGCGGACCGCGTGCATGAAGACCGGCGCGAAGATCGCGTCGCGCAACTGCACGAAGGCAGCCGAGCCGACGCGGGCAAAGCCGTAGATCACCGTCAGTGCCAGCGGCGCGCCGACCAGGAAGGGCAGCCAGTTCGACAACGTCGTCGGGTTGTTGGCGAGCGCGTCCGTCGCCCATTTGAAGGTGAAAGGCACCCCCATCAGCACGAGGCGCCCCACCACCAGGAGCACGAAGGCAGCGACGACGCGCTGGCGCAGATCGGCCCGCTCCGGCGGCCAGAGATAGGGCCAGAGCGCCTGGAAGGTGGCGATGAAGCCGGAGCCGGGCTGGAGGACGGCCGAGCGCGCGAGGGGCGCCGGAGCCGGCGTGGCAGGCGAGGACATTGAAATGCTTCCAAATGGAACCGCCGATATAGGCGGATTCTCTCGGGAATGCAGGGGGCCGGAGGAGAAATTACGACGCTGATATGCGGGCGCGACGCTTCCCTTCTCCCGCAAGGGGAGAAGGGAAGCGCTGCATCCCGCGCGCGCTCAGGCTGACACTACTCCATTCCCCCAAACGATATCGGCCCGCCGACTGCCTTCGATCACCAGCCGCGCATTGGGCAGGTCGTTGCCTTCGACCCAGCCACGCGCAGCCTCCTCGCTGCGGCCGAGCTCGGTCCAGCGCGCGAGCAGGCGACGCTGCAGTTCCTCGATCGGCACCTCGATGACGATGGTGAGATCGAAGAGCGGTGCGAGCTCGGACCAGGGCGCCCGGTCGAGCAGGAGGTAATTGCCCTCGACCAGGATCAGCCGGGCGGCGGCCGGGATGATCGCCGCGCCGGCACGGGCGAGATCGGCCTCGCGATCGAAGACCGGCACCGCCACATCCCCCTCGCCCGACCGGATGCGCCGCAGCGCCGCCGCGAGGCCGGCGCAGTCGAAGGTTTCAGGCGCGCCCTTGCGGTTTCGCAGGGCCATTGCGTCCAGCACGGCATTGTCGAAATGGAACCCGTCCATCGGCACCAGTGCCGCTTCGCCGGCAGGCAATGCGGCGAGGAGACGTTCGCTCAGCGTCGACTTGCCGGCGCCGGGCGGCCCGGCGAGCGCGACGATGATCCGGCGCAGGCCACGGGCTCGTTCGACGATCCGGGCAGCGATGTCATCGGCAGTCTGCATGGTCAAAGGCTCGGAACGTTTCATGTCTTGCGCAGGATCGGGGACGTTCGCGATGCCTGCAACCGCACGCTGTTGCCACGATGCGGCACCGATCAGGCCTTGTTCTGGTCGCAACTGCGATGCCACACTGCTTTAAAGCCTTTAAGGCTGAGGCTAGGAGAAGACGCCCATGACGCTTCGACGCATTCTTCCCGCCGCTTGCGCACTGGCGCTGCTGTCTGTCGTGCCGGCCCTCGCCCAGTCGCGCCCACCGGCGCAGATCAAGATCACCAATGCCCGCACCGTCCCACTGGAGTCGCTGGAGATCACCACCACGGGCGAGCAGGCCCGGCTCGTCGCCAAGCTCAGCAAGCCGCTGGCGCCCGGCAAGAGCATCATGGTCAAGCTCAACAAGCCGGCGGGCTGCAGCTACTACCTGCTCGGCAAGTTCAGCGACGAGAGCGAGAGCGACAATGACGGCATCGACCTCTGCAAGGAGAAGTCGCTGCGCCTGACGGAGTGACATGCGAGCCGCCGGCGGCGGCATGCATGTCATGCTCGGGCTTGGCCCGAGCATCTCTGAATCCAGCTAGCTGGTCCTGAGATTCTCGGGTCGGCGCTGTGCGCCGCCCGAGAATGACGACTATCCCGCCCTACGCCGTCGCGCCTTCGCGCATCAGCTTGTAGGTGATCGAGTCGACCAGCGCCTGGAACGAGGCGTCGATGATGTTGGCGCTGACGCCGACCGTGGTCCAGCGCTCGCCGGTCTCGTCGGCCGATTCGATCAGCACGCGCGTCACCGCATCGGTGCCGCCCTGGAAGACGCGAACCTTGTAGTCGACCAGCCTCAGCCCCCCGATCAGCGACTGGTAGCGGCCGAGGTCCTTGCGCAAAGCGAGGTCGAGCGCGTTGACCGGGCCGAGCACGCTCTCGGCGACCGAGATCAGGCTTTCCTCGCCGACCTTCACCTTGACGATCGCCTCGGAGAAGGTGACGAGCTCGCCCAGCGCGTTGTAGCGGCGCTCGACATTGGTGGTGAAGCGCTCGATCTCGAAATAGGCAGGCAATTCGCCGAGGATGCGCTTGGCGAGCAGATAGAATGAGGCGTCGGCGCCCTCGAAGGCGTAGCCCTGGGCTTCCTTCTCCTTCAGCTCTTCCAGCACGCGCGACAGGCGCGGATCGTCGCGGCCGAGCGTGACGCCGATGCGCTCCAGCTCGGCGACGAGGTTCGATTTGCCGCCCTGGTCGGAGACCAGGACTTTCCGGACATTGCCGACCGCGTCGGGCGCGACGTGCTCGTAGGTGCGCGGGTCCTTCAGCACGGCCGAGGCATGGATGCCGGCCTTGGTGGCGAAGGCGGAGGCGCCGACGAAGGGCGCGTGCCGGTTGGGCGCGCGGTTCAGCATCTCGTCGAGGGCGCGCGAGACATGGGTGAGCTCGCCGAGCTCGGCCTCGCCGACGCCGAGGCTGAAGCGGCGGTTGTAGCGGTCCTTGAGCTTCAGCGCGCCGATCAGGGTGACGAGATTGGCGTTGCCGCAGCGCTCGCCAAGCCCATTCAGCGTGCCCTGGATCTGGCGGACGCCCGCTTCGACCGCCGCCAGCGAATTGGCGACGGCGCAGCCGCAATCATCATGGGCGTGGATGCCGAGATTGTCGCCGGGCACGACCTTGGCGACGTCGGCGACGATCCTGGAGACCTCGTCCGGCAGCGTGCCGCCATTGGTGTCGCAGAGCACGACCCAGCGCGCGCCCGCCTCATAGGCGGCACGGGCGCAGGCGAGCGCATAATCGGGATTGGCCTTGTAGCCGTCGAAGAAGTGCTCGCAATCGAGCATCACCTCGCGGCCGGCGGCCCTGGCGGTGGCGACGCTGTCGCGGATGCCGTCGAGATTGTCCTCGAGCGAGATCTCGAGCGCGACATGGACATGGTAGTCCCAGCTCTTGGCGACGAAGACGATGGCGTCGGCCTTGGCGTCGAGCAGCGCCGCGATGCCGGGATCGTTCGACGCCGAGCGCCCTGCCCGCTTGGTCATGCCGAAGGCGGCAAACTTCGCGCGCTGCGTCGGCTTCTGCGCGAAGAAGGCCGTATCGAGCGGGTTGGCACCGGGATAACCGCCCTCGACATAGTCGATGCCGAGCTTGTCGAGCAGCCCGGCCACTGCGCGCTTGTCGTCGAGCGAGAAGTCGACGCCCGTGGTCTGGGCACCGTCGCGCAGCGTCGTGTCGAAGAGGTGGATGCGCGCGAGCGAAGTCTCGCCAGCCTGGCGCGGCGCGGTTTCAGCCAGCGTGGAGGGAGCCGAGGTGCTCATAGCCTGGACCTCAGCCGATAGCGCAGCACCTTCGGCATCACCATGGCGAGCATGACGAGCTTCATCGCGATCGAGAGCGAACCGCGCTTGCGGATCTTGGGGGCTTCGGTGGTCATTGGTCTTGGTGTTCTTTCGAGACGTTTTCTTGGTGGATGGTGGCACCGTCGAGGTCATTCCAGAGCGTGTCGCTCACCTCGTCCGCACGATGAAGAATCTCGTCGTTCCAAAAGCGGCGCACGCGAAAACCTTGCGCCTTCAGCCAGGTATCCCGCCGCTCATCATAGACATTCTCGGCATGCTGGCCGCCGTCGGCCTCAACGATCAACCTCTTGGCCGGGCAGACAAAATCGACGATGTAGGGTCCGACCTGAACCTGCCGCCGGAACTTGAAACCGCTGAAGCGACGATCGCGAAGCAGATGCCAAAGCTTGCGCTCGGCCTCTGTCGGCTCCCGCCGCATGGTGCGGGCTCGCGATTTCAGAACCTCCCGACGCGTCGGCGCGGGCTCCCCTTCTCCCCCTGCGGGAGAAGGTGGCCGCACAGCGGCCGGATGAGGGGTCGCGCTACCGCTTCCGGCTTGTGTTTCAAGAGGCGCAAGGCCGGCAGCGTCGCGCGACCCCTCACCCCATCCCTCTCCCGCAAGGGGAGAGGGGGTTGCGTCGCGGCTCACCGCTTCACCTCCCAGGTGGTAATCAACTCGCCAGTTGCCGGGTCCTTGCCGTCCATGAGGACGATACCCATCGCGACGAGTTCATCGCGCAGGCGATCGGATTCGGCGAAATTCTTCGCCTTGCGGGCGGCGAGACGAGCGGCGATCAAAGCCTCGACAGCTATGGGATCGACACCAGCTTCCGCTTGCTTAGCCGCTCGCCATTCGCTCGGCTCATGCTGCAGGAGGCCAAGCACGCGCGCTGCTGCAACCACAACAGAGGCGGACTGCGGATCAGTGATATCCCATCCCAATGTATCACCGGCCATCATGAGACCAGCTTGGCTGGAGCTGAACAGGCCATGCAGGGCTGCAATCGCTGCCGGCGTGTTCAGATCATCGGCCAAGGGGCCGACCACATCAGCGATGGGCGCGGCCGCCGGATCGATGGCCACACCTTCCAGCCAGCCATACCAACGATCCAGCGTCTTCTCCGCCTCCTCCAGCGCCTTCACCGTCCAGTCGATCGGCTGGCGGTAATGGGTCTTGAGCATGGCGAGGCGCAGCACCTCGCCGGGCCATGTCCGCCCGCCGAAGACCTCGGTCGCCAGCAGCTCGTTGATGGTGACGAAGTTGCCGAGCGACTTCGACATCTTCTCGCCTTCGACCTGCAGGAAGCCGTTGTGCATCCAGATATTGGCCATGCGCGGCGCGCCCTCGGCTCCGCCGAAGGCGCAGCAGCTCTGGGTGAGCTCGTTCTCGTGGTGCGGGAAGACGAGATCGATGCCGCCGCCATGGATGTCGAAGACGTTGCGGGCGGGATCGTCGCATTGCAGGCCGCCACCGAAGGGCGTCAGGAGCTTGGCCATCGACATGGCCGAGCACTCGATGTGCCAGCCGGGACGACCCGGCGTCGCGATGCCGGCCGGCGACGGCCAGCCCGGATCGATGCCTTCTCGGCTCGGCTTCCACAGCACGAAATCCATCGGATCCCTTTTATAGGGAGCGACATCCACTCGTGCCCCCGCGACCATCTCGTCGAGCGAGCGGCGGGCGAGCGAGCCGTATTTCGGCGCGTCCTTCAGGCCGGCGACGGCCGGCACATGGAAGAGCACGTGCTCCTCGGCGACATAGGCGATCCCCCGGGCGATCAGGCGCTCGATGATCGCCTTCATCTCCTCGATATGGCCGGTGGCGCGCGGCTCGTCGTCGGGGCGCAGGTTACCGAGCGCGTCGACATCGGCGTGGAACTGCGCCGTCGTCGTCTCAGTGACCTTCGCGATCGCCTCGTTCAGCGGCAGGTCGGGATAATCACGCGCGGCGCGGGCGTTGATCTTGTCGTCGACGTCGGTGAGGTTGCGGGCATAGCGGACGTGAGCCTCGCCATAGACATGCCGCAGCAGCCGGTAGAGCACGTCGAAGACGATGACCGGCCGGGCATTACCGATATGGGCGTAGTCGTAGACCGTCGGGCCGCAGACATACATGCGCACATTCCGGGGATCGACGGGGGTGAAGACCTCCTTCGTCCGGGTCAGCGTGTTGTAGAGCCTGAGGGTCGGCTGCATCGAAGCGGTGTCCTGACGAGAAAGCGACAAAAACGGCGTATCCTGGCCGCTGGCCGGGGCGCTGTCTGTCTTTTCGTTGGGACGAGGACGTGAGCAGCCGGCCAGCGAAAGCTAGCGGCAAATAATGCAAATAATGGCGAGGGCTCGCGTCATCATGTCGTGATGGATGCCCGTCATGTGCGCTTACGTCAAGTGGCAGCTTGGCAACGCCTGCGCGCCATCGTCCCGCCCTCCCGCGATTTCCGCCCTCATCGCCGCAATGCCGCCACAAGCGCCAGCCGGTTTGCGCGCAACCTTCCTGACCGCGGTTCACGCGGTTTTAACCAATTGGAACCAATTTGAGATGTCGCAGGTTCAAAACCGGTCGAAGCTCAGGGACATCATCATGCGCCGCGCCGTCGCTCTTGTCGGGCTGTTCGGAATCATCGGCGCCGGCATGTCGCTCGCCATGCTGCCGGCGACCAACACCATCGCCGCTCCCAAGGCCGAGCGCACCTATCTGATCCCGGCCGCAGACGGCTACGGCGTCGCCGACTGCATTTCCAGCAAGTCCGAATGCGGCCAGATCGTCGCCGACGCCTGGTGCGAGTCGCAAGGGCACCGCCTCGCCACGGCCTACGGCGTCGCCGCGCGCGAGGACATCACTGGCTCGACGCCGCGCCCGGCCAATGCCGCGCAGACCGAGCTGCCGCTGACGATTACCTGCGGCGGCTGAGCGAGCCTCCGTTCAGACCTTGCCGGGGCGGTGGTCTTCCCACCAGTCGCATTGCCACTCCTCGTAGCCGAGAAGCAGGCCCTGACGGCGCTCTCGCGCCTCATTCCAGCCCTCACGACCTGAGTCCTCAAAGAGTTGGATGTAGGCGTCGACCCGCCACTGCTCGTCCGGTAAGGCAACATGGACGTGCCTGATACCGTCGGAGCGCTCGCCACCTGAGATGCGAGGCTCTGGAAACGGAGCATCGACGATGCGTCTGACGAACCGGCCATCAGCGACATAGGGGTCGAAGCGGGCGCTGAGCTCCTCTAACCATGCAGACGGGTAGGCATCGCTAAAGACGGCGAGCGGCTTCCTGCCCTCCAACATGAGGGCGAGCTCGTACTCCGTGTGCACGAGGTAGGGAACGTCCCGAAGCGGGCTCCACGAGACCAGTCGTACCGGACCGAGATCGCCGGGGAACGACAGGTCGAACAGGCGCGATACCGCGTCCAGCTCTGCCTCGACGAGATCGTAGATGTAATCAAAGTCAGGATCTTCGTCCGCACTGACGCCGAGCACTGTGCGAAGCGCACCAAGATCGTCGGCCCAGACACGCGCTTCCAGGATCGGGCACCCGCTCAATGGGTCCAGAGCTTGCAGAAAAAAGCAGCGCTGCCCTTCAGGATCGCCCCTCACCTCACCCATTCCGAGCATTTCGGGACATCGCCGCTGCTGCCCCAGGGCATGATCGGCACGCTCGAGGTCGAGTTCTGCGGCGAGCCGTCGATCAGCTTGTCGGTGTAGACCATGTAGATCAGCACGTTGCGCTTGGCGTCGCAGCCGCGCACGATCTGCATCTTCTTCCAGATCAGCGAACGGCGCTCGCGGAAGACGACATCGCCTTGCGAGGATTTCTCCTTGAAGCGGATCGGAGCGATCTGCCGGCAGGAGAGCGAGACGTCGGAGACCTCCTCGGCGACGCCGAACATGCCGGAGACGCCGCCCTTCTCGGGCACGGTGTAATGGCAGGCGACACCCTCGACGACTGGATCGTCGACGCCGTAGACGGCGAGCTTGTCGTCCGGGGTCAGCATCTTCCAGACCGTCGACTTCTTGAAGATCAGGTCCTCCTGCGCCACGGCCGGCGCGGCGCCGCCGGCAGCTAAGAGCAGCGCCGAGGCGGCGAGAAGACAACGACGAAAGCTCATCCAAATTCTCCCAGAGCGTTCCCGAGGGACAGCGCGCAGGATATGGGATGGTGCGCGCTCTCGCACCAGTGCAGGCGCGAGCAATCCTCGAACGATACGACAGGGCGACGACCATGCTGCCGGTGCTGGAAACCGAGCGCTTGCTCCTGAAGCCGCGGACGGTGGCCGATCTCGATTTCATCGCAGCGCTCAACGCCGATCCGCAGGTGATGCGCCATATCGCGGCGATCGGCGATCCGGCGATGGGCCGCGAGGGCGTCGCAGCGCGCAGCTTCCTGCATGCAGAGCGCGGGCTCGGCTACTGGACGGTGTTCGCCCGGGCCAATGCAAACGACCCGCTTGGTTATGTCGGGCTGATCCCGTGGCGCGCCGAGGCAGAGGCCGGAACTGTCGAGCTCAGCTATCGCTTCGCCGTCAGGCACTGGGGACGAGGCTATGCCTGCGAAGCGTCGGAGCGATTGGTGCGGCACGGCTTCGATGCGCTGGGCCTGCCGGCGATAGCGATCGTGACTCATCCGGGAAATGCGGCATCGCTGCGCCTCGCCGAGCGGCTCGGCTTCCGGCGCGAATCCGATCTCCTGACTGCGCCGATCGGTGACCCACCGGTCCCGGGCGCCTGCTTCCGCCAGAGCGCGGATGCCTGGCGACAGCGCGCTCAGCCGGCGATCGGCTTGAACGCCAGATAGTAGGCCGCAATCGCGCCGACGAAGCCGAGCCCGAACAGCACCAGCTTCAACCGGGTGAAGCCGCTGGCGAAGGCGACCGTGCCCTGTTCGACCGTCGGATAGCGATCGAGCAGGCGCGCGATCGCGAGGTTCTCAGCAACATCGCAGAGCCCGCCGAAAAGCCAGCCGCCGCCGCAGAGCGCCGCCACCCACCAGGGGTAGCCGCGCATCGAGAGACCGGCGACGATCAGCGCGCCGACGACGGCGTAGACCAGCGCGAAGGCGAGGTCCGCCGGCAGCAGCTTGTTGCGATAGACCGCCCGGCGCTCCGGGCCGTAGAGCGAGAACAGCTTCTCGACATCCTCCTTGGTGAAGCCGTCGAAATCGCTCTCCAGGGCACGATCGACCTTGAGGCTGCGCGCCCAGAGCCAGGAGAGCAGCAGCGTCAGCACCACCAGCGCCGGCCCCCAGAAGAAGAAGCCGAGCGGGATCAGGGTGGAGTAGAAGGTCGGCAGATCTTCCATCAGGCTCACGGCTCCGGAACGTCGTGAGCGGAGCCTAGCTTGCCTCGCGCGCCAGTGCCACAGCTTCGCGCAGGACCTCCTCGTCGCCAATGTGATTGGCGAGGATCAGGACGAGGCGGGCATTGAAGGCGGCGCTTTCGCGCTCGCCGAGGTCGCGATGCGCCTGGGCGAGCAGGCGGAAGGCGGCATCGGGATCGGCGAAGCGCGATTCGCGCGCGAGCTTGCCAGCAGGCGACATGGTAGCCGCGGCCTTCATCCCCTGCCCTCCATCCGCTCGATCGCGGCCTCGATCACAGCGCGCTTCGGCTCGCGGAACCGGGCGGCGACATGTCCGTCCGGCCGCAGCAGCACGGCTGTGCCGCCTTCCAAAGCGTAGCGCTGGCGCAATGTCTCATCGCCTGCCGCCGGCTCGATCGCGAGGACGCCTGCAGGAGCAATCTCGGCTGCGCCATCGCCGAGCAGGATCGCCTGCCCCATCGAGAAGGCCTCGCTCAGCCAGGCATGGGCGGCGGCAGCGAGCGGGGCATCGAGGAAGGGCGTTCCCGGCTGCAAGCCTCCGTCCCAGCTCTCGTCGTCGCTCGACAATGTCGAGCCGGCATAGGCCGAAGGCAGCGAGAGCCGGCCGGAATTGACGAAGCGCTTGGCGAAACCGGTCAGCGGCGCCAGCGACAGCGCCGCCTCGCGCAGCAGGCGCTCTCCCGGCGAGCGCGGCGCGATGAAGTCGGTCGCACGCGTGGAGTTCAGGATGTTCTCGTCGGCGGCGGCGACGCGCTCGCTGTCATAGCTGGCGAGCAGCGTGGCGGGGCTCCTGCCTTGCACGATCAAAGCGAGCTTCCAGCCGAGATTGTCGGCATCCTGGATGCCGGAATTGGCGCCGCGCGCGCCGAAGGGCGAGACCTGATGGGCGGCGTCGCCGGCGAAGACCACCCGGCCGTGCAGGAACTGGTCGAGCCGGCGGCACTGGAAGCGGTAAACCGAGACCCATTCCAGCGCGAAATCAGCATGGCCGAGCATGCGCTCGATCCGGGGGCGCACGATCTCCGGCTGCTTCTCATGGTCGGGATCGGCGTCGGGGCCGAGCTGCAGGTCGATGCGCCAGATATCGTCCGGCTGCTTGTGCAGCAGCGCCGACTGGCCGGAATGGAAGGGCGGATCGAACCAGAACCAGCGCTCGGTCGGGAACGGCGCGGTCATCTTCACATCGGCGATGAGGAAACGATCCTCGAAGGCCTCGCCGCGGAAGTCCAGGCCGAGCAGGCCGCGCGTCGGCGAGCGCGCGCCATCGCAGGCGATCAGCCAGTCGGCTTCAAGAGAATAATCCCCGTCCGGTGTGGCGATGGTGAGCGTCGCCCCGTCCTCGCGATTGTCGAGCCCTGCCAGGCGATTGCTCCAGCGCAGATCGACCAGCGGCTCGGCCAGCACGGCCTCGACCAGCGCCGCCTCGACATAGAACTGCTGCAGGTTGATGAAGGCCGGCTGCTTGTGGCCGCCCTCGGGCAGGAGGTCGAACGCGTAGAGCTCAGTCTCACCGCGGAAGACCCTGCCCTTCTGCCAGGTCACGCCTTTCTCGACCATCGCCTGCGCCAACCCGAGCCGATCGAAGATCTCGAGCGTGCGCTTGGCGAAGCAGATGGCGCGCGAACCCTCGCCGATCCGGTCGGCATCGTCGATCAGCACGACCGGAACCTGCCGGCGCGCCAGATCGAGCGCCAGCGTCAGCCCGACCGGACCGGCGCCGACGATGACGACGGGGTGCCGGACGGGCGTCGCCGCGTCCTGGTCCGGGCTGCGGCGATAGGCGAACTGGCGGAAGGGCTGCACGGAACGCGCCTCAGCCGCGCAGGTCCAGCCACATCTGGCGGTCGCGCTCGTCGGTCCAGATGCGCGGATGGTCGAGGCCGCCGGCCTCGTCATAGGCGCGGGTGACGTTGAAGGGCAGGCAGTGCTCGAAGATCACCCAGCTGCCATAGGACGGCTCCAGCGCCTCGTGGACGCGCTCGAAGGTCTCGCGCAACGAACGGCCGGCGGCGACATGGCCCTTCACCGCCTCGAACAGGTCCGAGAGGAAGGCGCGCGTCCCCTTGATACCGTCGGCGACCATGCCGCGATTGGTCAGCGCCGCGCCTCGGCCCGGCACCATCGCGGCGGGGGCGAAAGCGGCGAGCGCATCGAGCGTCGTCGGCCAGTCGGTGAAATGGGCGTCGCCGCAATAGGGCGTCGCGCCATATTCGACGAGGTCGCCGGCGAAGATCACATTGGTGTCGGGCATCCAGGCGACGATATCGCCGGCGGTGTGGCCGCGGCCGAGCTTCATCAGCCGGACCTCGCGACTCCCGAGCCAGATCGAGGCGTTGTGCGAGAAGGTCGTGGTCGGCCAGGTCAGGCCGGGGCGGATCGACTCCGCGCCCTGGAACAGGCGGGGGAAGCGGCCGATCTCGCTCGCCTTGTCCTCCTCGCCGCGCTCGACGATCATCGCCCGCGCCGCATCGGAGCAGACGATCTCTTTCGCGCCATAGGCAGGCGCGCCGAGCACGCGCACGGCATGGTAATGCGAGAGCACGACATGGCTGACCGGCTTGTCGGTGACCTCGCGCACCCTCGCGATGACGCGCTCGGCCATAGCCGGCGTCGCCTGCGCGTCGAAGACGAGGACGCTGTCGTCGCCGACGACGATGCCGCTATTGGGGTCGCCCTCGGCGGTATAGGCGTAGACGCCCTTGCCGATCTCGTCGAAGGAGACGGTCTTCTCGCCGAGATCGGCGGTGGAGGCGAAAGCGGGCGAAGACATCGTCAGGACCTCATTCTCGTTTGACGGCAGGCGCGGCGCCGGTCAGCCGGCATGCGGCAGGATGTCCTGCTCGATCGCGCCGAAGATCGAATGGCCGGCCGCGTCCTTCATCTCGATGCGGACACTGTCGCCGAAGCGCAGGAACGGCGTCTGCGGCGCGCCGTGCCGGATGGTCTCGACCATGCGCTGCTCGGCAATGCAGGCATAGCCGAGCCCGCCTTCCGAGACCGGCTTGCCCGGCCCACCATCGGCATCGCGGTTGGAGACCGTGCCGGAGCCGACGATGGTGCCGGCGACGAGCGGGCGGGTCTTGGCGGCATGGGCGATGAGCACGCCGAAATCGAAGGTCATGTCGACGCCAGCCTCGGGCTTGCCGAAGGGCTTGCCGTTGACCTGGGCGAGCAGCGGCAGGCTGAGCTTGCCGCCCTTCCAGGCGGAACCGAACTCATCCGGCGTCACTGCCACCGGAGAGAAGGCCGAGGACGGCTTTGATTGAAGGAAACCAAAGCCTTTCGCCAACTCGTTCGGAATCAGATTCCGCAAGCTCACGTCATTGACGAGCATGACGAGGCGGATCAGCCCCCTCGCCTCCTCCGGCGTGACGCCCATCGGCACGTCGCCCGTGATCACCGCGATCTCGGCCTCCAGATCGATGCCGTAATCCTCGCTCGCGAGCTTCACCGCCTCGCGCGGCCCGAGGAAGGTATCGGAGCCGCCCTGGTACATCAGCGGGTCGGTCCAGAAGCTCTCGGGCATCTGCGCGCCCCTTGCCTTCCGGACCAGCTCGACATGGTTCACATAGGCCGAGCCGTCGACCCATTGATAGGCGCGCGGCAAGGGCGAGGCGCAGTCGTGCTCATGGAAGCGGAAGGACGGTACCGAGCCATGCTCCAGGCTCTCGGCGAGGTCGGCCAGACGCGGCGCGATGCGGCTCCAGTCGTCGAGGGCCCCCTGCAGCGTCGCGACCACCGGAAAGGCGTCGGTCGCGCGGGTCAGATCGCCGGAGACGACGACGAGGCGGCCATCCCGGCCATGCATGAGGGATGCTAGTTTCATCTCTTTTCAATCCTCGCCGAACAGTGATGATGGCAGCAAATCTGTCCCCGGGAGGAAAGTCCATGCAACGCCGTACGTTTTTGAAGACGGGCGCGCTCGCCGCGGCCGCTGCGCCGATCGCGATGCCCGCGATCGCGCAGTCGATGCCCGAAGTGAAATGGCGGTTGACCTCGAGCTTCCCCAAGCAGCTCGACACGATCTACGGCACCGCCCAGCAGTTCGCGAAGTTCATGTCGGACGCGACCGACGGCAAGTTCCAGATCCAGACCTTCTCGGCCGGCGAGATCGTGCCCGGGCTGCAGGCGCTCGACGCCGTCACCGCCGGCACGGTCGAATGCGCGCATACGCCGACATATTTCTATGTCGGCAAGGAGCCGGCGCTCGGGCTCGGCACCGGCATCCCTTTCGGCCTCAACGCCCGCCAGCAGCACAGCTGGTGGTATTTCGGTGGCGGCGAGCAGATCGTCAACGCAGCGCTCGCCAAGTTCAACGCCTACTCGATCCCCTGCGGCAATTCCGGCTGCCAGATGGGCGGCTTCTTCCGCAAGGAGCTGAAGACGCTCGACGACCTCAAGGGCCTGAAGTTCCGCATCGGCGGCATGGGCGGCGCGGTGCTGGCCAAGCTCGGCGTGGTGCCGACGCAGATCGCGGCCGGCGACGTCTATCCGGCGCTGGAGCGCGGCACGATCGACGCGGCCGAATTCGTCGGCCCCTATGACGACGAGAAGCTCGGCTTCGTGAAGGTCGCGCCCTATTACTACTATCCCGGCTGGTGGGAGGGCGGCGCCATGCTGCACCTCGTCATCAACCAGGAGCAGTGGAACAAGCTGCCCAAGCATTACCAGGCGATCGTGCAGAACGCCTGCGAGGCGGCGAACAACTGGATGCTGGCGAAGTACGACTTCGTCAATCCGGGCGGCCTGCGCAAGCTGATCGCCCAGGGCGCGCAGCTGAAAGCCTTCCCGCAGCCGATCATGGAAGCCTCGCTCAAGGCGGCCGAGGAATACTACGCCGAGACCTCGGCCAAGAGCGAAGCCTTCAAGAAGGGCTATGAGTCGATGGTCGCCTTCCGCGGCGAGAACCTGCTCTGGTGGCAGGTGGCGGAGCTCTCCTACGACGCCTTCATGAACCGGCTGAAAGGGCGCTGAAGACTGTTTCACCCTCGCCGTCATCCTGGACAAGCGGCGAAGCCGCGCAGCTCCGGGATCCATCGTAGAACGCAGAGCCTTGCGATGGATCCCGGGCCGAGCTTCGCTCGCCCAGGATGACGGAGTGGTTCCGAGCGCAGACAATTCCAAGATACCGCCCGCTCACCACGCTTCGCGCTTGTTCGGGTCAAAGCGCTTCTTCAGCCCGCTCCAGCAATCGCTGTAATTGTCCTGCAGCTCCGGCAGGCCGGCGGCGTAGCCGGTCAGTCGCTGCGGAAACCTGGTCTCGAACATGAACGCCATGGTGCCGGTGAGCTTGACCGGCTTCAGCTCGCTGGTCGAGGCGTGCTCGAAGGCCTGGGCGTCCGGCCCGTGCGACAGCATCATGTTGTGCAGGCTGAAGCCGCCGGGGGTGAAGCCCTCGGGCTTGGCATCGTAGACGCCGTAGATCAGCCCCATGAACTCCGACATGATGTTGCGGTGGTACCAGGGCGGGCGGAAGGTGTTCTCCGCCACCATCCAGCGCTCGGGGAAGATGACGAAGTCGATATTGGCGGTGCCGGGCGTCTCCGAGGGCGCCGTCAGCACGGTGAAGATCGACGGGTCGGGATGATCGAAGGAGATCGCGCCGACCGGCGAATAATGGCGCAGGTCGTATTTGTAGGGCGCGTAATTGCCGTGCCAGGCGACCACGTCGAGCGGCGACTGGCCGACTTCCGTCGAGAACAGCTCCCCGCCCCACTTCGCATACAGGGTCGAAGGCTCCTCGATATCCTCATAGGCGGCGACGGGGGTGAGGAAGTCGCGGGGATTGGCCAGGCAATTTGCGCCGATCGGCCCGCGATCGGGCAGTGTGAACGAGCCGCCATAGTTCTCGCAGACATAGGCGCGCGCCGGCCCACCCATCAACTCGACGCGGAACATCACGCCGCGCGGGATGATGCAGATCTCGCCGGGCTCGATCTCGATGATGCCGAACTCGGTGAAGAACCGCAGCTTCCCCTCCTGCGCGACGACGAGATACTCGCCATCGGCGTTGAAGACGTATTCGCGCTCCATCGAAGCGGTGACGAAGAGCATATGGGCGGCCATTCCGGCCTGGGCATCGGCGTCGCCAGCGGTGGTCAGGGTGCGCAGGCCGGTCAGGAAGGTGAGTTTCTCCTGGGGCACCGGAATCGGGCTCCAGCGCAATTGCCCGAGCGAAGGCGGCGTCTCGTCACGGCAGGGCGCGGTGCGCATCAATCCCTTGTCGACGAGCTTCCAGCGCCCGCCATGCTTGACGCTCGGGCGGATGCGGTAGAGCCAGGAGCGCTCGTTCGAGGAGCGCGGCGCGGTGAAGGGCGAGCCGGAAAGCTGCTCGGCATAGAGCCCGTAGGCCGCCTTCTGCGGCGAATTGCGGCCGATCGGCAACGCGCCCGGCAGGCTCTCGGTCTCGAAGGAATTGCCGAAGCCGGACATGTAGCGGCGCCCGCCCCGGATCTGCTCGCCGAAGCTCGATTGAACGGTGGTCTGCACGTTCATGGCTGGGCCTCCTCCTGATCTTGTCGATCGCCCCGCCAGCCCTTCGGCCGCAAGCCGACCTGATGTCTTAGCCGAGCATCGTATTGCGTCGAAAAACGGTGTCCATTCTTCGATCCGATGCCCGTCCGCTTTGACAGACGCTGCCGTTCGGTAATGATCGGACCGTCGCTGTCGCGGCCTTCCGTCACTCCAATTAGTTACATGTGCAACTAATGTCAACGAAGCAAAAGCCCGCCCAGGACCGCGCCCTGCATCTCGAGCAGTTCCTGCCCTATCGGCTCAACGTCGTCGGCTTCTTCGCCAGTCGGGCGCTCGGCCGCGTCTATGGCACGCGCTTCGGCATCGGCATCCCGGAATGGCGGGTGATCGCGCAGCTCGGCGAGTTCGGACAGCTGACCTCGCGCGACATCGGCGAGCTCTCGCAGATGCACAAGACCAAGGTCTCACGCGCCGTCTCCGAGCTCGACAAGCGCGGGCTGGTGACGCGCAGCGAGAACCGGGCCGACCGGCGCGAGGCCTTCATCGCCCTCACCGCCGCCGGCCAGCGCGTCTACGCCCAGATCGTGCCGCTGGCTCTGGCCTTCGAGGAGCGCTGGATCGAGGGAATCTCGGCCGAGGAGTTGCGTGTCTTCGAGCGCGTGCTGGCGGTGCTGACCGAGCGCGGCCGCCACCTCGCCGGCGCCTACCAGACCGAAGAAGCCTGATCGCGCAAGCGTGATCCGGAACGCGTGATTTGCCGCTCCGGACACGATATGCGATGCGCGAAGCCTTCCGGTGATGCTTCGAATCGGCCCTCGCGGGCGATCCGGAGGGCGCCTCCTTAGTTCCGTCGCGTTTCTAGCATGTGCTTTGTCGGTGCGGGCGGCCATTGCCGGCACTGGACGAGTCACAGGGATAGCACTCTGCCTTCGATGATTTTCGCTTCGCTTCGACGCGCACTTGCTCCGGCGCTGGCCTTCGCCGCGCTGACAGGCGCAGCCGTGGCGCAATCGCCGGCTTGCGACAACTGGCGCGCCGAGCTCTCCAGCCTGCAGGGCCAGCGCGGCGGCGACGCCCGCGCCGCCCAGGCGGCACAGCGCGTCGCCGGCCAGCTGGCGCAGCTCTCCAGCCAGTACCGGGCCATGGGCTGCGATCGCGGCGGCTTCCTGATTTTCGGCGAACAGCCGCCGCCGCAATGCGGCGGCATCCGCGCCCAGCTCGGAGCGCTGCAGGCGCAGTACGGACAGCTCCAGCAGCAGGCGCAGAGCGGCGGCGTCGAGCAGCGGCGCGCCCAGCTCGCCGCGCTGATCAGCAATAATTGCCGGGCGCAGCCGCGCGGCTTCTTCGAGACGATCTTCGGCATCGAGCCGCGCCGCGGCGAGATCGATTCCACCCTGCCCGAGCTCGATCCCGACGCGCCGCGCGAGGAGCCGACGGAAGGCGGCGGCCGCCAGGGCGGCCCCTATACCGTCTGCGTGCGCAGCTGCGACGGCTATTTCTTCCCGCTCGCCAACAGCCCTGGCGGGCGCGAGAGCCAGGACGATATGTGCCAGTCGCTCTGCCCCGGCACCGAGACGCTGGCCTATGGCATGAGCAGCGGCGGCGACATCCAGAACGCGGTGGCGCGCACCAGCGGGCAGCCCTACTCCTCCCTGCCGAACGCGCTGAAATACACCCGCAGCTTCGACTCCGCCTGTACCTGCCGTGCGCCGGGCCAGAGCTGGGCCCAGGCGCTGGCGAACGCCGAGCAGATGCTCGACCAGCGCAAGGGCGACATCATCGTCACCGAGCAGCGCTCGCAGGAGCTGTCGCGGCCGAAGGCAGAACCGCCGCAGCGCGGCAAGAAGGGCGCGACGACCGCAGCGGCCGAGGCCAAGCCCGCCGCCCCGGCGCCGACCACGCTCCAGGCCGCTCCCGGCGACGAGCCTGCAGCCGACGCCAACGTCCCGACCGCCAGCACCGAATCCGCCGGCGTCGGCCCGCAGCGGATCGACGGCGAGAAGACCCTGCAGCAGGGCGACGGGCTCAAGCGCGAGAGCAAGAGCGTCACCGGCGAGCGGCGCACCGTGCGGATCGTCGCGCCGAACCTCGCGCCCAATCTCGGTGTCGGCGCGACGGCGCGGCCGTGATGACTTCCGCCTAGGCCATCAGCTTCGCCAGCAACTGCTCATAGTCGTCGAAGATCAGGTCCGGTTCGCGGGCTCGCAAGGACGCCCCGGTATTATAGCCGAAGGTCACCGCACCAGACGCGATGCCGGCTCGTCGCGCCGCATCGATGTCGCGGATTTCGTCTCCGATCGCGATCGTACGCTGCCGGTCGGCGTCAGCCTGCCGGACGACAGCGCTGAACTTGGCGCTCTTGCCCCACAGCGACGCGCCGCAGTCGAAATGGCTCACATGGGCAGAAGCTCGGCCGAGTGTCCGGCGGATGACCGCTTCGCTGTTCGAGCTGACGACCGCGATCGCTACGTCATTCGCGGCCAAGCGCGCGAGCATCTGCTCCGCACCGGGAAAGAGGGCCACCGCATCGCCGGCTTCGGCGCTCAGCTTGCGCATATGCATCGCGATTGCCGGCATCTTCCACAAGGGAACGCCGAGGCGGGCAACGATCTGGCGTGAATCGAGCGTGCGAAGCTCGTCGGCCTCCCCTTCCGCGACCTCGCGGAAGCCGAATCGCCGTGCAGTCTGGTTGAGCACCGAGCAGAACCACGGAAAGCTGTCGGCCAGCGTTCCGTCGTAGTCGAATATCACGAGGGAAAAGGCAGGCATCGCGGCGACCGGACTGATGGGCACAGGTGATTGCCGGACGCCTCCGCGCGCGTCAATGCGGGCCTCGATCGGCGCCCACTGATCTGCGGTCGCCGCAGACCACCGCCTTCATTCCGGACATCTCAATGCCCGTGACTATAAAGTTCCCGCGCGGGCCATGCGCCAGAAGCAACTCAGACCAAATCTCTCCTCGCTGACTGGCGCAAAGCGCAAGGCGTAGACCAGCGTATTGCTGCCGGCGCCGCTGCTGCTCGCGCCGCCTTGAAAATGCGGAGCCAGCCATGTCGGACCCAGCAATCGCCACACCGGCCCCTCATGGCATGGATGTCGCCGATACGGCGCGACGCCTGAAGGCGATCTTCATCGGCTCGGTCGGCAATCTGGTCGAGTGGTACGATTTCTACGCCTACACCGCCTTCGCGCTCTATTTCGCACCCAAGTTCTTCCCCTCCAGCGATCCTGTGGTGCAGCAGCTCAATGCGGCGACGCTGTTCGCCGCCGGCTTCATCGTGCGCCCGATCGGCGGCTGGCTGTTCGGCCATATCGCCGACCGCTATGGGCGGCGGCTGTCGCTGACCGTCTCGGTGCTGATGATGTGCTTCGGCTCGCTGATCATCGCGCTGACGCCGACCTATGAGACGATCGGCTTCGCTGCGCCGGTGCTGCTGGCGCTGGCGCGGATCATCGAGGGCCTCAGCCTGGGGGGCGAATACGGGGCGAGCGCGACCTATCTCACCGAGATCGCCCACCCCGACCATCGCGGCTTCTATTCGAGCTTCCAATACGTGACGCTGATCGGCGGGCAGCTCACAGCGATCCTGGTGCTGCTCCTCCTGCAGAACGTCTTCCTGACGCATGAGCAGCTGGTCGACTGGGGCTGGCGCATTCCCTTCGTCATCGGCGCGCTGCTGGCGGTCACCGCCATGTTCATGCGCCGGCACATGCACGAGACCGAAGCCTTCACCGAGGCCAGCAAGACCAAGAAGAAGGAGAGCTCGCTGCGCGGCCTGCTGAAATACCCGCGCGAGGTCGCAATCGTGGTCGGGCTGACGGCGGGCGGCACCGCCGCCTTCTACACCTTCACCACCTATATGCAGACCTTCGTGAAGCAGACCGTCGGCCTCTCCGACATCGTCACCACCTATGTCATCGCCGGCTCGCTGATCTTCGCCTCGCTCCTGCAGCCGATCTACGGCCTGATCTCCGACCGGATCGGCCGCAAGCCGCTGCTGATCTTCTTCGGCCTCGCCGGAACGCTGTTGACCGTCCCGATCCTGACGACGCTGGCGCAGACCAAGTCGCCCTTCGTCGCTTTCCTGCTGATCTCCGGCGCCTGGCTCTTCGTCGCCGGCTACACCTCGATCAACGCGGTGGTGAAAGCGGAACTATTCCCGACCTCGATCCGCGCCACTGGCGTCGCCGTGCCTTATGCGCTGACGGTATCGATCTTTGGCGGCACAGCCCCGGCGATCGCCCTGTTCTTCAAGCAGCAGGGCCATGAGCAGTGGTTCTACTACTACCTCTCGGGCGTGATCTTCATCTCGCTCCTGGTCTATTCGACCATGCGCGACACCAAGCATCAGTCGGCGATGCACCGGCACGAGTGAGCCTGGGACAGCGCCTTCCGCGCCGATAACAGCGCAATGCTGCGGCAACGCCTCGTCGCCAACCTCGCCGGCACAGATACCAGCGGCGAGGTCGACAAGCGTGACAAGCTATTTGCCGGCTGCCCCATCGCATTGCGCCGCATGGCGCCCGGCGCTCGTTCGCCATAAGGGACCGTGCCTGTCACTGGCGCTGGCGCTGGCGGCGGCCGGCTGCGCCTCCGTCCCGCCGAAAGAGGCCGGCACGCTGACGAGCTATGGCAAGCTCGGCGAGGAGAAGGGCAAGCTGTCGAAATCCCGGAGCTATGTCGACGGCCTCGCCCTTGTCGGCGCGAAGACGGCCCGGATCGTGCCGACGAGCTTCTCGGCGAGCGCCCGCCAGCTCGTGAAGACGCAGCCTGAGCGCACCCTGGTCAGCAATGCGCTCGATCGGGAGCTCTGCATCGCGCTCAGCGACAGATACGAGATGGTGCCCCTGACCCAGCCCGCCGACCTGACCGTCCGGGCAGTGATCACCGACATCGTGCTGACCGACAAGACGATGGCGGGCGTCTCCACCGCCGTGACCCTGGGAAGCGGCTTCGCCCTGCCGGTCAGCATCCCGCGGCTTCCCGTCGGGCTTGGTGGATTGTCGGTCGAGGCCGAGGCGGTCGATCGCAAGGGGACGCAGCGCGCGGCGATGGTCTGGGGGCGCGGTGCCAACTCGATCCAGAACACACCGCGGGCATCGGAAGTCGCCGACGCCTATGGCCTGGCCGCGAAGTTCGGCAGCGAGTTCTCGAGTATCCTGGTGAAGGGCGAAGAGCAGGATGGGATCGACCTCTCCCTGCCCTCCCGACAGAGCGTCAAATCCTGGTTCGGCGGCGAGCACAAATACGCGGCCTGCGAAGCCTATGGCCGGGCGCCGGGACTGAAGGGCGTCATCGCCGGCAAGTTCGGCGCGCCGCCCGAATGGACCGACAGGCAGGAGTCCGGACCCGGGCCCGATTCCGCCCGCGATACGCCAGCTCAGGCGGGGCAACGACCTCCGCGACCAGGCCCCATACGTTAACAGCATCTTAACCGGACACCGGCTGATCTGGTGCGAGTTCTTCGCGAGGCCGGCCAATGGAAATGTCCACACCCGATGCCGTGCGCGAGCAGAATCGGCTCGATGCGCTCGCCCGATACGACATCCTCGACACGCCTCGCGAGGAGGCCTTCGACCGGATCACGCGGCTGGTCTGCCGGATCCTGAAGGTTCCGATGGCGACGGTGACCTTTCTCGACGGCCACCGGCAATGGTTCAAGGCCTATGACGGCGTCGCGAACAACGGGGATTCTCGCCGCGTCGCGTTCTGCGACCAAACCATCCGCGAGAACGCCCCGCTGATCGTGACGGATGCAAGCAC
>Ga0209025_1001377_pt1 | contig 32622 bp, 26 predicted proteins | sample AraplaMF_Col_mLB_FD_184256 | JGI IMG/M metagenome (GOLD analysis project Ga0209025, IMG submission 184256) | Arabidopsis root microbial communities from the University of North Carolina, USA - plate scrape MF_Col_mLB (SPAdes) (version 2) | ecosystem: Host-associated > Plants > Roots > Endosphere... | reverse complement strand
GGATACCAATCTGACGTACATGGTTATGACATCACAAATACAAAAATCAAGGACGAACCAAATGTAGATCCAAAAGATCCAAGCACAGATCCGAAAGATCCAAGCACAGATCCGAAAGATCCAAGCACAAATCCAAAAGATCCAAGCACAGATCCGAAAGATCCAAACACAAATGCAGACGAAAATAGCGATTCAAAAGTTCCACCTGCTACAGAAAATGATAAGCCAACATTACTTCCCAACACAGGAGGAACATCAGCAGAAATGAGTTCAATTCTTGGAGGTATGGTATTGTTCCTTTTAGGTGGAATCCTACTCGCTCGTCAGCGAATAAAATAATAAAAAAGCTTTAGATTATTGATTACACTGTAATCTGAGTAGCTGACAAATTAAAAAATTACTATTGATATTGCTCCCTTTGGGTAAGTATTCAAAAACACTTCACGATAAAGTGAAGGGAAGAATACAGCCTGAAGGGTTTTTTTATAGAAAAAAGAGAGCAATTTCAAGGTGGACTCAATCAGCGGCCCTAAAGTAATAACAAAACCGTCTTTAAAAAGCCTATTATCCATTGGGCCATAAGCTTAGAGCGTGGTATCGCATGTAATGTAAGGTCAATACTATACAATAAATGTGTTTTTATTTATATATTACGATTTTAATTATACACGATAATACCATGTAATAAATATGCTTTTATGCATATTTGTTTTTTTTTCTTTTTCAATAAATAGCCACCGATTAATCGGTGGCTTGAAATAGTATTAAGCGGCTTTTTGTTCTGTTTTCAAGGTAGATTGAAGGCTGTTATAGACGCCTGTACCAATGACCTCTAATGCCATTTTCATACGTTCTAGCGAAATATTTTCTAATACGTTATCTTGGGGTGTGTGATATACCTTTTCAATATGATAGATTAATGGATTCCAACTATCGACGCCCATCCAAATAAATAGTGCAGAAGGAATACCGACTTCAGCAAACGGTACATGATCACTAGAGCCAAATTTCCCTTGTTGTACGAGATCATTATTTAACTGTTTACCTGCTTGCAAGGCTGCGTCTGTTACAAGGTTTGGAGAACCGTTAGGCGTCATAGCATATAAATTTTTTGCCTTATCGTAATTTGTTGCAACCATGTCTGCGTTAAAGACACCTAAAATTCGATCACGTTCTTTTTGGGATAGACTATTAACGTAATAATCGGAGCCGAGTAAGCCAGTCTCTTCAGAACCAAAAGCAATAAAACGAATTTCTTTATCAGTTTCTACATTTTGAAAAGCACGAGCTAACTCTAATACTAATCCTGTACCAGAAGCATTATCGTTTGCTCCAGGTGCTCCAATGACACTATCATAGTGCGAACTTACAACGACAGCTTTTTCATTACCTGTACTGTTTTTTGGTTTCTTTTTAGCGATGACGTTTAAGGATTTTAAATTAGATTCATGTCTCGCTTTTAGGGAAAGAATTGTTGACCCTTTTTTAGCGATTTCTTCTTTAAATGCATTTCCTTGCGCATAAGCAAGACCGAAGACAGGGACAGACTGCTTTTTCGTTAGGCGAGGATTGAAAGTTTGTCCGTAGTTTCCACGACCGCCAATTAAACTGTATAAAAGAACACCTTTTGCTCCTTTACTAACAGCGTTTTCAACTTGTTTATTGTAGTCTGCAACTGTTGTTCCTCTTTCAAATAGAACAATCTTTCCATTTACTTCATTTGGAATATCCTCTAATTTTGTCCCACCTTGAACAAAGATAAGAGGAGCTGTAACAGTTTCTGTAGAAATTAGTGCGTTAGGAGCAGCGCCAGCTTGCCAATTACGCTTTGTGGATAATGGGGATTCAATAAAGCCAACGTATTGATCCGGCACTTGAAATGGCTGATATTCTACTTCATAACCCATTGATTTAAGTTGCATACCAACGTAGCGAGAACCCCATTCTTCTGATTTTGTTCCACCAGGGCGAGGACCAATTGTTTCGGATAAGAAACGGATGTGTTCGATGGCGCGACTTGCATCAACTTGTTTTGTGATAGGTGAAGTCTGTGTGATTTCTGACGTGGAATCAGCTTTGACTTGTCCAATTGGAGCCAAGCTAACAGCGAGTGATACAGCAAGTAAAGAGCTTACTATTTTTTGTTTTAAAGATTTTTTCATTTTTTCCTCTCCTATTCTTCTATTCTCTCTGACTGACAAAAGAAGACGGATAACGACTTTATTTTACCTTTATATTTTTTATTTTTCAATATTCTGACATTGATAAATAAAAAATACTATATGCATATTTGCATATTTTTGATGGAGATATGTATGCTATCATTTTAAATGAAGGTTCGCTTTCTGCTTGGAAAGCTCCTACATTGCATGAATCTAGTGTACCCAAACTTTAGATTATGTAGAGAAAAGAATCCACTGTAGGGTTTCTTTTCTCATGTTTGAATCATGTGATGATAAATATGTTTCCGCATTTCATAATTATCATCAGTGATATATGTAAGGCATCCATATGAAAATACGAGGCTGTTCAAAGGTTTTCCGTACTTTTGGGCAGCCTCACCCCGTTAAAAAGGTGATGCTTTGATGCATCACCTTTTATTTATATAAATTTTTGCATACCTAAAAGTAATAAAAAATAGCCGTTTGGTAGGTTTCTGCTACCAAACGGCTATTTTTTATATTTCTGTTAAAATTATCGGCTCACCACGTGTTACGACAACTGTATGCTCACATTGTGCAACAAGGCTTTTGTCAGGAGTAACGAATGTCCAACCGTCATCACCGCGCTCGATAATATGATCAGCTTTCATAGAGATAAATGGCTCTACAGCGATAACAAGACCGTCTTTTAGAAGTGCACTATCCATTGGATCATAATAGCTTAAAATGTGGTTTGGTGCTTCATGTAAACTAAGACCGATACCATGACCAGTTAAGTTTTGAATAACATTGTATCCACTTTTATGTGCGAAGTTTGAAACCGCACGACCAATTTGATTTTGTTTTGAACCAGCTTTAACTTTTTTCATTGCTGCCCAAAATGCGTCAACAGCTGCTTGGCAAAGTTTTTCTTTTTCTTCGTCTTTCCCAAGTACAAATGAGATACCCGTATCTGCATAATAACCATCAAGTGCGGCAGATACGTCGACGTTTACTAAGTCGCCTTCTTTTAATACACGATCTCCTGGAATGCCGTGAGCAACTTCTTCATTTACACTAATGCAAGTTACACCAGGGAAATCATATTCTTTTTCAGGTGCAGAAATAGCACCATGCTCATCTAATACTTTTTTACCGATCAAATCAAGCTCTTTCGTTGTCATACCTGGCTTCGCTTCTTTTTTCATTTCTTCACGTGCAAGCGCAACGATGCGGCCGATTTTTCGTAAGCTTTCTAAATCCTGTTCATTACGAATAATCATGAAAACCACTGTCCTTCCTCGAATATATATCTTACCCGATTGTATCATGTTTATTTTCGTCCTGCTACTCGCTTGCGGTATGCGGGTTGATTACTCACACAAAGAATACATGACAATTGTCATATCGATGTCATGACGCATCATACTGTTTCCTAACTTTTCCAAGGAATACAATGTAAATATAAGAAACAGCGGGGGTGGAGAGATGGAAAAGGTTATTGAGATAAATGGTGTTACTAAAACATTTAAACATAAAAACGCAGTAAGTAACGTTTCATTTCACGTGGATAAAGGGGAAATAGTAGCATTACTTGGACCAAATGGTGCGGGGAAGACGACGATGATTTCGATGATGCTTGGATTAAAAGATCCTACAGAAGGGACAGTTTCTATATTTGGAAAGAGTCCAAAGCATAGAGGCGTTCGTAATAGCCTTGGGGCAATGTTACAAGAAGTAAGTGTGATTGATAGCATTACAGTGGAAGAGGCAATTGAGCTATTCCGCAGTTATTATACAAACCCGGTAGCGAAAGAAACATTACTACAGTTATCAAATTTGGAATCAGAGCGAAAGCAAAGATGTGAAAAGTTATCAGGTGGGCAAAAAAGAAGATTAAATTTTGCACTCGCACTTGCTGGAAATCCAGATTTGTTATTTTTAGATGAGCCGACAGTTGGAATGGATATTACGTCTCGAAGAACGTTTTGGGAAACGATTAAAACGTTAGCAAGTGAAGGGAAAACGATTATTTTAACAACACATTATTTAGAGGAAGCAGATGCGTTGGCGAATCGTATTTTATTGTTTGCGAACGGAAATATTATCGCAGATGGCACACCAGATGAAATGAAAGCGACGATTTCTCGAAAAACGATCTCGTTTTATTCGAAAGAAAAAATCCCTAAGAGTTTACTAAAGGAATTACCGCATGTAACAGAAGTACAGTCAAATGAAGGGCGCTTCACTTTAACGACGGAAGATACAGATGCCACTCTACAAGCAATTTATCAGAAGAATCTACCTGTAACAAATGTTTCAGTTGAACGTGGAAGTCTCGATGAAGCATTTGAACAGTTTGTCGCAAATCAAAAGGGGGAAATTGCATGAAAGCTTTATGGATGCAATGCAAAATAGAAATTTTACGTACGTTCCGTAATAAATTATTTATCTTTTTCTCATTATTAATGCCAGTTATGTTTTACTACATTTTCACAAATGTTGTGCAAGTGCCACAAAACGGAGATGCGTGGAAAGCACATTATTTAATTTCTATGGCGACTTTTAGTATTGTAGGGACTGCACTTTTTAGTTTTGGTGTGAGACTTTCTCAGGAAAGAGGGCAAGGTTGGACACATCTTCTAAAAATTACACCGCTTCCTGAAGGGGCGTATTTAACAGCAAAAATTATCGCTCAAACAGTAGTAAATGCTTTTTCAATCTTAGTTATTTTTATGGCAGGGATATTAATTAATCATGTTGAGTTAACGGTAGGACAATGGATTGGTGCTGGATTATGGTTATTGTTAGGTGTGACACCATTTTTAGCACTCGGAACAGTAATAGGTTCCATTAAGAAGGCGGATGCAGCTGCTGGCCTAGCAAATATTTTAAATATGAGTTTAGCTGTAATTGGCGGGTTATGGATGCCGATTGAAGTATTCCCGAAAATATTAAGAACGATTGGTGAATGGACACCGACATATCATTTTGGAAGCGGTGCGTGGGATATTGTAGCTGGAAAATCAATTGGATGGGAAAATATCGCGGTATTAGGAGGTTATTTCCTTATATTTGTTGTAGTATCAATATATATAAGAAAAAGACAGGAAGCGGTATAAATGATAGAGAAGAAGAGGATGGAAATTTTTCCGAAACATATGGGTTTTTTTCCGTATATGTGGCTCGTATATTTGTTATTTCCAATTTATAATTTAACACAAGTATCAGGATGGAAACTTGTAATGGGGATCGGTATGTTGATAGTCTTCATTATCACATACCGTCAACTTTATTTTGTTCAGAAGACGTTCGTTTTGTGGGCGTTTATTCAAATGATATTAACCTTTTTATTTGCCATATTTTATAATCCTTTCATGATATTCTTTGGCTTTTTCACGGCAAGTGCGATGGGCTTTGCGCCAAGTAAGAAAGTATTTCGAGTGCTACTATGTCTGTTAGTTGTAATGCTCGGAGCATTTGTATTTGTAAATATGAATCAACTAACACCGGCAAATTTAGTAAATATCGTTCCGATGTTTATTTTAATGCTTCTTACGCCATTTGGTATGCGTAATTTTAATCAGAAAAAGATGTTAAAGAACCAATTAAACGAAGCGAATGAGCAAATTAAAGATTTAGTAAAACGTGAAGAACGGCAGCGAATTGCACGGGATCTTCATGACACGTTAGGTCATACGTTATCTCTTATTACGTTAAAAAGCCAGCTTGTTGAGAAGTTAATCGTAAAAAATCCAGAGCGTGCAAGTGTGGAAGCAAAGGAAATTACACAAACATCTCGTACCGCTTTAAAACAGCTGAGGGAATTAATTTCTGATATGCGCATGATTACAGTAGAAGAAGAGCTTGAGCAAATAAAAGCGATCTTACAAGCTGCTAACATTGAGTTAGAAATAGAACAAGAAGCGAGTGCAAGTTCGTTATCACCGATTGAACAAAATATTTTAGGCATGTGTTTACGTGAGGCTGTGACGAATGTTGTAAAACATAGTAAGGCGACGCAGTGTACAGTTTCTGTATTAGAATCACAAGGTGAACTGATTTTGAAAGTAGAAGATAACGGAATTGGTTTAGAGGATCAAAACAATGATGGAAATGGTATTCGCGGCATGAAAGAACGAATTGCTCTTATTGATGGATTTGTTGAACTAAATACGATACATTCAGGGACGCTATTAACAGTAAAAGTACCAGTGGTCATTAGAACAGGAAAAGATGAGGTGAGGGTATGATTCGAATTATTATTGCGGAAGATCAACGGATGCTTCGTGGTGCATTAGGAGCCCTACTTGATTTAGAAGATGATATGGAAGTGATTGGGCAAGCTGCGAACGGAGAAGAGGCGTTAAAATTAATTGAATCGTTAAAGCCAGATGTAAGTATTATGGATATTGAAATGCCGATTCAAAGTGGATTGGATGTCGCTGAGACTTTAAAGAAAGAAAAATCATCATGCAAAGTAATGATTTTAACAACATTTGCAAGACCTGGTTATTTTGAACGAGCAATGAAAGCTGGTGTGCACGGATATTTGTTAAAAGATAGCCCAAGTGAAGATTTAGCCGCAGCGATTCGTAATGTAATGAAGGGAAAACGAGAGGTTTCTCAAGATTTAATGTTTGGTTTATGGCAGGAGCAAAATCCGTTGTCAGATCGTGAAAAAGAAGTATTGTTACTTGCTAAAGAAGGAAAGACTGCAAATGAAATTGCGAAAACACTTTATCTTTCACCGGGCACAGTACGTAATTATATTTCTGAAGTGTTAACGAAGCTCGATGCGAAAAATAGAATTGAGGCAATTACAATTGCGGAAGAAAAGGGATGGATATGAAAAGAAGTTTACCTACGAACGGTAAACTTCTTTTTTATTATTATACTTCTATTACTCTATTTATTTTTTGTAATGGTTTATAACCATGTGCTTCAAATGCTTTTGCAAATTCATTTGATACGGCATTTCCGTATAAATCTTTTGCAGCTTGTACGATGTGGGATTGGAGTGATTCAAAATCTTCAGCTGAAGTTGCGTAATTTTGCAATGTGCGCATAACAACTTTACTTACTTTTTCGTTGCCTTGTTTTTGAACAGCAACATTGTTATATGTTTTACCTTCAGCTAATTGATATAATACGTGGCTGATGATACCAGAATTTACGTGAGACTCTTGATTATTTCCATCGTTATAAAAATCTTGTAAGTTTGTATATAATTTATGACCACCGTCACCAATTTCTCCCGGGATGTCACGGATTGTTAGGCCACCTAGTGTATCGCCCATAATCCAGTTTCCCTTATCTTTCTTTACATAATATTCGATTTGTGTGCCCCAGAAATCTGCTAGTCCCTCGTTTAACGCAGATGTTTCAGCGCTTGGATATCTCACAATTTTATTCTTTGTCGTACCGCTGAATACAGCATGTCCAAATTCATGGGCTGTTACATCAAGGGCTGAAGTGAGCTTTCCGTTTAAACCATCACCAAATACCATTTGATTCCAAGCAGGGTGCCAAAATGCATTTACATAATCTTCTTTTACACCATCACTAACTTCAGTAGAATCAAAACCGTGTACACTAGCAACAACTTTTGAATCTTTATTATCGTAACTTTTTAGATTATGTTCTTTTTTGAAGTAGTCATAAATATCACTCATATTCTTCATAGCACCCGCTGCTTCTTTATCTGCAAAGTTAGGAGTGCTACTTGAAACTAGTGTCCCTGGATAACCAGCTTGACTATATCCGCCGAGAGAGTCCGCATAGTTTGCATTATAAATATATATGCCAGTTCCGCGTGATAAATCAGCTAAATAAAATTTTCCGTCAGTCCCTTTGGCGATATTGAAAGAGATGTTTTCTTGAAGTGCATTTTTCCCAGTTCCTTGCTCACTTGCGAGGGATAGTCTAGGTGATGTTACTTGATTTATAGTTTTATTCTCTTTATTTTTAATGAATTTTTCTTGGAAAAGTACCTCGCCAGTTTTTAAATCAAGGATTGCATTACCGTTTATAATTTGTTCATTGTTTTCGTAAGTAAAGGTAATAACAGTTGCAAATGTGTAATATCCATCTTTTTTCTTATAAACAACGGTTTCGTTGGTGAATTCTGTCTCAGTCGCATCGCTTGGAATTTGAAGTATATCGCGTAATTTAGATTTTACTTCATTTTTCGACAAAAAATTTGTTATAGTAAGATTAGGTTGTTGGTCTAAATTTTGGACAACTTTACCACTAACAGTTGTAATTACTCCATTTTTATCTACGTTTACAATAAGATCTTGACCATATACTTTATAGTTTTTGTAAGTTTGTGCAAGGCGAACTTCGGTTTGATTTTCTTTTGTTTCTTTATTTGTAGGTTGAAAATCAACATTTTTTTCAGTTGTAACTTGCTCTTGTTGAGCTTTAGCCCCGTTTACCTCACCTTTTAAATATTTTTTAGCAATATTCTCTTTCGTATCATTTTGAGGTTCTGTTAATTTTCCGATTGTTAAACCAGGCTGAGCAATTTCAACTTTCACTTCATTTTTGTTTAATTCTTGGGCATGAATAGCTTCTGTGGATAAAGGACAAAGGAGACCGAATGTAACGAATGCACTAGCAAGTTTTCTATAATTCATCTATAACACTCCTAATCTATTGTATGTGAGATGAATTGTATGAAACATTTGCCAGATTTTATATATATTATGCATTATTTCATATCAAAAATTGTCGAATTCACATTATTGTAGTGGTATGACAACTCAAAAAATTAGATTGTTATAATGGGATGGTGAGTAAGTATGCACGCAGAAAAATTAGGAATTGAAATTAAGAAAATTAGGGTGATGAGAGGATTAACACAAAAACAGTTATCCGAGAACATATGTCATCAATCAGAAGTGAGTAGAATTGAATCGGGTGCGGTATACCCAAGTATGGATATATTGCAAGGTATAGCAGCAAAATTACAAGTTCCCATTATTCATTTTTATGAGGTACTCATTTATTCTGATATTGAGAGGAATAAGCAGTTAAAAGATCGAATTATTATGCTTTGTAAGCAAAAAAAATATAAAGAAATTTATAATAGGGTATGGAATGAACTGAAAAAGGAAGAATATCATCCCGAGCTTCAGCAATTTCTTCAATGGCAATATCATGTAGCAGCTTACGTATTGAAAAAAATTGATTACGAATATTGTATTTTAGAATTAAAGAAATTGCTCAATCAACAATTGGCAGGAATAGATGTATATCAGAATCTTTATATTGAAAACGCAATTGCAAACATTTATGCTGAAAATGGCTATTTGAAGAAGGCTATTGAGTTATTTGAAAATATATTAAAACAGTTAGAGACATTGCATGATAATAAAGAATTTGATGTAAAGGTGAGACATAATCATGCAAAAGCATTATACTCAGATAATCAATACGAAGAAGCGCTTTGCCACGCAAATAAAGCTATTGAACTATCGTGTCAAATTAATAGTATGACATTGATTGGACAGCTATACTTTCGAAAAGGTGAATGCCTAGCAAAGCTAGGGTCTGATAGAGCAGAAATTGAAGATGCTTACGAAAAAGCATGCTTCTTTTTTGATATGTTAGGAAACCACGCATTAAAAGAATCACTTATGAAAAAAATGAAAAAATAAAAAAGACCTAAAAAACAAATATGCATAATTGCATAAAATGTGGATAAATTTTCATGGTATATTTAAAGAAAAAATGCAGGTGATGGAATATGAAGAAACTGCTTATTGGTAGTCTATTAACGTTAGCGATGGCATGGGGTATTTCATTAGGAGATATAGCATTAGAGAAAAGCCAAATAATTTCTCATAATGATCAAGAGGTACAATTAGCTCAAGAGGTACCTTATGAGTACTAAAAAACAACCGTCTTACTTAGGCGGTTGTTTTTTTATGGAGTAACATCCAAACGTCTTTACTAGAAACAGGTTTGCTAATAAAGAATCCTTGAATGTGGTCACAGTTTTGTTCATAAAGAAATTTCCATTGTTCTTCTGTTTCTACACCTTCTGCAATAACTTCTAAATTTAATTCTTTTGATAGTGTAATAATGGAAGAGATAATTGCTTCCTCTAAAGGACTTGTTGTAATTCCACAAATAAATTCTCGAGCAATTTTTAATGTGTTGATTGGATATTTTGTTAAATAAGCTAAAGAACTATAACCAGTTCCAAAGTCATCTATTGAAATTTGAATACCGAGATTTTGAAGCTGCTCTAGCTTTGCAACTACAGATTGATTTTGGTTAATAGCGATACTTTCTGTAATTTCAATATCTAGTGCTTCCGGTTTTAGTTCTGTTTCTTTCAACACCTTTGAAATAGTTGGGATTAAATCTGTATGGTTAAATTGAACAACAGATAAATTCACACCAACTTTTAAGTGAGAAAAACCTTGATTATGCCATCTTTTTGCTTCTGAGCAGGCAGTACGTAAAATCCAATTTCCAAGTTCAATAATAAATCCTGTTTCCTCTGCTAGAGGAATAAATTGGGCAGGAGATACGATACCGAGTTTTGGATGTTTCCAACGAATTAACGCTTCAAAACCGATAATTTGTTTTGTTTTTGTGCTTACTTGTGGTTGGTATTCAAGGAAAAATTCATTTTGTTGTAATGCTTTTGAAAGTTCACCTTCTAAGAACTCAATCTCATTTTGTGCAATACTCATTTCTTTCGAGAAGAAAACAAATCTGTTTTTTCCATTTGCTTTCGCACGATACATAGCTAAATCGGCATTTTTCATTAATTCAGTTACATCGGTTCCGTAATCAGGATACATTGCAATGCCGATACTCGGTGTAACAGATAGTTCTTCATCTTTAATGAAGAATGGTTTGTTTAAAATAGTTAAAATCTGTTCAGCTATAAAAGACGCACTTTTTTCTGAGTACATATCTGGTAATAGAATTGTAAACTCATCTCCGCCTTGGCGGGCAACGATATCTTTTGAACGCAAACATCCGCGTAACCTTTTTGCTACTTCAATTAGTAATAAGTCTCCGACATCATGACCGAGTCGATCGTTAATTTTTTTAAATCGATCTAAATCAAGAAACATGACGGCAACATCATTTGCGCTAGTTTGAGCTGTATTTAAAATAGTTTTTAAATCTTTTTCGAATTTGCGGCGATTTGGTAATCCAGTAAGTGCATCATGAAATGCCAAATGTTCTACTTGTTTTTGTTTTTCATATAAAGTCGTAATATCACGCGCTATCCCAAACATCCCAACAACTTCTTTATTTATAAAAGTAGGTATGAGTGTAATGTGAAGGTAATAGTAATAGCCTTCTTGTTCTTTCGTACGAACCTCTAAAGTTTGTGGTCTACCTTCTTTTGTTATTTGTAATGCTCTTTTTAGTAAGTCATGATCTTTTGGATCAATAAAGTGCAGAAGGGAATAGCTTGCTACTTCACAATAGTAAGCAGTAAATAAGCTTTCACAAGCTGTGTTAGATTGCTGAAAAACACCATGCATATTTAAAGAGAAAACGGCATCAGGATGATCTTCAAATAAAGATTTATAACGTTGTTCACTTTTTGATAACGCAGAAGCACCTTCTTCAACTTCATCTTCTAGTTGTGTAGTCAGCTGTTCATATGTATCAATTAAGACTTTATTATCTTTCCACATGTAAAGTTGTCGCAAGAATAATAAAATAAGTGATAATACAAGACCAATTAACATGAATTTATCATCCCAAGGCTGAATGATAATAAAGGAAAAAGTAATGATTATACTAAAATAAGGCAATATAAAGCGTACATAATCAAATCGATAATATTTCGTTTTTGTTTCATGTTGCATTGGCTTATCTAAAATGTATAGTATGGACGATAAACCAATTAATAAAATCGAAGCAGTATGTATTAAATAAGAGAATTCAGCAGAAGTTTTTATTCCTGTGTTTAACTGGAATAGCTGTATATATCCGTATACAAGAATGATAGTAAAGCCAATAATTAATGAAATTCTACTAGAAGAATATTGTTCTCTTCTATATAGGCTAATAACGGCGTAAATGACTAATGATTGTGCAATAAAATATCCAATTAAAACCCACGTATCCTTTGTTAACGTATGAAAGCTTGAAAGATCTAAAATAAAGGTTAAGGTAAAATAAATATTCATAATAACGATAAAGATACTATCGAATGAAAATTGAGCAAGGCCTCTAATAGAGTAATGTTTTATGAACTTTATAGCAAATCCAGAAAAGAGTAAAATATATTGTATGATGAAAAAAGGTAGTGCCTCATAAGAGAATAGGACTTGATCGCATATAGAAAGTGAATGAAGGAATAAAGTTATCTCCATAGCCAATCCACATAGGCAAGTACATAATAATAACACCCAAAATAATTTATCACCACGCTTCATTTTTTTAATTGCTTTATAGGAACAATAACAAGAAAAGATTGCGGCAAAACAAAATAAGAAAAGGATTCCAATTTCTTTTATGTTCCACTCATTTGGAATAAGGAATATCCAAAGAGAAAATACAATTATATACATCATGACAAATTGTACATATTTTTTTTGATTAATCATATGATGACTCCGTTTCAATAAAGTTGAATCGCAGGATGAAAATGCTAATTTAAATAATATCATATAAAATAGGAACTTTTTTACTATAAGAATTACTTTTTGAAAAAAACAACGCAACATGACAATTTACCATTGTAATGTTGCGCCATTTATTCTTTTGATTCCTTTTATAGAAGAAAGCTCACTTATTAATTGTAACATTGCTAAATCTTTCTGTTTACTTTCAATCATAATATCAAAATTATAATTAATTTTTTTTGCAATGTGTAAAAAGGGCTTAATAAATTCTAAATTAATATAATCTGCATGAGCCCTAAATTCTTTTTCTGATTTAGGAGAGGAAATATGAACTTTAGGTGGGATATTTGTATGTGACCAAGTTTCAAAAATTGCAGGAAGTAATTCTTCTAGTGATTCTTCGCAAAGATTAGCCATGTGATGATGATAATCAAATACGAAAGGGATCTTTTCTTTTTGGCAAATTGATAAAGTTTCAGCAGTTGTATATGTTTTATCATCATTTTCTAGAGTCATTTGTTTTTTTATATGTACAGGAAGTTTTTTTATGTTTTCATGGAAGCGTCCAACTGCTGCTTCTTTATTTCCGTAGGCACCACCTACATGAATGTTAATGTAAGAAGAATCTGCAATTCCTATCGCATGTAATACTTTATAATGATAGGTCATATCCGTAACTGCATTAGTTGTAATATGCGGCTTATCGCTTGTGAATAATGTAAATTGATTTGGGTGAAAACTTACTCGTAAATTGTGCTCTTGAATTAACGACCCTATTTTACGCCAAAGCGGCATGAATGCTCCAATATAATCAAATTCAACTTCAGGGTGTGTTGCAAGTGGAACGATGGAAGAAGAAAGACGATATAATGGGATTTCATGTGCGATATTGTAATGAAGGATACGTATTGTATGTTCTAAATTTTGCCTTGTAACATCGTACAGTTTATCCTCTCGCTCTTGTTTATTGAGTTTTTTAAAAGTTGTAAATGTCATCGTTTTAGCAGGAGAACAGTCCCACAATGCCATTGCATGTGAGACGTATCCAAACCGCATAATCATAAGGAATACACCTCTTTTATTCATCACCTTTCTTATAAGAAGAAAGCAAGTATCGTTCCTATCCATTCCTTTCCTCTATCTATAAGGGAAAGCGGGCTAACATCGTCATAGGAAAGTAATGACGCATTTTTTAAATCTTCATGGAATTTATTTTTTACCACCTGTATGAAGTGCCTATCGTATAAGAGGCAGTTGATTTCATGGTTACTATATAAACTTCTCATATCAAAGTTTGCAGTTCCAACATCGCAAATATCATCGTCCACTATAATAACTTTAGCGTGAAAAAAACCTTGTTGAAATGCGTAAATATTGCAACCAGCCCGTATTAACTTTCGGCAGTACGGGAATTTCGCTTCTCGAACGAGGGCATGATCAGCCTTTTCTGGAACGAGAATTGTTATTTGGACCCCTCTTTCTCGTGCTTTTAATAGAGCGTTCATAATTTTTTTGCCAGGAATGAAATATGGTGTACCGATAAAAAGTTCCTTTTTCGCACTTTTAATTAAATGTAAAAAGGTATGTTGTAAATAGGCACCATCGGTTGGAATGAATTGATGTAGGATGGTACCAGGTTCCTGTTTCGGAAAATAAAGAGGAGCATCCAATAAATTTTGGTTCGTATCATCCAACCAGTCATGTAAAAATTGTTTTTGTAAATCTTGAACGCCTTCTCCTGTAAGACGTAAATGATAGTCTCGCCATAATCCTAATTGCTCATTATGTCCCAAATATTCCTCGCCGATATTAAATCCCCCAATATAACTAATTTTCCCGTCAATCACTGTAATTTTTCTATGATTGCGTTGATTGGCAGAAAAGAAAGGGAAAGGGAATCTGACTTTATGACAAAAAGAAAAAGAGACACCATGTTTTTGTAGGGAACGAATTGCTTCATTTGATAAATAATGGCTACCAAATCGATCAAGTAACAGTCTTACTTCAATGCCTTCTTTTGCCTTATCAATAAGTAACTTTAAAAATTCACGACTGATCTTATCATTTTTTACAATGAAGAATAAAACGTGAATGTGGTGCTGGGCTTGTTTTATATCAGTAAATAAAGCATCGTATAAATCTTTCCCATATGTATAAAGGTGAAAATCACTTTGACGTAAAGGGAAAGTACGGGAACGCACACGTTTTAAATGAAGAAGTCTCCCATATGAAAGGTCAATTGTGATCCAAAGAGTAACGCATATGAATAAGAGAGAGAAATAGAACATGAGTGAAGTCCCTCCTTTGCATTCTTTTCACCTTCAGTGTGTTACAAATGATATGGGGAGTAAGAATGCTACCAAAAATTTAACTAGAAGATAGCCCGGTTTGTTCATTAAGGTTTCACTTTATCCCGCTTCAACGGGCAGTAAGACAATCGCCTTAAAATCCGCTGAATACGAGGAAGCTCGGTTGAAATCAACTGCCCGTAAAAGCCCGATTGATTTAACTAATAATTAGTGGGGGATGGACAGTCCCCACTGACTAAAGTTTCACTTTATAGTTTCACCCAAATAAACAGGTTTATTAAAAAATATGTTGTTGTATAACAAAAAACTGTTGACTGAATGCTCACTCATTATATAATGAAGGTAGGGGATAAAATTCAGAAAATTATATGTTTTTGAAGATTCTAAAAAAAGAAAGAAGGCTTACAAAGAGAGGGGTAGCATAAAAATGAATAGCTTACTGATCATTAATTGGCTGGCTGCCATTGCTGTTATTGCTTATGCGGGATATTTGTTTGTATATCTTATACGAACGAGAATGGCCTACATACAATTAGGAAAAAAGATTGAATTTGACCGTCGCTTCAAAGAACGTTGGGATCTTCTTAAGGTCAATGTTTTCGGTCAGAAAAAGCTGCTGAAAGATAAAAAGAGCGGCATTATTCACGTTATGTTTTTTTACGGATTTATTCTTGTCCAATTTGGAGCAATTGACTTCGTTTGGAAAGGACTCGCACCAGGATCGCATCTTCCACTTGGACCACTATACCCTGCATTTACATTCTTCCAGGAAATTGTCACACTCGTTATATTAATCGCAGTCTTTTGGGCTTTTCATAGACGTTATGTTGAGAAGCTAGTTCGTTTGAAACGTAATTTTAAATCAGGTCTTGTTCTTATCTTTATCGGTGGTTTAATGATTTCTGTACTACTTGGTAATGGGATGGGAATTATATGGCACGGCGAGGAACTTTCATGGAGTGAACCGATCGCTTCTGCAATCGCTTACGTTTTCTCGGGAATAAATGAAACCGTAGCCATTTCAGTGTTCTATTTTTCTTGGTGGGTGCATCTACTAATTTTGTTAACATTTTTAGTCTATGTTCCACAATCAAAACATGCACATTTAATTGCTGGACCAGCTAACGTTTTCTTCGGTCGTCTCTCAAATCCAGGGAAGCTTGAAAAGATTGATTTTGAAGATGAAACGCAAGAAACATTTGGTGTTGGTAAAATTGAAGACTTTAGACAAAATCAGCTTATTGATTTATACGCTTGCGTAGAGTGTGGGCGCTGTACAAATATGTGTCCGGCAACAGGAACAGGAAAAATGTTATCACCGATGGATTTAATTTTAAAACTTCGGGATCATTTAACTGATAAAGGAGCGGCGGTAACATCGAAAGCACCTTGGGTTCCAGTAGTTGCTTTTAATAATACACAAGGAAATCAATTAGCGATGATGGCAGCTGGAAAAGGGCAGCAAGAATCAGCAGCTACAGCGCTAGCTTACGATCCGAGTTTAATCGGAGATGTTATTACAGAAGAAGAAATTTGGGCTTGTACAACGTGCCGTAACTGTGAAGATCAGTGTCCGGTTATGAATGAGCATGTTGACAAAATTATTGATTTACGCCGCTATCTTGTTTTAACAGAAGGAAAGATGGATGCGGAAGCGCAGCGTGCGATGACGAATATCGAGCGTCAAGGGAATCCATGGGGTCTGAACCGTAAAGAGCGTGAAACATGGCGCCAAGGTGATGATGAAGTAACAGTTCCGACTGTAAAAGAAAAATCAAAAGCTGGCGAGGAGTTCGAATATTTATTCTGGGTAGGTTCGATGGGATCATACGACAATCGTAGTCAGAAGATTGCGATATCGTTTGCGAAGTTAATGAACGAAGCAGGCGTCTCATTCGCGATTCTTGGTAATAAAGAAAAGAACTCTGGAGATACACCGCGCCGCCTTGGAAATGAGTTCGTATTCCAAGAGATGGCAACAAAGAATATCGAAGAATTTGAAAAAGCAGGAGTGAAGAAAATCGTTACGATTGATCCTCACGCTTATAACACATTCAAAAATGAGTATCCAGACTTTGGCTTACAAGCAGAAGTCTATCATCATACAGAATTGTTAGCTCAGTGGGTGAAAGAAGGACTCTTAAAACCTGTTCACGCTATTGAGGAGACAGTTACGTACCATGATTCCTGTTATTTAGGACGATACAACGAAGTGTACGAAGCACCGCGCGATATTTTGAAAGCAATTCCTGGTGTGAATCTTGTAGAAATGGCACGTAACCGTGAAACAGGAATGTGCTGTGGCGCAGGTGGTGGCTTAATGTGGATGGAGGAGACAACGGGTTCTCGTATTAACGTTGCTCGTACAGAACAAGCACTAGCTGTGCAACCATCCATTATCGGTACAGGTTGTCCGTATTGCTTAACGATGATTAGTGATGGGACGAAAGCGAAGGAAGTAGAAGAGAAAGTTCAAACACTTGATGTAACAGAGATTTTAGAACGATCTGTTATCGGACAGAAGAAAGAAGCAATGTAGTTTGTAAGCATGTATACAACTTTAGAAAGAGGTGCAATTATTGCACCTCTTCTCAACGCAAGGATACCGAGCGAGCGCTCGGTACTAAAAAAGAAACGGGGGAAAGAAATATGAATAAGACAGTTATTTTAAGTGCTGCAAGAACACCGGTTGGAAAATTTGGAGGATCTTTAAAAGATGTGAAGGCAACAGAACTTGGAGGAATTGCAATTAAAGCAGCGCTTGAAAGAGCAGATGTTTCTGCTAGTGATGTTGAAGAAGTTATATTTGGAACGGTTATTCAAGGTGGACAGGGGCAAATTCCATCTCGTCAAGCTGCGAGAGCTGCTGGAATCCCTTGGGAAGTGCAGACGGAAACAGTAAATAAAGTTTGTGCATCGGGACTTCGTGCGGTTACGTTAGCAGATCAAATTATTCGTACTGGTGATCAATCACTTATTGTAGCTGGTGGAATGGAATCAATGAGTAACAGTCCTTACATTTTACGAGGTGCAAGATGGGGATACAGAATGGGTAACAACGAAGTTATCGATTTAAACGTGGCAGATGGTTTAACATGCGCATTTTCAGGCATACACATGGGCGTTTATGGCGGCGAAGTTGCGAAGGAAGACGGAATCTCTCGCGAAGCCCAAGATGAATGGGCATATCGTAGTCATCAGCGTGCGGTTTCAGCGCATAAAGAAGGGCGTTTTGAAGAGGAAATTGTACCAGTAACAATTCCGCAAAGAAAAGGCGATCCTATCGTCGTTGCTAAAGATGAGGCGCCGCGTGAAGATACAACAATTGAAAAGTTAGCGAAATTAAAACCTGTATTTGATAAGACATCGTCAGTAACAGCTGGTAACGCTCCAGGACTGAATGATGGCGGTGCTGCACTTGTATTAATGAGCGAGGACAGAGCGAAGCAAGAAGGAAGAAAGCCTTTGGCGACGATTTTAGCACATACGGCAATCGCGGTAGAATCAAAAGATTTCCCAAGAACGCCAGGTTATGCAATTAACGAATTATTGAAAAAGACCGGCAAGACAATTGAAGACATCGATTTATTCGAGATTAATGAAGCGTTTGCGGCAGTAGCAATTGCGAGTACAGAGATTGCAGGTATTGACCCAGAAAAATTGAATGTAAATGGCGGCGCGGTAGCAATGGGACACCCAATTGGAGCAAGCGGAGCGCGTATTATCGTTACACTTATCCATGCACTGAAGCAGCGCGGCGGCGGAATTGGAATTGCTTCGATTTGTAGCGGTGGCGGTCAAGGTGATGCAGTTATGATTGAGGTTCATTAATTTACGGCGAGAAAACGATTCATTTATTACAGACTTATATTAAGGGGGAAGAAAGAATGGGTGTACAAAAAATAGTTGTAATTGGTGCGGGACAAATGGGATCGGGAATTGCGCAAGTGTGTGCAATGGCAGGATATGATGTGAAGATTCAAGATTTAAAACAAGAGCAATTAGATAGAGGGTTAGCTATCATTACGAAAAACTTAGTGCGTCAAGTAGAAAAAGGACGCATGAAGGAAGAAGAGAAAGAGGAAACGTTAAATCGTCTTACAGTAACTCTTGATTTAGATTGTGTGAAAGAAGCTGATCTTGTTATTGAAGCAGCTGTTGAGAAAATGGATATTAAAAAGAAAATATTTGCGAATTTAGATGAAATTGCTCCAGATCATACAATTTTAGCAACGAATACGTCATCTCTTCCAATTACTGAAATTGCAGCGGTAACGAAACGCCCAGAAAAAGTAATCGGTATGCACTTTATGAATCCAGTTCCCGTTATGAAGCTCGTTGAAATTATTCGTGGTTTAGCTACAGATGATACAGTTTATGAAACGATTGAAGATATTACGAAAAAAATCGGAAAAGTGCCAGTTGAAGTAAATGATTTCCCGGGATTTGTATCGAATCGTATTTTATTACCGATGATTAACGAAGCAATTTATACGTTATATGAAGGTGTAGCGACGAAAGAAGCGATTGATGAAGTAATGAAACTTGGGATGAATCATCCAATGGGGCCTCTGACACTAGCTGATTTTATCGGTTTAGATACGTGTTTATACATTATGGAAGTGTTGCATGAAGGATTAGGAGATAGTAAATATCGCCCATGTCCATTACTACGTAAGTACGTAAATGCAGGATGGTTAGGGCGTAAAACGGGCCGTGGTTTCTACGTTTATGAGTAAATCCCTCCTTGTATAGAGTAGTGGTCTTACCAAATTGTTAAAAGATATATAGCAAATGGAGGCGGAGTATATGAACTTTCGTTTTAATGAAGAGCAACAGATGATGAGGAAAATGGTTAGGGATTTTGCACAGAAGGAAATAGCACCCTTTGTTCCTAGCATGGAACAAGGGGTGTTCCCGACAGAGATTTTGCAAAAGATGGGTGAGCTTGGATTAATGGGTATTCCAGCGCCTGCAAAATACGGCGGCGCAGAAATGGATTTTATTTCTTACATTTTAGCAATTGAGGAAATCTCAAAAGTAAGCGCAACGGTTGGTGTAATTTTAGCTGTACATACGTCAGTTGGAATGAACCCGATTTTATACTTTGGAACAGAAGAGCAGAAGCAGAAATATGTTTCTAAGCTTGCGGCTGGTGAATATTTAGGTGCATTCGCCTTAACTGAGCCAAATGCTGGATCAGATGCAGGGAGTTTGAAATCACGAGCTGTCAAGAAAGGTGATAATTACATCATTAATGGATCGAAAGTATTTATTACAAATGGCGGCGAAGCAAGTACATACATCGTTTTCGCTTCTACAAATCCAGATGCAGGAAAAAGTGGTATTTCTGCATTTATTGTAGAGAAAGATACGCCAGGCTTAATTATCGGAAAAGATGAACATAAGATGGGACTTCTCGGTTCTCGTACAGTTCAACTTACGTTCGAAGATATGATAGTGCCGGCTGAGAATTTACTCGGTGAAGAGGGACAAGGATTCAAGGTAGCGATGGCGAATTTAGATGTTGGACGAATTGGAATCGGGGCGCAGGCGTTAGGGATCGCGGAAGCAGCGCTCGCATGTGCGATAGATTATGCAAAGGAACGAGAGCAATTCGGGAAGCCGATTGCGGCGCAGCAAGGGATTGGCTTCAAACTTGCAGATATGGCGACAAGTGTGGAGGCGGCACGATTACTTGTATATAGGGCTGCATCGCTTAGAGCACAAGGATTACCATGCGGTAAAGAAGCGTCTATTGCGAAGTTATTTGCTTCTAAGACAGCAGTTGAAGTTGCAATTGAAGCGGTACAAGTATTTGGCGGTTACGGTTATACGAAAGATTATCCGGTAGAGAGATTTTTCCGTGATGCGAAGATTACGCAAATTTATGAAGGAACGAGTGAGATACAAAAACTTGTTATTAGCCGTGCTTTATAAAGGGAAGAGGGGGAGACGGAAATGCATTTTAAATTATCAGAAGAACATGAAATGATAAGAAAAATGGTTCGGGATTTTGCTAAGAACGAAGTAGGACCAACGGCAGCTGAGCGTGATGAGGAAGAGAGATTTGACCGCGAGCTATTTGATCATATGGCGGAGCTTGGTTTGACAGGTATTCCATGGCCTGAAGAGTATGGTGGAATTGGAAGCGATTACTTAGCGTACGTAATTGCGATTGAAGAATTATCACGCGTTTGTGCTTCTACAGGTGTAACGCTGTCCGCGCATACTTCACTTGCTGGGTGGCCGATTTTTAAATTCGGAACGGAGGAGCAAAAGCAAAAGTTTTTGCGACCGATGGCTGAAGGGAAGAAAATTGGTGCATACGGTTTAACGGAACCGAGTTCTGGATCAGATGCTGGTGGAATGAAGACAATCGCCAAAAGAGATGGAGACCATTACATATTAAATGGATCGAAAATTTTCATTACAAATGGCGGTATTGCTGACATTTATGTTGTTTTTGCGTTAACAGATCCTGAATCGAAGCAGCGCGGCACGAGCGCATTTATTGTGGAAAGCGACACGCTAGGATTTTCGGTTGGGAAGAAGGAAAGTAAACTAGGGATTCGCTCTTCGCCAACGACTGAAATTATGTTTGAAGATTGCCGTATTCCTGTAGAAAATATACTAGGAGAAGAAGGGCAAGGATTTAAGATTGCAATGCAAACGTTAGATGGCGGTCGTAACGGTATTGCTGCACAAGCAGTTGGTATTGCACAAGGGGCTTTAGATGCTTCTGTAGAATATGCAAGAGAGCGCCATCAATTTGGAAAGCCGATTGCGGCGCAGCAAGGGATTGGCTTTAAACTTGCGGATATGGCAACGGATGTAGAGGCTGCGCGCCTTTTAACATATCAAGCTGCGTGGCTTGAATCGGAAGGGCTTCCGTATGGGAAAGAATCAGCGATGTCAAAAGTATTTGCAGGTGATACAGCGATGAAGGTGACGACTGAAGCTGTGCAAGTATTTGGTGGTTACGGTTATACGAAAGATTATCCAGTAGAGCGTTATATGCGAGATGCAAAGATTACACAGATTTATGAAGGAACACAAGAAATTCAAAGGCTCGTAATTTCTCGTATGTTAACGAAGTAGGGGCAAAGGCGTAGGTATTTTCCTACGCTTTTTCCTTCCAAAAAATAATAGAGAGAGGTGAAGGGGATGGTTAAACATAATGTGCATGCGTCAGTAAAAGATGAAAAATTAGTTGCGTTAAGGCGTGAACAAATGATTAAAGGTGCGGTGCAACTGTTTAAGCAAAAAGGATTCCCGCGTACAACAACGAGAGAGATTGCAAAAGCGGCTGGATTTAGTATCGGAACACTATATGAATACATTCGTACGAAAGATGACGTGTTATATTTAGTTTGTGATAGTATTTATGAACATGTAAAAGAACGATTAGAGGAAGTAGTATGCACGGAGAAGGGAAGTATAGACAGTTTAAAGATAGCGATAACAAATTACTTTAAAGTGATGGACGAATTGCAAGAAGAAGTATTAATCATGTATCAAGAAGTACGGTTTTTACCAAAAGAATCACTCCCATACGTACTAGAGAAAGAGTTTCAAATGGTAGGAATGTTTGAGAATATTTTAGAACAATGTACAGAAAATGGAACATTTATATTAAATAAAAAAGAAATACAGCTTCTTGCGCATAACATTTTCATACAAGGACAGATGTGGGGATTTAGACGTTGGGCGCTGCAAAAACTGTATACGCTCGAAGAATATACAGAAATGCAAATTAGGTATGTGTTGCAAGGGGCGCATATGCTTCCGAAGTAAGGAATGGACAAATTATAATTTTATTACCATATAAAGTGAGGATGTTCATCCAAAGCCGATTAGTAGCCTTCACAAATCAGGCGTTTACAGGTAGCGGGGCTTCCGCCTAACTTCTTTGCTCCAGCCGAATGTTGAGGCGGGAGTTTTACTGCTCGCAAATAGCGGGATAAAAGTTTCCCGTTTTTTTTGTAGCATATTTGTGCGACTTTTGTTTATAATGAATAGTATGGATTTTTTTAAGCAGACCGTTATATATAAGGTTATATTTGATGAAAGGAAGTGCCGCATAAGTGAATTTTAAGCAATATTCACCAGAAGAGCTAAAAGAATGTTCAATGATTGAAGTTGTACATAGCGTTTTAGGGGATAAAAGACAAGCAACGACATTCAACGAGTTGGTTAAAGAAATCGCTCAAGTGCTGGGACTATCTCAAGAGCAAGTTAATGCGAAACTCGCACAATTTTATACAGATTTAAACATCGATGGACGCTTCATTAATTTAGGAGAAAATCGTTGGGGACTACGTAGCTGGTACCCATATGAGCAAATCGATGAAGAAATTCTGCCTCAGCCAAAACCGAAGAAGAAACGTAAAGTTGAAGAGGACGGTTTTGACGACTACATGGAAGACGAAGATGACTTCGACGATGCAGACGGAAATGTAGAGGAAGAAGAAGAAGTAGAAGATTTGGACAAGGTTCTTGAAGAAGAAGACGGAGATGACGATGATCTTGATGATTTAGATGAAGATGATGAAGATGACTTCGCTGAAGAAGAACTTGAGTATGATGAAACTGAAGAAGAAGAGGAAGAACTGTAGTTCTTGACTTTTCATTATCGTCCATGTAGAATCATTTTTGGGCTCTTTAAAAAAGGACGATAATACTTTTAAAGTGTAAATATAAAAGAAAATTGCTCCCTACTTGTTACTTTTTGTGATGAGGGGAGCAATTTTCTTTTTTGTTTTTTGTTTAGAATACAAAAAGAGTCTAACAATAAGATAGATACAGTGTTATCTACATACGTTGCGCTTTGCAACGGTGATTATATAACAACAAGGTAGAAGGGAGCTTTTTCATGACTAAGTATATTTTTGTAACAGGCGGTGTAGTATCGTCTTTAGGTAAAGGTATTACAGCAGCATCTCTTGGAAGACTTTTAAAAAATCGTGGTTTAAACGTAACGATTCAAAAGTTTGATCCGTACATTAACGTAGACCCAGGGACTATGAGCCCATACCAACACGGTGAGGTATTCGTAACAGATGATGGTGCAGAAACGGACTTAGACCTTGGTCACTATGAACGTTTTATCGACATCAACTTAAACAAATACAGCAACGTAACAACAGGTAAAATTTACTCTTCAGTTCTTCAAAAAGAGCGTCGTGGTGAATATCTAGGAGGAACAGTTCAAGTTATTCCTCACATTACTAACGAAATTAAAGAACGTGTATATCGTTCTGGTCGCGAAACAAATGCGGACGTTGTTATTACAGAAATCGGTGGAACTGTTGGTGATATCGAGTCTCTACCATTCTTAGAAGCAATCCGTCAAATTAAGAGCGACATCGGTCGTGACAATGTAATGTACATTCATTGTACGTTAATCCCGTACTTAAAAGCAGCGGGTGAAATGAAAACAAAACCAACGCAACATAGCGTTAAAGAGCTTCGTAGCTTAGGTATTCAACCAAATATTATCGTTGTTCGTACAGAACTGCCTGTTTCTCAAGATATGAAAGACAAGCTTGCATTATTCTGTGACATCGATACAAAAGCAGTTATCGAAGCACGCGATGCAGATACTTTATACGCGGTTCCATTATCTCTTCAAGAGCAAAACATGGACCAAATCGTTTGCGATCACTTAAAATTAGACAATCCAGCTGCAGATATGACAGAGTGGACTGCGCTAGTTGATAAAGTACGTAACCTTTCTAAGAAAACAAAAATCGCTCTTGTTGGTAAATACGTAGAGCTTCAAGATGCATATATTTCTGTTGTAGAAGCACTTCGTCATGCAGGTTATTCATTCGACACAGATGTAGAAGTGAAATGGGTAAACGCTGAGCACGTAACAGCAGAGAACGTAAAAGAATTAGTTGGTGACACAGATGGTATTCTTGTGCCAGGTGGTTTTGGAGATCGTGGTGTAGAAGGTAAAATCGTTGCAATTCAATATGCTCGTGAAAACAAAGTTCCATTCTTAGGAATTTGCTTAGGTATGCAACTTGCATCAATCGAATTTGCACGTAACGTATTAGGATTAGAAGGAGCTAACTCTTCTGAAATTAATCCTGACACACCTTATGCAATCATCGACTTATTACCAGAGCAAAAAGATGTAGAAGACTTAGGTGGTACACTTCGTCTTGGTCTATACCCATGTAAGCTTTCTGAAGAAACGAATGCTTATAGAGCTTACAGTGAGCCGGTTGTATATGAGCGTCATCGTCATCGTTATGAGTTCAACAATCAATTCCGTCCGGATATGGAAAAAGCAGGATTTGTATTCTCTGGTACAAGCCCAGACGGTCGCCTAGTTGAAATCATTGAATTAAAAGATCATCCTTGGTTCGTGGCAGCACAGTTCCACCCAGAACTTGTATCTCGTCCAAACCGTCCACAACCATTGTTCCATGATTTCGTAAGTGCTTCTATTACGAATAAAGAGAGCAAGTAATAAAAAAGCGCCTGAAATAGGGCGCTTTTTTTAATATTCGTTTAACATTTCATCAATTGTAAATTTCAATCCGTGATAAGCAAATAAGGCTATCATTAAACTTGGGAATCCGTAGCGATTACCTTCATCGTCTGGAATAAGACCTTTTAACAGCTTTGTATCAATATGTACATCTGTATATTGTTCCAGTGATTCAATACCTTCTTGAATAGCAGAGATTCCAACGATAGAGTGGCCTTCTTCTTGAAGTTTTTTTGCAATACTTACCGCTTCTTCATCTGTTGAAAAACGGCTAATAAGAAGTACACGGTCTGCAGAAGTTACTTCTGCTTCTTTATCATTTTCAAATAAACGTTTCGCTTGCTGCATTGGTTCAGCACCGAATAGTGCTTCAGCAACGACACCATCCATTTCATTTGTACCATGTAAATAAATGAAGCCATCGCCAACTAATGCTTGAGCAAGTAGACGAGCGCTATCTTCTATATTCATTTCCTCTTTTTGAGAAACTCTGGAGAAATAACCACTTAATTGAGTCGAAAAAATTTTTAACATAATGTTACTCCCTTCGTACGTGTTCGCCGGCTTTCATTATAGTGTATTTTTTTAGAAAGGTGAAATCGTAGGGTAGCATAACAAAAAAGGAAACGGTAAAATAAGAAAGAATAGGAAGGAATTTGCCAAAGAATAGCGAAAATAAATCGTTAAGATATAAGAAGCTTTAAATCTTGTATTTATACAGAAAGGTTGGGAGTTATGGAAGGGAAAATTTTAATCGTTGATGATCAATATGGCATTCGTGTGTTATTACATGAAGTGTTCCAAAAAGAAGGTTATCAGACGTTCCAAGCAGCGAATGGATTTCAAGCTTTAGATATCGTGAAAAAAGATAATCCAGATTTAGTAGTGTTAGATATGAAAATCCCAGGTATGGATGGTATAGAGATTTTAAAACATGTAAAAGAAATTGATGAGAGTATTAAAGTGATTTTAATGACTGCTTATGGAGAATTGGATATGATTCAAGAAGCGAAAGATTTAGGAGCTTTAATGCACTTTGCTAAACCGTTTGATATTGATGAGATTCGTCAAGCAGTGAGAGATCAGCTTGCTGTAGAGGCGTAAAAAATGAATTTTTTATAAAAAATATGGAAAAAAGCGTTTACATGGACTATTGAGCAGGTGAATACAGTTGAGTTTTTGAGTACAAGTTGTTATCCTATTGAGTGTAGAAAAAAGTCCGGTATGTAAATATACATATTTTACCTTATTCTGGTCATACTACCAGCGATAAGAATTTATCGGATACAAAAAACGTTTTTTAGGAGGATTCACCATGCCTTTAGTTTCTATGAAAGAAATGCTAAACAAAGCACTAGAAGGAAAATACGCAGTTGGTCAATTCAACATGAACAACTTAGAGTGGACTCAAGCTATCTTAGCTGCTGCGGAAGAAGAAAAATCTCCTGTAATCCTAGGTGTATCTGAGGGTGCAGCTCGTCATATGACTGGTTTCAAAACAGTTGTAGCTATGGTTAAAGCTTTAATCGAAGAAATGAACATCACTGTTCCTGTAGCGATTCACCTTGACCATGGTTCAAGCTTCGAAAAATGTAAAGAAGCAATCGATGCAGGTTTCACATCTGTAATGATCGACGCTTCTCACCACCCATTCGAAGAAAACGTTGAAACTACTAAAAAAGTAGTAGAATACGCACACGCTCGTAACGTATCTGTTGAAGCTGAGCTTGGAACAGTTGGCGGACAAGAAGACGACATCATCGCTGAAGGCGTAATTTACGCTGATCCAGCAGAGTGTAAGCACCTTGTTGAAGCAACAGGTATCGATTGCCTAGCTCCAGCTTTAGGTTCTGTACACGGTCCTTACAAAGGTGAGCCTAACTTAGGATTCGCTGAAATGGAACAAGTTCGTGACTTCACTGGCGTACCTTTAGTATTACACGGTGGTACTGGTATCCCAACTGCTGATATCGTAAAAGCTATTTCTTTAGGTACTTCAAAAATTAACGTAAACACTGAGAACCAAATTGAGTTTACAAAAGCTGTTCGTGAAGCATTAAACAAAGATCAAGAAGTTTACGATCCTCGTAAATATATTGGACCTGGCCGCGAAGCTATCAAAGCAACTGTTGCTGGTAAAATTCGCGAATTCGGTTCTAACGGTAAAGCGTAAGAATAAAATTCCGTTTTGGAAACCGTCTAGTCTTTTAGACGGTTTCCTTTCGTTGTATAATGAAAGCGTGAACAAGTCTAAAGATTTTTATCATTTCGTTTTTGAAATAGAAAATAATGTGCATAGTCCTATTAATAAATGTGATAACGTATCTAAATTGATAAATTTTGCTCGATGAATAGTTAATCTTTATCTATTCGGAATATAGGAGAAATGGAGATAATGGTTTCCTATTTATTGAGTTTTGGGATGGAAAGAGTGATTGAGATTCTTAAGGGGAATCTTCTAATTCTTTTTATAAAGAATTTAGAAGGTAAATACATTCACAAGAAGGGAGCTCAATATGGAAAAATTGCTAATTGAAGGCGGAAGAGCTTTAAATGGAACAATTCGAGTGAGTGGTGCGAAAAACAGCGCTGTTGCACTAATTCCAGCGACAATTTTAGCAGATACTCCAGTAACCATTGGTGGAGTTCCTAATATTTCGGACGTGAAAATGTTAGGAGACTTACTAGAGGAAATTGGAGGGAAAGTAACATATGGGCAGGAGGAAGAGATGGTAGTCGATCCTTCTAACATGGTTGCGATGCCTTTACCAAATGGAAAAGTGAAAAAGTTGCGTGCTTCTTATTATTTAATGGGTGCGATGCTTGGTCGTTTTAAAAAAGCTGTTATTGGGCTTCCAGGTGGATGTCATTTAGGACCGAGGCCGATTGATCAGCATATTAAAGGGTTTGAAGCGTTAGGTGCACATGTTACGAATGAACAAGGTGCTATCTATTTAAGAGCAGATGAATTGCGCGGGGCGCGTATTTATTTAGACGTTGTTAGTGTAGGGGCTACGATTAATATTATGCTAGCAGCTGTCCGAGCAAAAGGTAGAACTGTTATTGAAAATGCAGCGAAAGAACCCGAGATTATTGATGTAGCTACATTGTTAACAAGTATGGGAGCACGCATTAAAGGTGCTGGTACAGATGTAATCCGAATTGATGGTGTGGACTCACTGCATGGTTGTCACCATACTATCATTCCAGATCGTATTGAGGCTGGTACGTATATGATTTTAGGAGCGGCATCAGGAGGAGAAGTAACAGTTGATAATGTTATTCCTCAGCATTTAGAGTCAGTTACTGCAAAGCTAAGAGAAGCTGGTGTTCAAGTTGAAACGAACGATGATCAAATTAAAGTGAACGGTAATAGAAGGTTAAAAGTAGTTGATATAAAAACGCTTGTATATCCAGGTTTCGCAACAGATTTACAACAGCCGTTTACGACGCTTTTAACAAAGGCGCACGGGACGGGAGTTGTAACGGATACAATTTACGGCGCTCGTTTCAAACATATTGATGAATTACGTCGTATGAATGCACAAATTAAAGTAGAAGGTCGTTCGGCAATTGTAACTGGTCCTGTTTTATTACAAGGTGCAAAAGTAAAGGCGAGTGACTTACGAGCTGGGGCTTCGCTTGTTATTGCAGGATTAATGGCGGATGGAATTACAGAAGTAACCGGACTTGAGCATATTGATCGAGGTTATGAAAATATAGTAGACAAGCTTAAAGGGCTTGGTGCAAACATTTGGCGAGAACAAATGACAGAGCAAGAAATTGAAGAGATGAAGAACGCATAAGTGATGCTTCCGCAAGTGGGGAGCGAAGTATCACTATTTGCGGAAGTACACTTTATAGAAAAATAAAGTTCACAAAATACGGCAGAAATATAAAGGCTTAAAGGAGAGGGATTATCGTGGAAAGAAGTTTATCTATGGAGTTAGTACGTGTAACAGAGGCTGCAGCATTATCATCAGCGCGTTGGATGGGACGCGGGAAAAAGGATGAAGCAGACGGTGCAGCAACGTCAGCTATGCGTGATGTATTTGATACAATTCCGATGAAAGGTACAGTTGTAATTGGTGAAGGTGAGATGGATGAAGCGCCAATGCTGTATATCGGAGAGAAATTAGGTACAGGGTATGGCCCGCGCGTAGACGTTGCAGTTGATCCTTTAGAAGGGACAAACATTGTAGCAGCTGGCGGATGGAATGCACTTGCCGTTATTGCAATTGCAGATCATGGTAATTTGTTACATGCTCCTGACATGTACATGGATAAAATCGCGGTTGGTCCAGAAGCAGTTGGAGCCGTTGATATTGATGCACCTATTATTGATAACTTACGTGCAGTTGCGAAAGCAAAAAACAAGGATATTGAAGATGTTGTAGCAACAGTTTTAAACCGTCCACGTCATCAAGCAATTATCGAAGAAATTCGTAAAGCTGGTGCTCGTATTAAATTGATTAACGATGGAGATGTAGCTGGAGCAATCAATACAGCATTTGACCGTACAGGTGTAGATATTTTATTCGGTTCTGGTGGGGCTCCTGAAGGAGTATTAGCAGCTGTCGCATTAAAATGTTTAGGTGGAGAAATCCACGGAAAGCTTCTTCCTCAAAATGAAGCTGAATTAGCTCGTTGTAAAAAAATGGGTATTGAAGATATAAATCGTATCCTTCGTATGGAAGACTTAGTAAAGGGTGACGATGCAATCTTTGCAGCAACAGGTGTAACAGACGGAGAATTGCTACGAGGCGTTCAATTTAAAGGTAGCGTTGGAACAACACAATCTCTTGTTATGCGTGCAAAATCAGGTACAGTACGTTTCGTAGACGGACGCCATAGTTTAAATAAAAAACCGAACTTGGTTATTAAATAAAAAGTGCAAGCGGCTCGTTCAGAATGGAAGAAGCAAAGCTACCGACCATTCTAGTTGTTAAAACTAGATTAAATAATAAGCGAAGACAAATTTTCTTGTCTTCGCTTATTGTATTTGTGTCCCAACGTATTGATTAAAACTAGATAAAAGGGTTACAATAGTGAATATTACCCTACTTGAACTTATTGCCTTTCATTATTAATTATTTGCCTTCCGTATTTTTTCCCTTTACCCATGTGAAAAGAGAATAACGTTAAAGTGTGGTGTCTGAATGAATTTGTCAATTGCAGCATTAGAAAACATGAAATTAAAAGAGTTATACGAGCTTGCGAAAGAATTTAAGATTTCGTATTATAGCAAATTAACGAAAAAAGAATTAATCTTCGCCATTTTAAAAGCTCGAGCAGAAAAAGAAGGTTTCTTTTTCATGGAAGGCGTATTAGAAATTATTCAATCAGAAGGATTTGGATTCCTACGTCCTATCAACTATTCTCCAAGCTCAGAAGATATTTATATCTCAGCTTCGCAAATTCGTCGTTTCGATTTACGTAATGGAGATAAGGTTTCTGGTAAAGTACGACCTCCGAAAGAAAATGAACGCTATTTTGGATTATTACAAGTTGAAGCTGTAAACGGAGATGATCCAGAGTCAGCAAAAGAGCGTGTGCATTTCCCTGCATTAACACCATTATACCCAGATCGCCAAATGAAATTGGAAACGGAACCGAAAAAGTTACCGACACGCATCATGGATTTAATCGCACCAGTTGGATTTGGACAACGTGGTTTAATTGTTGCGCCTCCAAAGGCGGGTAAAACAAGTCTATTAAAAGAAATTGCACACAGTGTTACAACAAATCATCCAGAAGCAGAATTAATTGTGCTTCTAATTGATGAGCGTCCAGAGGAAGTAACAGACATTGAACGTTCTGTTAAGGGCGATGTTGTAAGTTCTACTTTTGATGAAGTACCAGAAAATCATATTAAAGTAGCTGAACTTGTGTTAGAACGTGCAATGCGTCTTGTAGAGCACAAAAAAGACGTTATCATTTTAATGGATAGTATTACCCGTTTAGCGCGAGCTTACAACCTCGTTATTCCGCCAAGTGGTAGAACATTATCGGGTGGTATCGACCCAGCGGCTTTCCATAGACCGAAGCGTTTCTTTGGGGCTGCGCGTAATATTGAAGAGGGCGGTAGCTTAACGATTTTAGCAACAGCGCTCGTTGATACAGGGTCTCGTATGGACGATGTAATTTACGAGGAATTTAAAGGAACTGGAAATATGGAACTTCACTTAGATCGCTCATTAGCTGAGCGTCGTATCTTCCCAGCGATTGATATTCGTCGCTCTGGTACGCGTAAAGAAGATCTATTAATTCCGAAAGAGCATTTAGACAAGTTGTGGGGTATTCGTAAAACAATGCGTGATACACCAGACTTCGTTGAAGGTTTCTTACGTAAACTTCGTCAAACAAAGACAAATGAAGAATTTTTACAAAACATTGTTGCAGACTCGAAAAGGTATGTAACAACTAAGTAAAGGGAAAAGATTGGGACTCGCTTATTTCGTAGTAAGCGAGTTTTTTTATGTTTTTTAGGTGATGTTAAAGGGAGAAGTAAGTGGGAGAACCTTAGCCAGTCAGAGCTGAACGAGCCGCTTGCGCTTTTAAATTGTATCCAGTTCGGGCGGCTAGCTCTTCGCATCTAAGAACCTTCCGCCCGAAAGGTAAAAAGCACCTTTAGGGCGAAAGAACCTTAGCCAGAGCTAAGCAAGCCACCTCCACTTTAAGATAATATCCAGCTCCAGCGGCTAGAATCTCCGGTCATTTCACTCTCTCGAAGCAAAAGGCGCTTCAAGGTCGAGAGTTTGAAGTGTCCTGGATTCTGAACGAGCCGCTTATGCTTTTAAATTGTATCTAGTTCCGACGGCTAGCTCTTCGTGTCTAAGAACCTCCCGCACTAAAGGTAAAGAGCACCTTTTGTGCGAGAGAACCTTAGCCAGTCAGAGCTGAACGAGCCGTCTCCACTTTTAATTTAAAAAGACAAAAACAGGTAGTTGCAAAATGAAGTTAGCCTTGTTATAATTTCATCATATGTGTTTCATCAATATAGTTGTGTATGCAGCTGAAGATGAAAAACTCTGTTTCGAAAATGATTCAGGGCG
>Ga0209025_1001373_pt1 | contig 32662 bp, 28 predicted proteins | sample AraplaMF_Col_mLB_FD_184256 | JGI IMG/M metagenome (GOLD analysis project Ga0209025, IMG submission 184256) | Arabidopsis root microbial communities from the University of North Carolina, USA - plate scrape MF_Col_mLB (SPAdes) (version 2) | ecosystem: Host-associated > Plants > Roots > Endosphere... | reverse complement strand
ACGACGCCCGCGACGCGCAGAACGCGGCGACCGGCCCGTCCGCCTGAGCGATGCCATGACCAAAGGTCCGATCCGTCTCGACGTCGTCATCAACTATGCCGTGCCGCGCACGGGCGTCCCCGCTGCCGTGAGCTTCCGCAAGTGGGTCGCCGCGGCGCTGGACAGCCGCATCCGCGAAGCCGACCTGGCGATTCGCATCGTCGGCACCAAGGAAGGCCGCGCGCTCAACCATCACTATCGCGGCAAGGATTACGCGACCAACGTGCTGAGCTTCCCGGCCGAACTGCCTGAAGGCCTGCCGCAGGGCGTGAAGATGCCGCTGCTGGGGGACCTGGTGATCTGCGCGCCGGTGGTGGCGCGCGAGGCGAAGGAACAGAAGAAACCGCTGGCCGCCCACTACGCCCACCTGACCGTGCACGGCGTGCTGCACCTGTTGGGCTGGGACCACGAGGACGAAAAGGAAGCCGTCTGCATGGAGCAGCTGGAGCGCGAGATCCTGGCCGCGATGGGCATCGAGGATCCGTACGGGGAGTAAAAAACCCGGCGATCGCAGGCCCCCGGGCGCCGCCAAGCGCCCGTAGCCCATCCGCGCTAGACTCCTCCGACGCCCCCCTTCCCCCCGGGCGCCTATTGAATCGCAATGTCCGAGGACGACAGTAGTAGCTTCCACCCGCCCGAGAACCAGGAAAAACGCGCCGACCGGCGCGGGCATGAAAAGCCCCGTTCCTGGCTCGAACGCATCAGTTCGGCGCTTTCCGGCGAACCGACCACACGCGAAGACCTGGTCGAGCTGCTGCGCGACGCGCAGGCCGACGGGCTGATCGCCGCCGACACGCTGCGCATGATGGAAGGCGCCATCGCGGTGTCCGACCTCACGGTCGGCGACGTGATGATCTCGCGCTCGCAGATGGTCTCGCTCCCGGCGGACGCCAAATTCCTGGACCTGATGAAGCAGGTGGTCGAATCCGGCCATTCGCGCTTCCCGGTGCACGGCGACGACAAGGACGAGATCCTCGGCGTCCTGCTCGCCAAGGACCTGCTGCGCGGCGTGGTCGCCGACAACGGTCCGGGCAGCATCCACGAGCTGCTGCGTCCGGCGGTGCTGATTCCCGAATCCAAGCGCCTGAACGTGCTGCTGCGCGAGTTCCGCCAGTCGCGCAACCACATGGCGATCGTGATCGACGAGCACGGCGGCGTCGCCGGCCTGGTCACGATTGAAGACGTCCTGGAACAGATCGTCGGCGAGATCGACGACGAACACGACGACGCCGAGGACCCGAGCGCACTGATCGCCGCGCAGGCCGACGGCCAGTTCGTCGTGGACGCGCTGACGCCGATTTCCGACTTCAACGAGCGCTTCGGTGCCGACTTCGATGACGACGAATACGACACCATCGGCGGCCTGGTCACGGCCGCGATCGGCCACCTGCCCGAAGCCGGCGAGGAACTCACGCTGGGACGGTTCGTGTTCCGCGTCTCCGGCGCCGACGCGCGCCGCGTGCACGCCTTCCACGTCGGGGTGCTGGGTGACGCGTGAGTCCGGCGCGATGCGTCGCGCGCTCGCGTTCGTCCTGCTGCTGTTCGCCTTCGTCGCGCTGCCCGCCTTCGCGGCGGTGCCGCGCATCGGCGTGGCGACGATGCAGCCGGGCGAGATCTTCTTCGAACGCTTCGGCCACAACGCGATCGTCGTGGTCGATCCGGAAACGAACGAGGCGATCTCGTACAACTTCGGTTTCTTCGATCCGACCGAGAAGGACTTCGTCAGTCGCTTCGTGAGGGGCGACATGCGGTATCGCCTCGCGGCGCTTCCGTTCGAACAGGACCTGATGCAGTACCGTGAGGAAGGCCGCGGCGTGAGCGTGCAGTGGCTCGACCTCACCGACGCGCAGGCGGTCGAACTGGCCAACGCACTGGCCGAGAACGCGAAGCCGGAGAACGCGTTCTACAAGTACGAATACTTCGACGACAACTGCTCCACGCGTGTGCGCGATGCGCTCGACCGCGTGCTCGGCGGCGGTCTTCGCCGGCAGATCGAAGGCCGCTCGCACGGCTCCACCGCGCGCAGCGAAGCCGTTCGCCTCGCGTCGCCGGCGTGGTGGATGTGGCTGGGCTTCGACGTCGGCCTGGGGCCGTCGGCCGACCAGCCGATGCCGGTGTGGCGCGAGTCCTACGTGCCGATGCGCCTGGCCGCCGCGCTGCGCGAAACGAAGAACACCGAAGGCCGGCCGCTGGTGCTGGAAGAGCAGGAATTCCTGCCGCATCGCCTGCCGCCGGAACCGCAGGACGGCCCGGTGCGCTGGTGGCCGTGGGCGCTGGCCGGCATCGCCATCGGCATCGCCGCGGCGTTGGTCGGCCGCACGCGACCGCGCGTGGTCGCCGCCGTCGCGCTGCCCTTCTGGATCCTCTCCGGCGTGCTCGGCGCGCTGATGCTGTTCCTCTGGTTCGGCACGCAGCACACCTATGCGTGGGCGAACGCGAACCTGCTGCTGCTCAGCCCGCTGTCGTGGCTGCTGCTTCCGGGCGCATGGCGCGCGTTGCGCGGGCGCGATCCGGGGCGCTTCTTCCGCGGCGTGCTGGCAGTCGTCGCGCTGGGCGCGGTGGTGTCGCTGTTCGTCTACTGGCTGCCGGTGCAGCCGCAGCGCAACGTGCACTGGATCGCGCTGCTGCTGCCGATCCACCTCGGCTTGCTGCAGGGTTTCCGCGCGCGACGCTGAGGCTTGCCGGGATGGGCGTGCCGGCGCAGGATTCGCGCATGAGCACGCCCGCCCCGATCCAACCGAAGCACGACGCCGCCAGCCGCCTCAACCCGCAATGCGTGGTCAATTGCGCCGTGTACGGGCGCGGCGGGAAACGGCGCGAGATCAGCCTGGACGAGATCAGCGACGTCCTGTCGAAGGACGACGACACCTTCGTCTGGGTCGGCGTGTACGAGCCCGAGGACGCGATCCTGACCAAGCTGCAGGAAGAATTCTGCCTGCACGACCTGGCCATCGAGGACGCGCGCAACGCGCACCAGCGGCCGAAGATCGAAACCTACGGCAACTCGCTTTTCATCGTGGTGCACACCGCGCAGAGCGTGGACAGCCACATCCGCTTCGGCGAGACGCACATCTTCGTCGGCCCGCGTTACCTGGTGACGGTCCGCCACGGCGCATCGACCAGCTACGCGCCGGCACGCGCGCGCTACGAGCGCGATGCGGACGACCTCGCCCACGGCCCGGGCGCGGCGCTCTACACGGTGCTCGACCTGATCGTCGACAACTTCCAGCCGATCGTGCAGGAATTCAGCCAGGACCTGAACGAGCTGGAACAGGACATCTTCGCCGAGGAATTCCGCAGCGAGACGGTGAAGCACCTGTACGACCTCAAGCGCGAACTCACCCGCCTGCGCATGGCGGTGTCGCCGCTGCAGGACATCCTCGGCCAGCTCGCGCGCACGCGCACCAGCCTCATCGACGAGGAAAGCCAGCTGTATTTCCGCGACGTGCTCGACCATGCGGTGCGACTGAACGAGACCACCGACACCTTGCGCGAGATGCTCACCGCGGCGATGAGCGTGAATTTGTCGCTGGTGACGATCCACCAGGGCGAGGTGGTCAAACGCCTGGCCGGCTGGGCGGCATTGCTGGCCGCCCCGACCCTGATCACCAGCTGGTACGGCATGAACTTCGCGCACATGCCGGAGCTGGAGGGCCGCTGGAGCTATCCGGCGATGATCGTCCTGATGGCCGTGGTCTGCGTCGTGCTCTACGTGTTGTTGCGGCGCGCCAAATGGCTGTGAACGCAAAGATTCCCGCCGGTTCCGGGTCCGCATAGACGAAAGTCGCAGTCAAGTTGACGCATTGCGCATTGACCCGGCGCCCGGCGCGGCGCGACCCTTCGGTGATCCTTCCGGAGGGGTGTCATGAAATCTCTATCCTGGCTGGCCTGGGCCGCCCTGGCGGTACTGGCGGCTTTCTGCATCGGCACCATCGCGTTGCATCGCGGTGAAACCATCAACGCGATCTGGCTGGTGGTCGCCGCGGTGGCGACGTTCACCGTCGCGTTCCGCTTCTACGGGCTCTACATCGCGCGCAATGCGCTGATGATCGACCCCTCGCGCGCGACGCCCGCATGGCGCCGCAACGACGGCCTGGATTACGTCCCGACCGCCAAGAGCATCGTCTTCGGACACCACTTCGCCGCGATCGCCGGCGCCGGCCCGCTGGTCGGCCCGGTGCTCGCCGCGCAGATGGGCTACCTGCCCGGCACGTTGTGGATCCTGTTCGGCGTGGTGCTGGCCGGCGCGGTGCAGGACATGCTCGTGCTGTTCTTCTCCACGCGACGCGACGGCCGCTCGCTGGGCGAGATGATCCGCGCCGAGATGGGCCCCGCAGCGGGCGTGATCTCGATGGTCGGCATCCTGATGATCATGGTGATCCTGCTGGCGGTGCTCGCGCTGGTCGTGGTGAAGGCGCTGGCGGAAAGCCCGTGGGGCACCTTCACCGTGGCGATGACCATCCCGATCGCCATCCTCATGGGCCTTTACCTGCGCCATTTCCGCCCGGGCCGCATCCTGGAAGTGTCGATCATCGGCTTCGTCCTGCTGATGCTGGCGATCTGGGGCGGCGGCCACATCGCCGCGCATCCGACCTGGGGCCCGGTGTTCCACCTCAAGGGCACGACGCTGGCGTGGCTGATGATCGGCTACGGCTTCATCGCCTCGGTGCTGCCGGTGTGGTTCCTGCTGGCGCCGCGCGATTACCTGTCCACGTTCCTCAAGATCGGCACCGTGCTGATCCTCGCGCTGGCCATCCTCGTCGCGATGCCGGACCTGCAGATGCCTTCGATGACCAAGTTCGTCGACGGCACCGGTCCTGTGTTCTCCGGGAAACTCTTTCCGTTCCTGTTCATCACCATCGCCTGCGGCGCGGTGTCGGGGTTCCACTCGCTCATCAGCTCGGGCACGACGCCGAAGATGATCTCCAACGAAGCCGACATTCCGATGGTCGGCTACGGCGGCATGCTGATGGAGGCGTTCGTCGCGATCATGGCGCTCATCGCCGCGTGCGTGCTGCAGCCGGGCGTGTACTTCGCGATGAACTCGCCCGCGGCGCTGATCGGCACCACGGCAGAATCGGCCGCGGCGGCGATCTCCAGCTGGGGCTTCGTGCTCACGCCTGACGTCCTGACCGCCACGGCGAAGGAGATCGGCGAGCAGACGATCCTCTCGCGCACCGGCGGCGCGCCGACGCTCGCGGTGGGCATGGCGCAGATCCTGCACGGATTGATCCCGGGCGAAGGCATGATGGCGTTCTGGTACCACTACGCGATCCTGTTCGAAGCGCTGTTCATCCTGACCACGGTGGACGCCGGCACGCGCGTGGCGCGCTTCATGATCCAGGAACTGGCCGGTCTGGCGTACGCGCCGCTCAAGGAAACCGACAGCTGGGTCAGCAACATCGTCTGCACGCTGATCGCGGTGGGCCTGTGGGGCTACTTCCTCTACCAGGGCGTGGTCGATCCGCTGGGCGGCATCAACACGTTGTGGCCGCTGTTCGGCATCGCGAACCAGATGCTCGCGGGCATCGCGCTGGTGTTCTGCAGCGTGGTGATGGTGAAGATGAAGCGCGAGAAGTTCCTGTGGATCCCGCTGATCCCGACCGCGTGGCTGCTGATCTGCACGCTCAGCGCGGGCTGGCAGAAGCTGTTCCATCCGGATCCGAAGATCGGCTTCATCGCCAACGCCCGCAAGTTCGCCGACGCCGCCGCGCGTGGCGAGGTGCTGGCGCCGGCGAAGTCGATGGACGATATGTCCCGCGTGATCTTCAACAACTACCTCGACGCGGCGTTGTGCGCGCTGTTCGTCGCGGTCGTGGTCGCGACGGTGCTGTTCGGTGTGCGTGCCGCGCTGGCCGCCCGCCGCACCAACGCCCCGACGGCGAAGGAGTCCGACTATGTCGCGCTCGATGCCATTGCCCGTTGATCGCCCTGCCCGTCGCGCCCTGGGCGTGGCGGTTGGCCTGCTCGCACGCTGGTGGCGTGCGAGCTGCCAGACCGCGCGCCTGGCGATCGGCATTCCCGATTACGACGTGTACGTCGCGCATGTGCGGCGCACGCATGCGGATCGCGAACCGATGACGCGCGATGAGTTCTTCCGCGAACGGATGGAAGCGCGGTACGGGAAGGGACGCAGTCGCTGTTGTTGAAGCGGTGCACGTAACGAAGAAGGCGCCCATGCGGCGCCTTTTTCGTTTGCGGCCCGGCAACGGGTTACGTAGGTGCGCACGGCTTCCGTAGCCCGGGTAAGCGAAGCGCACCCGGGTCGGGCGTGACAGGTCCCGGGTGCGCTCCGCTTACCCGGGCTACGGTGCTTTCACAGACGCTCATCGTTGCGCGGCCAGCGCAACGCCTGCATCACGGCCTGCGAGGACTGCACCGGAAACGTGATCCGCAGCGCGCGCGTGGACAGCACACCGCGCAGTTCGAGCGCGAACAGGCACACGCGACGACGTCGGCCCACCGCGCGCGAGTAACGCACACCGGCGACGCCATCGAGCGGATGGCAACGTTCGACCAACCGGCCGCGCCGCTTGCATCGCACCAGCAGCACGCCTTTCCACAAGCGCACGTCTGGCGGCGAACGCCAGGTGCGTAGCGCGAGGAAGGTCATCGTGCCCGCCACGACGCCGACGGCGCAGATCGGCACGACGACCCACCACGGCGGCATTGCGAACACCGACGGCCAGAGCAGCGCCAGCACGAAACACAGCGCTGCGATCGCGGCGCCCGCCGCCGTGCACAGCGGAATCGCCAGCAGTTCCGGGCAACGCGCCCACCACGGCATCGTCGACAGTTCGCCGCCCAGGCGCGGCGCGCGCTCGGGAACGGACGCATCGGGCAGGCGCGCGAGCAGCTGCGCGAGCATCGGCGAGCGCAGCCGCGTCAGGGCGTTGCGATGCGCGTAGGCGAAGGCGATGCGCGAGCCGTCATCGAGCCTCAGCGCCACCAGTTCGAACGGGAACGCGTCGCGCACGTGTACATCGCGTATGTCCACCAGCGCGATCTCGCGTTGTCCCGGTTCGACCTGCAGCACATCGCCGCCCAGTCGCACACGACTCAGGCGGATGCCGATGCGGTTCCGGAATGCCCGCATCACCCCGGCGACGAACACCAAAAGCGCGAACGCGCCGAGGCCGGCCAGGATCGAACGGTGCCCCGAATACCGCCACGCCACGCCCGCGACCGCTCCGACCATCAAGCCGGTGAAGGCCAGCGGGAGGGCCGCCAGGGCCCAGCGGGCCGACGCGTTGGAAACGGAAAGCGGAGGACGCATGCGGCGCCGCACCCATCGGGGGGATCGGCCTCGCATTCTCGGCACGCGGACGCGCCGTTCGAATCAGACGCTTCCGAGTCTTGCGGGCCGACGGGCACTCTCGCGCCACGTGATCTGCTGGATTCAGATGCCGCCGTGACGAACCGACGGCCCCAGCGGCTGGTCGAGCGTCATGCAGGTGGCCGGCGCTGGGTCGGTGAGCGCCGACGCCTTGGCCAGATCGCAGATGCGTTGCTTGAACACCCGTTTGGCGGGGCAGGAGCCAAGCTCCCGGATCTGCACCTGATCGCGGTCGTAGCATTCCGTTACGCCGGGATGCAGCGTGTCGTCGGTTTCGAATCGCCACAGGCACTCGTCGTAAACCCAAAGCCTCGCGTCGCCCGAGATCTCGCAGGAATCCGCGGCGCTGGCTGCGGGTGCCATCAGCAGCAGTGCGATCAACCAGCCGGCGACGCGCATGACGTCACTGCGCCAGCGACCGCAAGATCAACCCCATCGCATACGCCAGTCCCGTGCCCGTCGCATAACCCAGCGTGCCCAGCAGCGCGCCGACCGGCGCCAGGGCCGGATGGAAGGCCGACGCGACGACCGGCGCCGACGCCGGCCCGCCGATGTTGCTCTGCGATCCGATCGCGAAATAGAAGAACGGCACGCGTAGCAGCTTGCCCACGGCAAACAGCAGCACGATGTGGATCGCCAGCCACACCAGCCCCAGCAGGTACAGCCACGGGCGGTCGAACAGCGCCAGGATGTCCATCTGCATGCCGATGGCGGCGATCAGGAAATACAGCAGCAGCGTGCCGATGTTGGACGCGCCCGCGCCTTCCAGCGTGCGGGCGCGGGTGAAGCTCAGCCCGAGCCCGACGAAGGTGGAGATCAGCACCACCCACACGAACGGTTCGTGCAGGCTCACCGCGCGCGCCCAGCTCACGTTCGCGCCGAACCACGCCGACAGCGGCGCCGCCAGGAAGTGCGCCATGCCGACAGTACCGAAGGCGATGCCGACGATGACCATCAGGTCGGTGAGCGTCGGCACGCGGCTGTGCTGCGCCTTGAACGCGGCGAGCTTGTCTTTGAGTTCGTCGATGGCGCGCGTGTCGGCGCCGCTGCGCGCGTCGATGGCCGCGGCACGTCCGGCAAGGAAGATCAGCGCCGCCATCCACACATACCCCACGCCGACATCGACCACGGCGAACTGGCCGAACGTGGTCGCGTTGACCTGGAAGATTTCCTTCATCGCGAGCATGTTCGCGCCGCCGCCGATCCAGCTGCCGGCCAGCGCGGTCATGCCGGCCCAGGTGTCGCCCGCCACGGTTTCCGGATGCACGGCCTTGAACAGCAGGAACGCGAGGATGCCGCCGAGCATCACGCTCAGCGATGCCGCGGCATACATGGCCACCAGCTTCGGGCCAAGGCGCAACACGGCCTTCAGGTCGATGGACAGCGTCAGCAGCACCAGCGCCGCGGGCAGCAGCACGCGGCTGGCGACGGGGTTGTAAAGCTTGCTGTGTTCGCCATCGATGACGCCGAAGGTGTTGAACAGCCCCGGGATCAGGTAGCACAGCAGCAACGCCGGCACGATCGAATAGAACTTGCGGAACGAGGCGAGCGACGAGGTCCAGAACACCGCGCCCAGCGTGGCGGCGATCAGCCCCAGTATCACGATGTCGTTGGTGATCAGCGCGGTACTCGGGGTGTCGTTGGGCATCGTGCGGTTCCGGTTCTCGGAGGGATGCGGTGAGGGCGACCTGCCCTCACCCCAGCCCTCTCCCGCGCGCGGGAGAGGGGGCACTTCAACTGCGTAATGCTTACTTCGCGACGACGTCCTGGCCGATGTAACGCTTCAGCCACGCGTTGACCGTGTCGTGCCACTGCACCGAATTGGCCGGCTTGAGCACCCAGTGGTTTTCATCCGGGAAGTACAGGAACTGCGACGGGATGTTCTGGCGCTGCAACGCGGTGAACACGCCGATGCCCTGCTCCACCGGGATGCGGAAGTCCTGCTGCCCGTGCACGACGAGCATCGGCACGCGCCATTCCTTGACGTGGTTGACCGGGTTGAACTTCTCGTAGTTCGACGCCTTGTCGATGGCGTTGCCGCCCTGCTCCCAGTCGGTGAACCACTGCTCTTCGGTCGCGAAGCCCATCATGCGCTGGTCGAAGACGCCGTCGTGCGTGACCAGGCACTTCCACGGTTGGTTCCAGTTGCCGGCGATCCAGTTGACCATGAAGCCGCCGTAGCTGGCGCCCAGCGCGCAGGCCTTGTCGCCGTCGAGGAAGCCGTACTGCTTCTGCGCCGCGGCCCAGCCCTTCTGCAGATCTTCCAGCGGACGATCGCCCCAGTGCTGGCTGATCGCATCGGTGAACGCCTGGCCGTAACCGGTGGAGCCGTGGAAGTCGATCATCACCACCGCGTAGCCCTGGCCCGCGTACGTCTGCGGATTCCAGCGATAGCTCCAGCCGTTGCCGAAGCTGCCCTGCGGGCCGCCGTGGATCAGGAACGCGACCGGATACTTCTTGCCTTCGACGTAGTTCCACGGCTTGACGATGTAGCCGTGCACGGTGTCGCCGTTCCAGCCCTTGAAGTCGAATTGCTCGAAATCGCCGAACGCGACATCGGGCAGGCGCTCGCTCGTGGTCTGCGTGATCGCGCGCAGCGGTGCGGTCGCATCGCTGCTGGTGGTGTACAGCACGTCGCCGGTCTTGAGCGTGTTGCGCGTCAGCGCGAGCGTGGGACCTGCGAGATCGATGGACGAAATGCTGCCCTCGCCGACGAGCTTCTTCGCCTCACCCGATGCGATGTCCACCGCGAACAGCGGGTGTTCGCCCATGTCGGTGGCGGTGGTGTAGATCGTCTTGCCGTCGTTGGCGAGCGTGATGCCGTCGGCGGAGCGGTCCCACTTCGGGGCGATCTCGCGCGTGCTGCCACTGGCCAGGTCCATCGACATCAGGCCGAAGCGGTCGGCTTCGAAACCCGGGCGCTTCATCGCGCGATAGAACAGCGTCTTGCCGTCGCTGCTGAACGTCGCACCGGTGTCCCACGCGGGATTCGACGCGGTGAGGTTCTTCGCGGCGCCCGTGCCGTCGGCGTTGACCTGGTACAGGTCGAAGTTCGTCGAAGTCGGTTCCTTCGCATCGGCAACGCGTGCGCTGAACACCAGCGATTTGCCGTCCGGCGACCAGGTGTATTCGGTGCTGTCGCCGAACGGACGCGACGGCACGTCGCCGTTCACGCCGCCGCTGACCAGCGTCGCCGTCGTCGCCGGCTTTTCGCCGAGCGTCGCCACGAACAGGCGGTTGAGGCGGCCGTCGTTCCATGCATCCCAGTGGCGGATGAACATGCGGTCGAACACGACGCCGGTGTTCTTCTGCGCGCCGCGCTCGTCGAGCTTCTTCTTCGAGCAGGCCAGGTCGCCCTTGCAATCCGGGAAGGTTTCCAGGTTGATCGCGACGCGCTTGCCGTCGGGCGAGAGCTTGTAGCCGCCGACATCGGTATCGAATGCGGTGACCTGCTTCGGCGTGCCGCCGGCCGCGGGGATCGCGTAGAGCTGCATCGAGCCGCCCTTCGCGCTGAGGAAGTAGACCGTCTTGCCGTCAGGCGAGAAGCCCGGCGAGTTGACGTTCCAGCCTTCCGGCGTGAGGCGCTTGGGCGGTGCGGCATCGCGCGCCATCAGGTCTTCGATGTAGAGAGCGGTAGACGACTTGTTCGCCGCCATGTCGACCACGCGCTTGGCGAACACCACGCGGCGGCCATCCGGCGACAGCGTCGGCGAGGAGACGCGCTCCAGCGAGGCGAGGTCGCGCACGTCGAAGCCGCGCGTGGCGGCGAATGCGGACGTTGAGCCGCAGGCCAGCAGCAGGGCAAGCGGAAGGATGGCGTGGCGTGGCGTCATGACGGTTCTCGATTGCAGGTAGTGCGTAGAAGAAGTGGAACCCGCGTGCGGCGCAGGTTGCGTCATCCCCGCTTGTGCGGGGATGACGGTATCGAAGCGATCAGGCCAGCGGCTTGGCCGATTCCGGCCCGCCGTTGCGCACGCTGGTGCGGAACAGCAGCCAGGCGACGAAGGCGAGCACGGCGAGGCCGATCCACGGGCCCAGGTGCCAGCTCAGCGAAAGCACGTCGGCGCGTTCGGAGATGACGATCGGAATCGCGATCGCGATGCCCGTCAGCGCTTCACCGGTGATCAGGCCCGCGGCGAACAGCGTGCCCGGACGGTGCACGCGATCGCGCTCGGCTTCGTCGCTGTCGATCGACAGACCGTGGCGACGCTCGACGATGTACGCGAGCAGGCCGCCGAGGAAGATCGGCACCATCAGTTCCAGCGGCAGGTAGATACCGATCGCGGCGGCCAACACCGGCACGCGGAAGTGCGACTTGCGCGACTTCAGCCATTCGTCGAGCGCGATGACCAGCGCGCCGATCACGGCGCCGATGCCGATCATGTCCCACGGCAGCTTGCCGCCGAACAGGCCCTTGGCCACCGACGCCATCAGCGTCGCCTGCGGCGCTGACAGCGAGTTCGGATGCTGCGCGGTCGGCGGGCCGATGCCGTAAGCCTGCGCGAGCAAATTCAGCACCGGCGCCATGATCAGCGCGCACGAGAACGCGCCGATGCCCAGCATTAACTGCTGCTTCCACGGCGTCGCGCCGACGATGTAGCCGGCCTTGAGGTCCTGCAGGTTGTCGCCGCCGACCGCCGCCGCGCAGCACACCACCGCGCCGATCATGATCGCCGCCACCGGACCGATGGTCGAATCGCGACCGAGCAGCAGCATCAGCACCAGGGACGCGAACAGGATCGTCGCGATCGTGATGCCGGAAACAGGATTGTTCGACGAGCCCACCAGGCCGGCGAGGTACGCCGACACCGACACGAACAGGAAGCCGGCGACGATCATGATGAGCGTCATCGTCAGGCTCACGCCCCAGGATTGGACGATGGCGTGGTAGAGCATCCACAGCGGAATCACGAACACCGCCAGCGCGACGAGCATCCACTTCATCGGCAGGTCGCGTTCGGTTTCGGCAACGGCGAGGCCGCCGCCCTTGCGCGCCGCGGCCAGGCCGCTCTTGATGCCCGAAGCTAGCGAATTGCGCAGCGAGAACAGCGTCCAGATGCCGCCGATCAGCATCGCGCCCACGCCGAGATAGCGGATCTTCGCCGACCAGATCGCGCCGCCCGCGTCGGCCGCCGAAGCGCCGGCGATCTGCGCGGCGAGCGCCGGATCGGAATTGAGGAAGAACGCGTGGTAGATCGGAATCGCGAACTGCCACGACAGGATCGAGCCGGACACGACCACGATGCCGATGTTCAGACCGACGATGTAACCCACGCCCAGCAGCGCCGGCGACAGGTTGGTGCCCATGTAGCCCAGGTACTTGCCGATGAAGCCCGAGGCGACGGCGTTGTCGGGGATCAGGCGCAGGCCGCTTTCGGCGGCGAGCTTCACCAGCGCGCCGAGGCCGCCGGCGACGCCGAGGATCTTCAGGCCCGGGCCGGGGTTCTCGCCGGCCTTGAGCACTTCGGCCGCGGCCTTGCCTTCGGGGAACGGCAGCGGTTCCTCGACGATCATCGAACGGCGCAGCGGCACCGAGAACAGCACGCCGAGCAGGCCGCCGAGACCGGCGATGCCCACGACCCACCAGTATTTGAAGTCGGGCCAGACGCCCATGATGATCAGCGCGGGGATCGTGAAGATCACGCCGGCAGCGATCGAGGAACCGGCCGATGCGCCGGTCTGGACGATGTTGTTCTCCAGGATGCTGCCGCCGCCGAGCAGGCGCAGCACACCCATGGACACGACCGCCGCCGGGATGGCGGTGGCGATGGTCAGGCCCGCGAACAGGCCCAGGTAGGCATTGGCGGCGGAGAGGATCACCGCCAGCACGACGGCCAGCAGTACAGCGCGGAAGGTCAATTGCGGCGTCGCGGGCGAGGCCATCGGCAGCTCCAGGCGGAGTGAAGTCGGGGGCGGAAGTCGGGGCGGAACGGACAAAGCGTCCGGATCATCGCATCCGGCAGGCGCGCCTGTAAAAACCCTGTCACGAATGGACAGGACGGGGCAAACATGCGGCGGTGCAGCGATACGCGGTGGTATCGAAGTGGGCTCTGCGCAGTCCAAACCGCGTTTTCCGCATCCACTTCCGGTCGTTCCCTCATCCCGTCATCCCGGCGAAGGCCGGGACCCAGGCTGTCACGCGATCAGCCTTTCATCTCCGTCATTCCAGCGAAAGCTGCCATTTTGACTTTCGTGGCTGGCACCCTGGCTCAAGATCAAGATGGGTTCCAGCTTTCGCTGGAATGACGAGCGGGATCTGAAGGGCTTCGGGCCTGGGTCCCGGCCTTAGCCGGGATGACGGAGTGAGTAGGCTGATGGCGTGACCGCCCGTCCGGCCGTCGCCCGGGCGACGGCGAAACCTTTCCCTCCGCCCCGCCCCACCCCGCTCCTATACTCGCCCGTCTTCCCACGGAGTCCGTCGTGGCCGCCATCGAACTCCCCATCACCCGCGACCCGCGCGACGAGCTCTTCGGCCACCCAAAGGGCGTCTACGTCTGTTTCTTCACCGAGATGTGGGAGCGCTTCTCCTTCTATGGAATGAAGGCGCTGCTGCTGCTCTACCTCCTCCAGCACCACCGTTTCGGCGACGGGCCGGGGCTGGACGTGCTCGGCGCGTACGGCGGGCTCGTGTACTGCCTGCCGGTGGTCGGCGGCCTGCTCGCCGACCGATTCCTGGGCATGCGCAAGGCCGTGGTGTTCGGCGGACTGCTGCTGGTCGCCGGGCATCTGGGCATGGCGGTGGAAGGCCACGCGGCGACGTCGAGCGGCGGCGTGGTCGTGCGCGATGAGGGCGCACTGCGTGTGTTCTATCTGTCGCTGGCGCTGATCATCGTCGGCGTCGGTTTCCTCAAGCCGAACATTTCCACCATCGTCGGGCGCCTGTATCCGGAAAACGATCCGCGCCGCGATTCGGGCTTTTCGCTGTTCTACGCGGGCATCAACCTCGGCGCGCTGTTCTCGGCGCTGGTGTGCGGTTACCTGGGTCAGACGCTGGGATGGAAGTGGGGCTTCGGCGCGGCGGGCATCGGCATGCTGCTCGGACTGGCGCAGTTCCTGTGGGGCCAGAAATACCTGCACGGACACGCCGAACCGCCGGACCCGGCGCGCCTGCGCGAACGCGTGTTCGGGCTGCCGCGCGAGTGGGCGATCTACCTCGGCGCGATGCTCGCGCTCGTGCCGCTGGCGGCGCTGATGTGGGCGGTGGCGAACGGGCGCTTCGCGCTCGGTGGCGAGGTCTCGCTCGCACTGGTGCTGATGATGCTGGTGATGGTCGCGGTGCTGGTGTGGTTCGCGTGGTTCCTCAAGGTGCGCTGCACGCGCGAGCAACGCCATCGCATGCTCGCACTGATGGCGCTGATCTTCATGGCGCTGGTGTATTTCACGCTGTACGAGCAGACGTACGGTTCGTGGGTGACCTTCACCGATCGCTTGCTGACCAAGGATGTGTTCCCGTCGCTGGTGATCCGCGAAGGCACGCCGTGGCCGTGGTCGACGGTGTCGCTGGTGCTGGCGCCGCTGGCCTTCGTCGCGGCGGCGACGTTGTCGGATCGCAAGCCCGATTCGGCGATGCCGAAGCTGCTGTTCGCCGGCGCGATCGTGCTGATGCTCGTCTTCCTGCTGCGCGACTGCGTGGTGCTGCCGCAGACGGCGGGCTCGCTGACGTACCTGGGCGCGTTGTTCCTGGTGCTGCTGGCACCGGTGTTTGCGCGGTTGTGGGACGGACTGGATCGTCGCGGGCTGGATCCGTCGAAGCCGGCGAAATCCGCGCTGGGCCTGCTGTTCGCAGGACTGAGTTTCGTGCCGATGGCGTGGGCCGCGCAGCATGCGGGCGAGACGGGCCAGCTCGCCAGCGTGTGGTGGCTGGTGCTCGCGTATCTCGTGCTGGAAATCGGCGAGATGTGCCTGGCGCCGGTCGGTCTGGCGGCAGTGACGCAGCTGTCGGTGAAAAGCGTGATGAGCCTGATGATGGGCACCTGGTTCCTTGCCACCGCGTTCTCCGAAACGCTCGCGGCGCTGTTCGGCAAGCTCGCCGCGATCGACGTGCCCGAAGGTGCCACGCTCGATTTCGCAGCGGCGGGCGCGAAGTACGCCGATCTGTTCTGGCTGATGACCGGCATCGGCATCGGCTGGGGCGTGCTCGCCTTCATCGCCGCACCGCTGCTGCGGCGGCTGATGCACGGCGTGAAGTAATCGCGCCGGCTGGAAAGAAGAACGGCGCCCGAAGGCGCCGTTCGCATGGATCACTGCAACGGTTTACTTCGCCGCTTTCGCATCGCCTGCGCCGGCGCCGGTAGTCGCCACCGCACCGCCGAGGCTGCGCGAGAGGAACGCGAGCAGGCGCGTGTAGAACTCCTTGCGATGCGCTTCGACGTAGAAGCCATGGCCCTCGGTGTCGTAATACAACGTCTCCACCGGCACGCCGGCCTTTCGCAGCGCCTGTTCCATCATGCGGCTGTGCGTGATCGGCGCACGCTCATCCTGTCCACCCGCTGCCAGGAATACCGGCACCTTGATGCGATCTGCCATGCGGTTCGGCGATACGGCGCCGAGTTCGTCGCGCGACCCGATCCACTCTCGCAGGTAGGTTTCGCCCGAGCCGCGTTGCTGGATGTCGCCGTCGGTATGCATGGTCGGCAGGTCGTAGACGCCGACATAGCCGACGGCGCACTTGTACAGGTCGGGCTCCTTCGCCGCGCCCATCAGCGATGCATAAGCGCCATAACTGCCACCGTAAATGCAGATGCGGCCCTTGTCGGCGATGCCCTGCTGGATCGCCCATCGCGTCGCGTCGGTCACGTCGTCCTGCATCTTGCCGCCCCACTCGCGCGCACCGGCGGAGGCGAATGCCACGCCGTAACCGCCCGATCCGCGGAAGTTCACCTGCAGCACCGCGTAACCGGCTTCGGCGAGCAGCTGCACGTTGTCGTCGAACGTCCACACATCGCGCACCTGGAACGGTCCGCCGTGCGGCATCACCACCAGCGGCAGGTTCTTGCCGCTGCCACCGCGCGGCAAGGTCAGGTAACCGTGCAGCGGCAGGCCATCGCGTGCGGCGAGCTGGATCGGCTGCATGGGCGACTGTTTCGCCGGATCGAACCATCCACGGCGTGCCAGTGCGTGTTCGGCCTTCTTCGTGGTGTTGTCGAACAGGTAGAAGTCGCCCGGATTTTCCGCGCTGGCGACCTCCACCAACGCGATGCCGCCATCGCTGGTCTGCGACGTGATCACGACGCCATCGTCGGGGAATGCCGCTTCCAGGCTCTTCTGCAGGCGTGCCTCGGGGGCATCGGGCTCGAAGAACTCCGACCGCGGCCGGCCATCGTCGAAGTACGCGCCGACCGGCACGTGCGTGCCGTTGCGATAGACGATGCCGGACGGATCGACCGTGTCGTCGCGCAGGACCTGCGTGCGCTTGCGGGTGGACAAATCCACCGCGACGATCGCGTCCGGACCGGTCTTCTGCTCGACCTGCAGGTAGGCGATCCTGTCGTCGGCGGAAAAGCCGACCGGCACTTCGAACAGGCCGTCCTTCTCGATCGTCATCAGGTCCCACTCGGACGCATCGTCGGGGCGGTAATACAACTTGCGGAAGCCGTCCGAATTGGCACCGACCGCGAAGCGTACCGCCCCCTTGTTGTCGAGGAAGAACGACGCATTGCGCACCGGGACGGACGCCACGCGCGTCAACCGGCCGTTGAAAATGTCCAGGCGCTGGGCCGTGGTGAACAGGTCGGCCGGCCCGTAGGCATAGGGCACCGTCGACACGAGCACCGACCGGGTGTCCGTCGGCGGCGCATCGATAAGGAACGCGGCGACGCCGTCGTTGCCCTTCTTCGGCTTGATCGTGGTGCCCGCGCCGCCATCGCTGATTCGCTGGCCGACCAGCATCTGCAGCTTGCTGCCGTCGGCGTTCATGGCGTACAGCTCGCCGGTGAGCTGCGGCTTGTCGAGGGCGCCGAACTTCTCGGCGGTGCCGATCACCAGCCGGTCCGGCGTCGCCCAGGCGAAATCGTGGATGGTCGTATAGCGACCTATGTTGAAGGTTGCAGCCAGTTTGTTCGTGCCGCGCTCGACGACCGCCAGCACGGTGCGATCCTCCAGCGGCACCGTCGCCGCGAAGTACTTGCCCGTGGGCGAGATCTTGATGTCCTCGAACTGATCCTTGCGCGTGTACGCCGACACATCGACGCCGCCGGCCACGGTATTGAACGACAGCGCCGCGAGCGCAGTCGTGAGCAGAAGCTTCTTCATCGGTCCCCTTCCTGGTTGAGCCACCGGGCTCCCCAGCCCGACGGCACCGCAAGACTAGCGCGAGCAGGCCGCCGCCGGGAGGGAGGCGGCTTCGCCCGAAGGGAATGCGACCCGTAGCCCGGGTAAGCGCAGCGCACCCGGGGCTGGCGGTGATGGGACGTTTCCCCGGGTGCGCTTCGCTTACCCGGGCTACGGGGCTACGGGGCTACGGGGCGTAGCAATGCGGCTTCATCAGCCTGCCAGCGTCCGCGTCAGCGCGTCCCGCCAATGCGGAAGGTCGAGCGCGTAGTCCGCGCGCAACCGATCGGTATCGAGCACCGAATACGCCGGGCGCTCCGCGCGCGTCGGGTAGTCGGCGGTCGCAATGGCCGTCACCCGCGGACGGCGTGCGATGAGGCCGCGCCGCGAGGCTTCATCGAAGATCGCATCGGCGAAGCCGTGCCACGTCGTCTGGCCGCTCGCGACCAGGTGGCGGATACCGGACTGCGCGATGCCCTTGCGCAGGATCGCGGCGGTCACGTCGGCGATCAGCCAGGCCGGCGTCGGACAACCGTGCTGGTCGGCGACCACGCGCAGTTCGTCGCGCTCGGCGCCGACGCGCAGCATCGTCCGCAGGAAGTTGTGGCCATGCAGGCCATACACCCATGCCGTGCGCAGGATGAGGTGTCGCGCCCCGCTGCGGGCGATCGCCAGTTCGCCATCGCGCTTGCTTTGACCGTAGACGCCCAGCGGCGCGGTCGGGTCGTCGTCGCGATACGGGCGCGTGCCGCGACCGTCGAACACGTAATCGGTCGAGTAATGCACGAGCGGGATACCGGCATCCGCGCACGCGACGGCGAGGCGTTCCACCGCCTGCGCGTTGATGCGGAACGCGAGTTCGGCCTCGTCCTCGGCGCGATCCACCGCGGTGTATGCGGCTGCGTTGACGACCACATCGGGACGAACGCGTGCGACCAGCGGCGCGATCGCGTCCAGGTCGGCAAGATCCAGCGATTCGCATGCGGCATCGTCATCCAGACGCCCACTGCGCGTGGTGGCGATCACCTCGCCCAGCGGCGCCAGGCTGCGCCGGAGCGCATCGCCGACCTGGCCGTTCGCCCCGACGAGCAGCAGCCTCACGGCGTGTAGACCGGCAGGCGGTCTTCGGGAATCTCGTCCAGGAACGGCGCGCGCGCGTCCTTGTCCGACAGCGAGACGTCCGAGACGGGCCAGTCGACGGTCAGCGTCGCATCGTTCCAGCGGACGGCGGCATCGGCCGAAGCGTCGTAGGTTTCGGTGCACAGGTAGGTGAACACCGCGCGCTCGCTGAGCGTCACGAAGCCGTGCGCGAAGCCTTCGGGAATCCAGAAGTGGCGCTTGTTCTCGGCGTTGAGCAGCACGCCCGTCCAGCGGCCGAACGTCGGCGAACCGCGGCGGATGTCGACGGCCACGTCCCACACCTCGCCCTCGATCACCGAGACGTACTTGCCCTGCGGCCGGGGCCACTGGTAATGCAGGCCGCGCAGCACGCCACGTCGCGACGACGAGACGTTGCCCTGCACGAAGGTCGGCTTGATGCCGGCATCGCCAAGCTTGTCGAGGTTGAACGATTCGAAGAAGAAGCCGCGATCGTCGCCGAACACGCGCGGTTCGATCACCACGCAGCCCGGCAGGTCGGTTTCGATGATCTTCACGGCACCGGACCTCGCTCGGCCAGGCTCAACAGATATTCGCCGTAACCGTTCTTCGCGAGCGGACGCGCGAGTTCGTTGAGCTGCGCGGCGGTGATCCAGCCGTTGTTCCAGGCGATCTCTTCCGGACAGCACACGCGAAGGCCCTGGCGCGCCTCGATGGTCTCGATGTAGTTCGAGGCCTCCAGTAGCGACTGGTGCGTGCCGGTGTCCAGCCACGCGTAGCCGCGGCCCAGTTGTTCCAGGTGCAGCGAGCCTTCCTCGAGGTAGCGACGGTTGAGGTCGGTGATCTCCAGCTCGCCGCGCTGCGACGGCTGCAGCTGCGCGGCGAAATCGCTGGCGCGGCCGTCGTAGAAGTACAGGCCGGTGACCGCGTAGTTCGAACGCGGCTGCACGGGCTTTTCCTCGAGGCCGATCACCCGTCCCGCGTCGTCGAATTCGGCGACGCCGTAACGTTCCGGATCGCGGACCCAGTAACCGAACACGGTCGCGCCGGTGTCGCGCTCATCGGCGCGCTTGAGCATCGCCGTCAGGCCGGGGCCGTGGAAGATGTTGTCGCCAAGGACCAGGCAGCTGGGACCGCCGGCAAGGAACTCGCGGCCGATCAGGAACGCCTGCGCCAGGCCATCGGGGCTCGGCTGCACGGCGTACTCGATGCGCATACCCCACTGCGAACCGTCGCCGAGCAGCGCCTTGAACAGGGCCTGCTCGTGCGGCGTGTTGATCACCAGCACTTCACGGATACCCGCGAGCATCAACACGCTCAGCGGGTAATAGATCATCGGTTTGTCGTACACCGGCAGCAGCTGCTTGCTGACGCCCTTGGTGATCGGATACAGGCGCGTGCCCGTGCCGCCGGCGAGGATGATGCCCTTGCGACTCATGCGTTGCTCCTTACGCGTGGCCGATGCGTTCCAGTCGATAGCTGCCGTCCAGGACACGCTGTACCCAGGGCTGGTGCGCGAGATACCAGTCCACCGTTCGCGCCATGCCCTCTTCGAACGTGACCGAAGGCGCCCAGCCGAGTTCGCGCTTGAGCTTCTCCGCATCGATGGCGTAACGGCGGTCATGGCCAGGGCGGTCGGCGACGAAAGTGATCAGCGACTCGCGCGAACGGCCGTCGGCGAGCGGGCGCCTCTCGTCGAGGAGACGGCACAGCGTCTTCACCACCGCGATGTTCTCGCGCTCCGCGTCGCCGCCGACGTTGTAAGTCTCGCCCACCCGGCCGGCTTCGAGCACGCGCCGGATCCCGGCGCAGTGGTCGTCGACGAACAGCCAGTCGCGCACGTTGCGGCCATCGCCGTAGACGGGAAGCGGTTCGCCTGCGAGCGCCTTGGCAATCACCAGCGGGATGAGCTTTTCCGGAAACTGGAACGGCCCGTAATTGTTCGAGCAGTTCGTCGTGAGGACCGGCAGGCCGTAGGTGTGATGGAACGCCCGCACCAGGTGATCCGACGCCGCCTTGGACGCGGAGTACGGAGAATTGGGCGCGTACGGGGTCTGCTCGGTGAAGCGGCCGGTCTCGCCGAGCGTGCCGTACACCTCGTCTGTGGAGACATGCAGGAAGCGGAATGCGTCGCGCTGCGCAGGATCGAGCGACTTCCAGTAGTCGCGCGAGCGTTCCAGCAGATTGAGCGTGCCCACGACGTTGGTCTGCACGAACGCCGCCGGTCCGTCGATGGACCGGTCGACGTGGCTTTCCGCGGCGAAGTTGATCACCGCATCGGGGCGATGTTCGCGCAGCAGGCGCTCGACCAGTGCGGCATCGCCGATGTCCCCCTGCACGAAGACGTGATGCGGGTTGTCCTGGACGTCCCGCAGGGTGTCCAGATTGCCGGCATAGGTAAGTGCGTCGAGGTTCACCACGCGGACGCCGCGGCGAATGGCATCCAGCACGAAATTACCGCCGATGAAGCCGGCGCCACCGGTTACCAGCCACGTTGCCACTGCGGACTCCTCAGATTTCCGGAAAGCCGAAAGGATGCGGAGCGTCCGGCTCAGAACGGAATATCGTCGTCCGCGAAATCGTCGTTGAAGCTGCTCGACTTGGCCGGAGGCGCTTCGCGACGCGGCGCGGATTCCTGGCGCTGCGGCGGACGCGACGAACGCTCGCCACCACCACCGCCACCGCCGCGGTATTCGCTGCGGCTACCGCCGCCACCGCCACCACCTTCACCGCCGCCACGACCGCCGAGCATCTGCATCTCGTCGGCGATGATGTCGGTGGAATAGCGCTCCACGCCGTCCTGGCCGGTGTACTTGTCGTAGCGGATCGAGCCTTCGACGTAGACCTGGCTGCCCTTGCGCAGGTACTCGCCGGCGATCTCGCCGAGCTTGCCGAAGAAGGTCACCCGGTGCCACTCGGTGCGTTCCTGGGTGTTGCCGTCACGGTCCTTGCGCACGCTGGTCGTGGCCAGGCGGGCCTTGGTCACGGCCATGCCGCCCTGGGTGTACTTGGTTTCGGGATCGTCGCCAAGATTGCCGACCAGGATCACTTTATTGATGCCGCGTGCCATGGGATGTGCCTTCCCCTCTTCGTATGTGTGCTTCGTCTGGATGCCGGCCCCAGGTGCGCGAGGCGGCCGGGGCGGCAGGGGAAGCATCATAACAGCCGCCCGTCGTCCGCCACGGGCGGGAATGGGCCGCGCGGCGGTCGGGAATCACGTGCGCGTCAGGTCGCCAAAACGGCAGGCAAAGGCCAGGAACATGCTGGCCCGGACGTCGGATTCCGTCTGACCCGTGCGTCGGGCATAGCCCTCGCAGGCATGGCTGAACAGGTCGGCCAGCAATGTGCCGAAATCCGAAGGCTCGCCTTCGATGCAGGGGCATACGCTCATGGCGAGGCTGCGGTCGACGGCCCACAGCCTCAACAGTTCGAACGACGCCGGATCCTCGTGCGCGCCCGCGGGCATGGCCAATGCTTCCCTCGCCAGCAGAAGGTCCTTGCTCTTGCGTCGGGCGGTATGGCTGGCCATCAGGCGATCGCTCCCTCGGCCGTCGCCGCCGCACGCGTCGGACCGAGGCGGCGCAGCACTTCGTCCAGTTCCTCGTCCAGGTCGATGCAGGCGGTGCCGATACGCTGCGTCGTACCAGCGAGGTAGCGGTCGAGCGTCTGTGCCACCGCATCCAGCAGCGCCTCGCGTCGCGCGCCGCCAAGCCGGCGCAGGCTGCGCTCGATCACATCGACATGGCGAAGGCCCGGCCATAGCGGGACGGCGACGGGGGATATCGCGGCATCCGCGGCGGCGTTCTGTCGTTTGCTCATGGCATTTCCGGTGTCGGGCGGGCTGGAATCGGAACCACAGGTTGGTCCGCGCCACCGGGGGCGTACATCGGAACTGTCCGAAAAATCCTCGTTGCGGATGCGACCCGTATAATCGAGGGCCCCAATACGCGGTTCGCCCATGCAACCCAGTCCGACGACGACCCCGGCCGTCCCCGACCTGGCCACCATCCAGGCCCTGGCCCGTCAGGACATGGCGGCGGTGGACGCGCTGATCCGGCGTCGCCTCGCTTCGGACGTGGTGCTGATCAACCAGGTCGCCGAGTACATCGTCGGCGCCGGTGGCAAGCGCCTGCGACCGATGCTCCTGCTGCTGGCCAACGGCGCGGTTGGTGGAAAGGGCGGTCGCGGTATCGGCGAGGATGCGCACCAGCTTGCCGCCGTGGTGGAGTTCATCCATACCGCGACGCTGCTGCATGACGACGTCGTCGACGAATCCGACCTGCGTCGGGGCCGCAAGACCGCCAACGCGGTGTGGGGCAACGCGGCGAGCGTGCTGGTGGGCGACTTCCTCTATTCGCGCAGCTTCCAGCTGATGGTCGAACTGGAGCGCATGGCGGTGATGCAGATCCTCGCCGACACGACCAACCGCATCGCCGAAGGCGAAGTGCTGCAACTGCTGCACGTGCGCAATCCCGATACCGACGAAGCCGCGTACCTGCGCGTGATCGAGCGCAAGACCGCCGTGCTGTTCGCAGCCGCCACGCGCCTGGGCGCGCTGCTGGCCGATGCGGACGAAGCCACCTGCGATGCCCTGCACGATTACGGCATGAACCTGGGCTACGCGTTCCAGATCGCCGACGACGTGCTCGACTACGCGTCCGACGCGACCACGCTCGGCAAGAACCTCGGCGACGACCTCGCCGAAGGAAAGGCGACGCTGCCGCTGATCCACGCCATCGCGCACAGCGACGACGCCACGCGCGCGGTCCTGCGCAACGCCGTCGAACATGGCGACACCGATGCGATGCCCGCGGTGCTGGCCGCGATCCACGCCACCGGCGGGCTCGACTACAGCCGTCAGCGCGCGCACGAATACGCGCAGGCCGCCGAGCGCGCGCTCGATGGTGTGGACGAAAACGAGTACACGCTCGCGCTGCGCGGACTTGCGCGGTACGCGGTCAGCCGCGACCACTGACGATGCATGCGGCGCGAGGACGATCGCGCCGCGCATCATCCGGACTCAGCCGACGCCCAACCCCGGAATCGTGCTGATCGTGTCCGGATCGAAACCTGCCAGCTCGGCGAAGTGGCGTCCGCGCGCGACGTAATCGCGATACGCGCCGAAACTCGGCGCACCGGGCGACAACAGCACCACGCCTTCGTCGCCCAGCGCCTCGCGCGCCTGCGTCATCGCATCGGCCAGATCTTTCGCCGCCGACAACGCGAAGCCGCCCCGCGCCGCAACCGCTTCAAGCAACGCGTGGATGCGCGGCCCGTTCTGGCCCATCGTGACGATCGCCAGCGGCGCACGCGTCCGCATCGCCTCCGCGAAGTCTTCCCACGGCAGCCCGCGATCGTGCCCGCCGACCAGGAGCGCCACGCGACGCGATGCGAAGCATTCCAGCGCCGCGAGACTTGCGTGCGGCGTGGTGCTGATCGAATCGTTGACGTAGGAGATGCCGTCGCGCACACCCACGGTCTGTAACCGGTTCGGCAGCGGCCGGAACGTGGCCGCATGCGGCACCAGCGGTGCCGCATCCATGCCCAACGCTTCGATCGCCGTCAGCACCGCGCACAGGTTGCCGCGATTGTGGCGGCCCGGCAGCGGAAGCGGGCGCGTGTCCATCACGAACGCGTCGCCGCGATACAGATCGTCCTCGCGCAGGTGCCAGCCTTCGCGGTGTCCGAACCAGCGCACTTCGCTGTCCGCCAGCGTCTTGCCGAGCTGCACCAGTCGCGGATCGTTCGCGTTGAGCACCGCGATGCGCGGCTTCGCCTGCGTGATGAGCTTGAGCTTGTCCTCGATGTAGCGCTCGTGCGAGCCGTGCCAGTCGAGGTGTTCGGGAAAGATGTTGAGCGCGATCGCCACCTGCGGACGGACGCCGCTGAGCGCGACATCGCCGGTCTGGTAACTGGACAGTTCGATCGCCCAGAACTCCGGCGCGATGTCCGGCTCCAGCGCTTCCAGCAGCGGCAGGCCGATATTGCCGACCAGCGCGGTGACATGGCCGCCCGCGCGCAACAGGTGTGCAAGCAGCGCGGTCGTCGTGCTCTTGCCCTTGGTACCGGTGACGCAGATCGCGTTCGCGACGATGCCGTCGTCGCCCGCGTGTTCGGCGAACCAGAGTGCGGTGCCGCCGATGAAGCGCGTGCCCTGCTCCGCCGCGGCAACGGCTTCGGGCTTGTACGGGCTGATGCCTGGCGACTTCACGACAACGTCGAACGCGGACAGCCGCTCGGCGGAAACTTCGGTGATCGCGACAAGATACGCATCGTGCAACGCCGCCGCTTCAGCGGCTTCGGCCACCGAGCAAAACAGCGTCAACGGCAGCGAAGGAAGCTGCGCGCGGATCGCGTGATACGCGGCGCGCCCTTCGCGGCCCCAGCCCCAGAGCGCGACCCTGCGGCCTTCGAGAGAAGCGATGTCAGCCGGCGAACTGCGCACGCAGGCGCTCCCACAGTGCGGCCGGAATGCGGTGTTCGTCGTCGATCACCAGCAGCGGTTCGATGGCGAGTTCCGGCGCGTCCAGCTGCGGGCGGATTTCATGCGCGAATCGATCCACCAGCGCGTCCTCGCGCCACTCCGGACGTTCGGCCAGCGCGGCCATCGCCGCACGCGATTCGCGGCCTTCGCCCACGCATTCGAACGGCTTGTGGTTCTGGTATTCCAGCAACGCGTCAAAGCCGGGGATCTGTGCCGGATCGTCGAGCAGGTTGCGCCCGAAGATGCCCATCAGGCGCGGCTTCGGCATGAACGGCGCGAGCGCGAGGAACACGAAGTGGCACTTCGGGCACACGCCGCACCAGCGGCTCGCCGGGCGTTCGCCGAGGATGTGGAAGTTGCGGTTGCAGCTGCTGAAGTGCGCGTCGTAGCGATCGGTCTTCGCGAACTGGCGCGCGACGGCGAGTTCGCTGAGCGGGCGCAGCAGCGAGTAGTAATGCAGGTCGGCGGCGATCTCGCGCTGCACGTAGTCGCCGAACGCGCGCTCGCAGTCCCAGCCCTTCGACCACTGGTGGTTCACCTCGCCCGTGCCTTCGATCACGCTGCCATAGCTGGCGGAGCGTTCGTTCGAGAACACGACCTGGTCCACGCCCAGCAGCACCGCGGCGAAGACCATGATCGCCGAGTTGAGCACCGTGACCGGGATATGGCCGTTCCACGCGCCTTCGCGGTTGTAGTCGAAAAGCTGCGGCGCGAGCGCGCGACCGAGGTTGAGCGTCGCCAGCCCCGTGCGTTCTGCGCAGGCGCGGATCAACTGCGAACCGCCGATCCACGTCACCGTCTGTTCGACGCCCAACGCGCGCAGCGCTTCGATGCTGACCAGCGAATCCTTGCCGCCGCCGATGGCGACCAGCGCGTGTTCGCGCAGGCCGAGCGACGGCGCCTTCGTATTGGCCTGCTGCGACACCGGGAACCTGATCTTCCCGTGCAGGTTCAAGCCATTGCGATAGGCGAACTCGCCCAGGCCGTTGACGTAGATCAGTTCGAGCAATGCGGCGGTATCGGCATCGATCGCATACGCATCGATGACAATTTCCGACGGCACCGCTGCCTTGTAGTAACTCACGCCCGCGATCAGGTGCAGCAGGCGCAGCGCGCGTTCGGCTGCTTCAGCGCGCTGCGCGTCCAGCACGAAAGGCGCACCCGGCACGGTGATCGTCTCGATCATTTCCGGGCCGTCGTCGAACGCGTACACCAGCTGCGCGACGCCCGTGTCCGCGTCGAACGCGCAACGCACGAAACGGAACGCGCGGATCGCGTCGCGGTTGAATTTCCACTCACTCATTCGATTGCTTCCTCGGCCGGAAGGGCCCGCAGGTTATAGGTGTTGGCCATCGCCATGCCGTAGGCGCCGGCGTCGGCGACCAGCAGTACATCGCCTTCGGCGGTGTCGGCCGGGAGCGTCCGCGCACGGCCGATCACGTCGCTGCTTTCGCAGATCGGACCGACCACTTCGAACACCGCCGTGCCGTTCGCATCACTGCGGCCCAGGTTGAAGATGCCGTGGTAGGCCTCGTACATCGCCGGACGCATCAGCGCGTTCATGCCGCCATCGCAGCCGACGCGACGCACGCCGTCCTTCTCCACGACCTGCGTCGCGGTCAGCAGCAGCGCGCCGCTTTCGGCAACCAGATAACGGCCCGGTTCGATCACCAGCCCGTAGCGCGGATACGCCGCCTTGATTTCCTCCAGCCCCGCGCGCCAAAGCGGCAGGTCGAACTGCGGCGCTTCGGGCGTATACGGAATCGGAAGGCCGCCGCCGATGTCGATGGTCTCGATCGTGCCGATGCCATCGGCCAGTCCGGCCAGGTGCGCGTACACGCCGCGCCAGTGCTGCGGATCCTCGATGCCGCTGCCCAGGTGTGCGTGCAGGCCGCTGATGCGCACGCCCAGCTTGCGCGCCTCTTCGACGAATGCATCGAAGCGCGTCATCGGCAAGCCGAACTTCGCCGCGACGCCGCCGGTCTTGACCTTCTCGTGATGGCCTTCGCCGTGGCCGAGGTCGATGCGCAGCCAGATGGTGCGATTGCGGAAGACTTCCGGCCAACGCTGCAGCGCTTCGATGTTGTCGAGCGTGACGATGATGCCGCGCTCGAACGCCGCCTCGTATTCGCGACGCGGCGCGAAGCTCGGCGTGAAGAGCACGCGGCTGGGCGTGATGTGCGGCAGCGTGGCGAAGACGTGCTCGAACTCGCCCTGCGACACGCATTCCAGTCCGAAGCCTTCACCGACCAGCGTGCGCAGGATCTCCGGATTCGGATTGGCCTTGATCGCATAGAAGCAGCGATCCACCGCGCTGGTCGCGCTGAGCGAACGCGCGCGGTCGCGCACCGTCGCCAGGTCGTAGACGTAACGCGGCGTGCCCTTCGCGGCGAGCGAAAGCAACGCGTCGCGGCGACCGCGCCACCACCCCGGCGCGCGTTGCGGCGCGCCGAAGGCGATCTCGCGCCAGCTCGGACCGAACACCGTCGCATCGCGCACCGGCATCGCGCGCGAGCGGATCAGTTCGGCGTGCAGGTGCGGCAGCAGGCCTTCGGCATCGGCTTCGTCGACGACGAAGGTGAGGTTGAGATCGTTCGATGACTGCGAGATCAGATGCACGTGCTGGCGGCCGAATGTCGCCCAGATGTCGCTCAGGCGATGCAGCAGCGAACGCATGCCGCGACCGACCAGCGTGATCGCCGCGCACGGTGCGATAACCTTCACGCGGCAGATTTCGGCAAGGTCGGCGCTGAGCGCTTCGAGCACGTTCGTCGTGACCAGGTTTTCGCTGGGATCGAGCGACACGGTGACGTTGGTTTCCGACGAACCGATCAGGTCGATCGACAGGCCGTGGCGCTTGAAGCGTTCGAACACGTCGGCGAGGAAGCCGACCTGTTGCCACATGCCGATGCTTTCCATCGACACCAGCACGATGCCGTTGCGACGGCTGATCGCCTTCACGCCGGGCACGGTCGCGGCGGTCGCGTCGATGCGCGTGCCGGGCAGTTCGGGGCGTTCGGTATCGAGGATCGCCATCGGCACGCCGGCATCGCGGCACGGTGCGATCGAACGCGGATGCAGCACCTTCGCGCCGGTGGTCGCGATTTCCTGCGCTTCAGCGTAATGCAGGCGCGTGAGCAGGCGCGCTTCGGGCACGTCGCGCGGATTGGCGCTGAACATGCCGGGGACATCGGTCCAGATCTCCACGCGCTGCGCCTTCAGCAACGCGCCGAAGTACGCGGCCGACGTATCCGAGCCGCCGCGGCCGAGGATCGCCGTGCCGCCGTCGCCATGCCGCGAGATGAAGCCCTGCGTGATCAGCGCCTTCGTCGGCTGCGTGCTGAAGCGTTCGCCGAAGCCTTCGCCGTCGAGGCGGCAATTCACCGAAAGCCGCTGCGACCACGGGCTGGCGTTGGGCAGCGAGACGGCATCGAGCCAGTCGCGCGCGTCGCACCAGCCGAAATCCAGCCCCTGCGAACGCAGATACGCCGCGCCCAACGTGGACGAAAGCAGTTCACCCTGCGCCAGCACTTCGGCCTGCCACTCCAGCGGACGCTGCGCGGCGCGCGCGTCGGAGCCCAGCGCCTGCAATGCGGCCAGGCGCTGGCCGAGCACGGCGTCGGGATCCAGGTCCAGTTCGCCGCAGAACGCGCGATGGCGTTCGACCAGCGCGGCGATGCGTGCATGCACGTCATCTCCGTTGGCGATGGCCTGCAGTTCGTTGGTCACGCCCGAAAGCGCCGACACCACGACCAGCACGCGGACGCCCTCATCGGACATGCGTTTTCCGGCGAGGCGTCCGATGGTGTCCCAACGGTTCCGACGGGACACCGAGGTGCCGCCGAACTTGAGTACTACCCAGCGATTCGCTTCCGCCACTGCAACGGTTCCTTTGATGGGGTTCTGGAGTTGAGGAAATAAGGAGATGGAATGTGGTTGCCGCCGAAACCATGCCGGCGCGGGGCCGTCACGGAAACTAGAATGGCGCGCCTCCCGTGCGGGCTGGCCTGCATCGGCCGCCCGCATGGGTAAATCCACGCGCCGTAAACTGCGCAATTCTAGTCGAATATTCCACTCGGACCCCCGCCGAATGACGCTTCGCCGCTACCTGCAACTGGATGTGTTCGCCGACCGGCCCGGCGCCGGCAATCCGCTGGCCGTGGTGCTGGACGCGCAGGGGCTGGACGACGCCCGCATGCAGGCCATCGCCCGCTGGACGCGCCTGCCCGAAACCACCTTCGTTTTCCCGCCCACGCTGCCTGGCGCGGCGTATCGCGTGCGCATGTTCAGCCCGCGCCGCGAAGTGCCCTTCGCCGGGCATCCGAGCGTGGGAACGGCGCATGTGGTGCTGGACGCGGGACTGGCCGAACTGGTCGATGGCCACATCGTGCAGGAAGGCGTCGCCGGCACGTTGCCGCTCGCCGTGGATGGCAGTGGCCCGGCGCGGACGATCGCGGTGCGCACGCCGCGCGCGCGGGTGGTCGAGGTCGCGGAAGCGGGCGATGCGCGCCTGTCGGCGGCGCTGGCCGCGCTGGAACCCGGCGCGCTGCCGCCGGCCTTGATGGACGGCGGCCGACGCTGGTGGCTGGCCGAGGTGGCCAGCGAATCGGCCCTGCGTGGCGCGACGCCCGACTGGGACGCCATCGCGCAGCTGGCCGAAACGACCGAAACGATGGGCCTGTGCGCGTTCGCCCGCGCCGATGCGGGCCGCGATTACGATCTGGTCGTGCGCGCCTTCGTCGGGGCGCCGGCGCGGTTCGAGGACGCCGCTTCGGGCGCGGCCAACGCCACGCTCGCCGCATGGCTGAAACACAACGACGCATTGCCGGGAAGCGGCGGCCGATACACCGTCAGCCAGGGCCGTGAAGTGGGGTTCGACGCGCGGCTGCAATTGCGCGTGGATGCCGACGGCGAGGTGTGGTCGGGCGGACAGGTGTGCAACGTGGTGCGTGGGACGATCGATTGGGCGTGAGGCGGTTGGCGCCGTCGTTTATTTCTTTTCCCGTCATCCCCGTATTTCTTCTCCCGTCATCCCCGCGAAAGCGGGGACCCAGGCCGACGGCCTTTCAAATTCGTCTCGTCATTCCAGCCAAAGCTGGAACCCATCTTTCTTTCGTCGTTCGAAAGCAACGGCGGTTGTAGCCCGGGTAAGCGAAGCGCACCCGGGTTGAGCGTGCCAGCTCCCGGGTGCGCTGCGCTTACCCGGGCTACGAAATGCCGGCGTTCGAACCGCCTCACTCCGGCGTGACATCCACCCGCACACGGATCCGGTCGCCGGGGTCGTAGTTCGTGCGCGTCGTGTACGTGCGTCCGGCGTATTCGTACGTCACGTCGTACGCGTTGGCTTGGCGATTGCCGTTGCGCGAGGAGTAGTAGCCGTCGCCTTCGTATACCGGATCGCACACGCGCACCGAACCGACGCGTTCGCGCTGGCTCTGGTCGTAGATCTGCCGGCCGGCCATGCCGCCGACCACCGAACCGATCGCCGAAGTCGCGTAGCGCGCACTGCCGCCGCCAACCTGGCTGCCGACCGCCGCGCCGACGATGGTGCCGACGATCGTCGAGACGGTGCGTCCGGCCTGCGTGCCGCCGGACGGGTAACCGTTCCCGTTGCCGTAGTAACCGTCACCGTCGTAGCCGCCGTTCTGGTAGCCATCGCCGCCGACGTAGGTCGGGCGTTCGTAGCAGCGCTGTTGCGGTGCGGAGGTTTCGTAGCGGTCGAAGACCGGATCGACGCGGACCACGCGGGCGTAGTCGCTGCTGCTGGTCGATCCGTAACGCGGGTAGGACTGGGCGTGCACCGTGCCGCTCGCGGCGGCGGCCAGCGCGAGGGTAGCGACGATCAGGCGGTTCATGAGGAGGCTCCGGCGCCGAAGTGGCGTGGTCGCATCGTCCGGCGCGGGCGGGCAATGGGTGCTGAATCCCGGCCTTCACGCGCCCCCGGCCGTCGGCCGCCGGTTACCGGTAGTTCACCGCGCCGACAGCCACGCTGCCGCCTGCGTCGCGACCGCCGCCGCATCGCGCCCGAGCAGCGGCCCGACATGCCCGTTCGACGCGACACGCAACAGGTCCGCATTCCAGGCCTGGGCAAGTTCGGCGGTGATGCCGGGCGGGATGTCCTCGTCCTGCGCCGAGGCGATGCACAGGGTCGGGCATTCCGGCGCGTCCAGCAGCAGGCCGGCATGCGCGTGGCGCAACACGGCACCGGATTCGTCGCGCCATTGGCGGAAGGCGAACAGAGCGGTCGCGTCGTCCGAATCCGGCAGCGCGCGGCGGGTCGAAACCAGGCGGGCATCGCGCCCCCAGGGCACGACATCGGGCCACTGGCGTGAGGGCAACCACTCCGCCCACGGCGCCGGCGGCACCGGGTTCACCAGTACCAGCGCGTCGGCCGCGTCGGCGCAGGCCATCGCCAGCAGGCCGCCCAGACTCGCCCCGATCACCGCGCGCGGGCGCGGCATTGCGTCGAGCGCGGCGCGCACCTGCCCGGCGTAGTCGTCGAAACCGGTCGCCGACAGCCCATCGTCGACGGGTTCCAAGTCCGGCGTATCGGCCTGCAGGCCGTGGGCGGCGAACACCCGCCGCCACACGTTCCATTCCCAGCCCCCTCCTCCCGCGCCATGCACCAGCAGGGCATGGCGGATCCGCTGTGTATCCATCAGGCCTGCAACGTGGCCTGCATGGTCACCGGCACCGACAGCGCGCGGGAAATCACGCAGCCGGCCTTGGCCGCGTCGGCGTACTGCTTGAACGCCGCCTCGTCCACGCCCGGCGCCTTCACGCTGACGATGAGGTTCACGCCGGTGATCGTCGGGCCCGGGTCCATGCCCGGTTCCATCGTCACTTCGGCGCGGGTCTGGATGGTTTCCGGCGCCACGCCGGCCTTGGTCATCACCGCCGACAGCGCCATCGAGAAGCAACCGGCGTGGGCGGTCGCCAGCAATTCCTCGGGATTGGTGCCCTTTTCGTCGCCGAAACGCGTCTTGAAGGAATAATTCTGGTCCGAGAACAAACCGCTCTGCGGGGTACTCAGCGTGCCCTTTCCGCCCTGCAGGTCGCCGTGCCAGACCGCCTCGGCAAAACGCTTGAATGCCATGTCGCTACTCCTTCGTGGGGTGAGGAACGCGCAGCCTAGCGTGGGAAGCGTGAGGCGCACATGCGCGGGCGGATGTCGCGGGCGGCATCGCGTGGCCCGGACGTGAAATCGGTTGCCGTTGCCCGGTTCGCCCCCTGCCTGCTTGACCACCCTTCCCCCTTGCGCGAGGCTTTCGCTCCCGGCCCCCGCCGGCACCCGCCATGACCGCCCGCCGAGCGCCCCCTTTCGCGCAGGCGCAGCGCCGGACAGCCATGACGGCCTTCCCACCCTCACGGGAGAAGTCCGCTCATGTCCTACAGCACACAATCCATCCGCAACGTGGCCCTGGCAGGCCACCCCG
>Ga0209025_1001366_pt1 | contig 32743 bp, 26 predicted proteins | sample AraplaMF_Col_mLB_FD_184256 | JGI IMG/M metagenome (GOLD analysis project Ga0209025, IMG submission 184256) | Arabidopsis root microbial communities from the University of North Carolina, USA - plate scrape MF_Col_mLB (SPAdes) (version 2) | ecosystem: Host-associated > Plants > Roots > Endosphere... | reverse complement strand
GGCGCGGTGGATCTCGCTCGGACCGGTCGTGGCGACGACGTCGGCGACCGAGTCCAGCGTGACGGGGCGGCTGCTGTTGGGGTTCACGATCAGGCGACGGATGCTGTCGACGGAGGCGCGATCGGTTTCGCGGGCGCGCACCAGCACGTCGATCTTGCGATCGCGGAAGCTATAGCGCGTGGCGACGTCGCCGCGCACCTTCTTCACCACGACGTCGGCGATCTGGCGCGTGGTCAGGCCCAGCGCACCGGCGCGGTCCTGGTCGAAGCGGATCTGGATTTCAGGGAAACCCTCTTCCACCGTCGACTTCACGTCCGCGTAGTGCGGATTGGTGCGCAGCAGCTTGGCCATCCGCTGGCCGGCCTGCTGGATGCTTTCCAGGTCCTGCCCGCGCAGCTCGATTTCCAGCGGCGTGGAGAAGCTGAAGAGTTCCGGACGGGCGAAGTCGACCTGCGCGCCCGGGTGGTCCTTCATCGTCTCGCGCAGCGCTTCGGTCTCGCGTGCCTCGACCTTCTTGTTGCCGCCGCCTTCCATCACCACGGTGAGCTTGCCGATGTTCTCGCCGCTCTCGGTCGGATTCGCATCCAGGCGCGTGCCGCTGCCGCTCACGCCGTACAGCGCGCGGATGCCCTCGTCCTTGGCGTGCTTCTGCTGCAGCTCGCGCACCAGTGCATCGGTGTCGCGCAGCGGCGTGCCGGGCGGGAGCTTCACGGTCATCTCGAAGCGGTCCTGCGCCAGCTGCGGGATCAGGTCCGCGCCCAGCAGCGGCACGGCCAGCAGCGTCAGCGCGAAGGCCACCGCCGCCGAACCCAGCACCAGCACCGGACGATTCAGCGCGTTGGGCAACAGCATCAGGTAGCCGCGTTCGGCACGGCCGTACGGCGCCATGGCCAGATCGCTGAGCTTGCGCATGACCGGTCCGATCATCGCGACAAGCCCGCGCCACAGGCGGACGATCGCCCAGGCGATGCTGAAGAAGAACGTGCGCAGCACCCAGTTCAGACCACGCTGGAACCACGACAGCGGCTTGCCGAGGTTGGTCTTCGGCTCCCAGCGCGGATGCGGCGCTTCCTCCGGGAAGGCCATCGGCGGACGCCCCTTGAGCGCGCTCAGCATCGGGATCAGCGTCATCGACACGATCAGCGAGATGCCGATCGCCAACGCCACCGTCAACGCCTGGTCGCGGAACAGCTGGCCCGCGATGCCCTGCACGAACACCAGCGGCAGGAATACCGCAATGGTCGTCAGCGTGGACGCGACCACGGCCATGCTGACCTCGCGCGTGCCGGCGATGGCGGCGTCGAGTATTCCCAATCCGCGCTCGCGTGCCTTCGCGATGCTTTCCAGCACGACGATGGAGTCGTCCACCACCAGGCCGGTCGCCAGCGCCAGGCCGCCGAGCGACATGACGTTGAGGCTCAGGCCCATCTGGCCCATGAAGAAGAACGTCGCGATGATCGACACCGGCAGCGACAGGCCGATGACGAACGTGCTCCAGCCGTCGCGCAGGAACAGGAAGATGATCAGCACCGCGAGCGCGCCGCCGATCACCGCGTCCTTCTTGACGTCGCTGATGGCGTGGCGGATGAACTGCGACTGGTCGTCGATCGTCGTCAGTTCGACGTCCGGCGGCACCTGTTCCTTGAGCTCCTTCAGGCGCTTGTCGATCGCGTCCGCGGTGGACACCGTGTTCGCGTCGCCTTCCTTGTAGATGGCCAGTTCGACCGCTTCCTTGCCCGCCAGGCGGATGATCGCCTCGCGTTCCTTGAAGCCCTGGCGCACGTCGGCGATGTCCTTCAGGCGCACCGGCATGCCGCCGGCCACCGTCGAACTGCCGGACGAGTTGGCGCTCTGCACCGATGCAGCCGCCGCCATCGCTTCGGCCGAACCGGTTTGCGCCGCGATCGCCGCCATCTGCGCCGCCGCGGACGCGGCCGCGCCGTCGCCGCCGCTCTGCGTGGTGACCAGCATCTCGCGCATTTCCGGCACGCTGGCGAACTGGTTCACCGTGCGCACGAGGTAACGCTGCGAGCCTTCCTCGAGGCGGCCGCCGGAGATGTTGATGTTTTCCTGCTGCAGGCGCTGGATGACGGTGTCGATCGGCAGGTTGAGTTGCGCGATCTTCTGCTGGTCGATGTCGACCTGGATCTCGTCTTCCAGGCCGCCGCCGACCTTCACCGCGGCCACGCCTTCGACGGGCTCGAGTTTCTTCTTCAGGTCGTCGTCGGCATAGCGGCGCAGCGCGGTGAGCTGGCGCATGGCTTCCTGCTCGCTCGACGCTTCGGTCTTGGGCGACAGCGCGATGCGCAGAATCGGTTCGGTCGACGGATTGAAGCGCAGCAGCACAGGCGGCTTGGCTTCAAGCGGAAGTTGCAGCACTTCCATCTTGTCGCGCACTTCCAGGCTGGCCTGGTCCATGTCGGTGCCCCAGGCGAATTCGAGCACGACATCGCTCTGCCCGGTGCGCGAGACGGACTTCAGCTTGCGCAGGCCCTTGACCACGCCGACAGCTTCTTCCACCGGCTCGCTGATCAGGGTCTCGATTTCCGACGGCGCCGCACCGGTGTACTCGGTGCGGACCGTCAGCGTGGGATAGCTCAGATCCGGCAGCAGGTTGACCTTGAGGTCGCCCAGCGCGATCAGGCCGAAGAGAACGAAGGTGAGGGTCACCATCGCCACCGTCACGCGGCGGCGCGTGGAGAACTCCACCAGGTTGAAACCGGGCGTGTGCGCGTGTTGCGTCACGTGGGTTCTCCGGAATTACTTCTTGTTGGTTTCGGGCTTGGCGACGGAAGCGACTTCCTTCTTCGCCTGCGGCTGGCCCAGCACCTGCACGACCGACCCGTCGCGAAGCGCGGTCTTGCCGGCGACGACCACCTGCTCGCCTTCCTTCACGCCCGCGCGCACTTCGGCCCACGAGCCGTCCATGTAACCCAGCTTCACCGGAACGCGCTTGGTCTTGTCGCCGGTGACGACGAACACCGCCGGGTCGCCGTCGTCTTCCAGCAGGGCCACGCGGGGGACGACGAGCGCGTCGGCGCGCTGGTCGTAGTCGATCTTGATGCGCCCGAACATGCCCGGCTGCAGGATGCTGTCGCCCTTGAACGCGCAGACCACGCGGAAGGTGCCGCTGCCCGAATCCACGACCGGCGACACGCGGTCCACCGTGCCCTGGAAGGTCTTGCCCGGCAACGCGTCGACGACCAGCGCGACGGGCAGGCCCGCCTTGAGCGTCACCAGCTCGCGCTCGGGCACGTTGAGCGTGGCCTCAAGGCGCGAGGTGTCGACGATGCGGAAGATCGGTGTGTTGATCTGGACGAAGTTGCCGTTCTTGATCGAACGCGACGCGATCACGCCGGAGATGGGCGCTTCGACGTTGGCGTAGGACAGTTCCAGCGTGGCCAGGCGATTGGCGGCGCGGGCGTTCTCCAGGTCGTAGCGCAGCTGATCGTTGTCGTTGGCGCTGAGCAGCTTCTGGTCGGCCATCTGCTTGGCGCGGCTGTAGTTGGCTTCCAGCTTGCGCATGGCGGCGCCGGTCTGGGCGGCCTGCAGCTGGGCGCGGGCCGAATCCAGGCGTACCAGCGTCTGGCCAGCGCGGACCTGCTGACCTTCCTCGACCATCACGTTGAGCGCGACGCCCGAGGTCTTGGCGACCACCTGCGACTCGCCCACCGGTTCGAGCGGCGCGGTGCCGGTGTAGCTGGCGGCGACCGGGCGGCGGGAGGCCTTGGCGACCTCGACCGGCACGGCTTCGGGGCCCTTCTTGTCCTCACCGTCCTTGGCCTGGGCCTCGCCCTCACCCCCGCCCTTGCAGGCGCTGAGGAGTAACAGGCACGGCAGCAGGACAACAGCGGCGCGGGCAAAACCACGGCTGCGATTTCGGGTGAAGTGACGCATGAATTGGACCCCAAGGTGGCTGAGACCGGCGCTTGTGCCGGTGTTGTATGTAGGTATATCACCGCCCCAGTCACCTTCCATCCGCCGAAGGTCATGGTGACTGGAGTTACCTCGTCGCCGCCGCGAAAAAACGCGAACGCGGCACGCAAGAACCATCGATGCAAAAAGGGGCGACTTCGTTGCAATCCGAACCATGGCTATACTTGCCGACTTGTGCGCGGTCGCCTTAATGGGGAGGCACCACGCAGCCAGCACTGACGAACCTTTCGCTAGCCATTCGAGATTGCGGACTACGACATGATGCGACCGCTGATGATCGCCGCCTGCTTCCTGATGACCGCCACCGCATTCAGCGCGTCGGCACAGGACACCCAGGCTCCCGCCGCCCCGGCCGCTGCTCCGGCAGCCACGACCCCGGCGGCACCTGCTCCGACCGCTGCTGCTGCAATCAAGGGCGACGCCGCCCGTGGCAAGCACCTGACCTATACCTGCCAGGGCTGCCACGGCGTCACCGGCTACAAGAATGCGTATCCGAACTATCACGTCCCGCGCATCGGCGGGCAGTCGGAGGTCTACCTGACCAACGCGTTGACCGAATACAAGAAGGGCGCGCGCAAGCATCCGACGATGCAGGCCCAGGCGCAGAGCTTCTCGGAGCAGGACATCGCCGACATCGCCGCCTTCCTTTCGACCGTGAAGTGAGCAGACCCATGACGAACAAGATCCTCGCCATCGCCCTGCTCGCCTCCATCGCGCTCGCCGGTTGCTCCGGCGGCGACACGCCGGCCGAGCATTCGGCGGCCGATCGCGCCGAAGGCCACACCTCGTCCTCCGCAGGCCTGCCGGCCGGCCACATCGCCGCGGGCGAGAAGCTGGCGCAGACCAAGGGCAAGGCCACCGGCCAGTCCTGCTTCGATTGCCACGGTGCCGAGGGCAACGCGCCGATCGACGAGACCTACCCCAAGCTCGCCGGCCAGTACTACGACTACATCGCGCACTCGCTGCAGGCTTACCGCGACGGCGACCGCGAGCACCCGCTGATGTCGAGCCAGGCGAAGGAACTGACCGACCAGCAGATCGCCGACCTCGCCGCGTACTTCGGTTCGCGCAAGGGCTCGCTGCAGGATCTGCACGGCATGCACCACGACTGATCGCTTCATCGCGAGCAGACACGGAAAGGCCCGCGCAAGCGGGCCTTTTTGTTTACGCAAGAGAACGGGCCGCATCGCGCGGCCCGTTCGTTACTCACTTCGCTCTCGTAGCCCGGGTAAGCGAAGCGCACCCGGGACCTGTCACGCACAACCCGGGAGTGCTTCGCTCACCCGAGTTACGTGCAGGTGCGGCGATCAGGACTCGACCGGCACCAGCGTGATTTCCACGCGACGGTTCTGCGCGCGACCGGCTTCGGTGTCGTTGCTGGCGATCGGGCGGGTCTTGCCGGCGCCCACGACGATGAAGCGCTGGCTGTTGAGGCCGCGGCCCTGCAGGTAGCTGGCCACCGAGTTTGCGCGCTGCTCGGAGAGCTTCTGGTTCACGGCATCGCTGCCGATGCTGTCGGTGTGGCCGGCGACCTCGATGACGGTCTGGTTGTATTCCTGCAGCGTGCGCGCGACGTTGTCGAGCACCGGGTAGAACTCCGGCTTCAGGTTCGACTTGTTGAAGTCGAAGGTGATGCCGCTGGGCATGTTGAGCGTGATGTTGTTGCCCTGGCGCACGACGTCCACGCCGGTGCCGGCGGTCTGCTGGCGCAGCGCGGCTTCCTGCTTGTCCTGGTAGTTGCCGATGGCGGCACCGGCGAGGCCACCGACGCCCGCACCGACGAGCGCGCGCTGGCGACGCTCGGTCGCATCGTCGCCACTGAGCAGGCCTGCCGCGACGCCGGCGAGCGCGCCGATGATCGCGCCCTTGCTGGTCTTGCTCATGCCCTGCTGCTGGCCCTGCTGCGGCTGCTGTTGCTGCGGGTACTGCTGGCCGTAGTAGCCGCTGCCGCCCGTGGCGCAGCCGGCGAGCAGCGTGGTGGTGACGACGGCGACACAAGCGGCCTTGAGGAAATTCTTCATGTAGTGGTCCTTGCGTGAAAGACGGGCTTGGAAAGTGAACGCGCACAAGCTAACCGCGTTCACGTCTTTCGCAAGTGATCGGCGCGCCGTGTATTCAGTCGGCGGCAGGTATCAGCGCCCGTGCCGCATCCGCATCGAGGCGCGTGTCCCAGTTTCCCATCAACGCCAGGTAAAGAAGCTTGTCGAATTCCGCCCCGAAGCGGCGGATGACCGCATCCGGATCGGGGATCAGCCTACCATCGGCGATTAGGCCGAAGTGCACGCGCCCGTTGTAGCTGAGGATGGAAATGCCGATGCCGATCGATCCGGTCTGCGGCACCCAGAACATCATTTCGCGCAGCGTGCAGCCGGCCAGGTACAGCGGCTGCTGCGGACCGGGCACGTTGGTCGCCACCGCCGTGGCCTTGCGACTGAACAGTTCCAGCGCCAGTCCCTGCACGGACGCAGGCGCCATGCCGAGCGCGGCGAGCAGTCCGTAGGCGACGATCGCCTGCCGCGAGTTCTTCAGGCCTTCCATGCATTGCGCGACGCGTTCCAGTCGCCGGATCGGATTGCCCTCGCCTACCGGCAGGTCCAGGAACACCAGGCCGAAGTGGTTGCCCAGTTTGCGCGAATGCTCCAGCGGGCGCAGGTTCACCGGCACCGTCGCGCGCAGCGTGAGGCCGTCGACATTGTCGCCGCGCTCGATCATGTAGCTGCGCAGCGCACCGGCGGCGGTTGCCATGAGCACGTCGTTGACGGTGCAGTCGCAGGCGCGGCCGACGGCCTTCACCTCTTCGAGATCCAGCGGCTCGGCCCAGGCGACGCGTTTACTCACGCCCAGACGTCCGCGCAGCATCGAAGGCGGATCGTCGGACAGCGACAGCGCGTGCAGCAGCTCGCGTGCGATCTCGCCGCCCTCCTTCGCCAGCACGGCGGCGAGCGTGGGATCGCGGTACATCTCCAGCCCCTTCTCGACGACCTTCGTGCCCATCTGCACGTAGCGATCCACCGCGCCGACGCGCCGCGCCACGCCCGCGTGTTCCTTCTTCAACCAGCTGCGCGACAGGTCGCTGCCATCGCCCGCGTCGGGCTGCGTGTCGGTGAGCGAAAGCAGCACCTGCACCAGGGCGATGCCATCGGCGTAACTGTGATGGATGCGCGCCACCAGCGCCGAGCCGCCGCCGTCGAAGCGTTCGACGAGGTGGAACTGCCACAGCGGGCGATCGTGGTTGAGCGGCGAAGACGCGAGCTGGCTGACGAAGCGCTCCAGCGCGCGCTTGTCGCCGCGACCGGGCAACGCGGCGTGCTGCACGTGCCAGTCGAGGTTGAAATTGAGGTCGGTTTCCCAGTGCGCGCCGGCCGGCGTCACCACGGGTTTCTGACGGAAGCGTTTGTAGGACAGGAAGCGCTGCTTCACCACTCGCTTGAGGCGTTCCAGCGACATCGGTTCGGCGAACATCAGCACGCCGGTTATCATCATCGGGTTGGTCGGCCGCTCCATGCGCAACCAGGCGGTGTCGACCCGCGACATCGGTTCCCGGCGACCACGCCGGCGTGCCCCAGTCCGCGTACCCGCCATGGTCGTGCGCTCCCGTGCGTGTCGGGCCGAGTGAATCACGGCCTCGCGAGCAGCGTCAACGCGCCTCAGCCGCGCAGCTTGCGATACGCCGCCAGCGCCGAATCGCGACCGGCGCCCATTTCGACCAGCGGCTGCGGCGGATAGTCGGGCGCAACGCGGCGCAGCGCCTGCGGGTCCTGCCACGGCGAGAAGCGCAGCGGCACCGGCAGCTCGGCCAGCTCGGGCACCCACTTCGCGATGTAGCGCCCGTCCGGATCGAACTTCGTCGCCTGCAACACCGGATTGAACACGCGGAAATACGGCGCGGCGTCCGCGCCGGTGCCGGCGACCCACTGCCAGCCCAGCGTGTTGTTGGCCAGGTCGGCGTCCACCAGCGTTTCCCAGAACCACCGCGCGCCGTGGCGCCAGTGGTAGCGCAGGTGCTTGGTCAGGAAACTCGCCACGATCATGCGCACGCGGTTGTGCATCCAGCCGGTGTGCCACAACTCGCGCATGCCGGCGTCGATGATCGGCACGCCGGTGCGGCCCCGCTGCCAGTCGGCCAACTGCGCGTCGGAAACCTGCGACCAGGCGAAATCGTTGAAGCGCGCGTCGAAGTTGTGGCTCGGCGTTTCCGGGAAATGATGCAGCAGGTGGTGGGCGAACTCGCGCCAGCCCAGTTCCCGCAGGAAGGAATCGATGTCGGCGCCGTTGCCGGCCGTGCGCTCGCGTTCCAGCGCCGAGGCCACGCGCCAGGGTGCGATCTCGCCGAAATGCAGGTGCGGCGAAAGACGCGACGTGCCGACGCGGTCCGGCCGGTCGCGTTGTTCTCGATACCCGCGCAGCGCGCCATCGACGAAGGTCTCCAGCGTTGCATGCGCGCCCGCTTCGCCCGGCGTCCATTCGTCCCAGAACGCGCGATCCCAGCCGCGCTTCGGCGCGAGCTTCAGCGCCTCCAGCGGCACACCCGACGGGCCTTCGTCGCTGTCGGGCAGCCGTTTCGGCGCGTCGATGCACAGGCCCAGCTGCCACTGCGTCAGCAACGTCTTCCAGTACGGCGTGAACACCTTGAACGGCTGGCCCTGCTTGTTGCGCACCGTCCACGGTTCGAACAGGAGCGCGGCGTTGAAGCTCTCCACGCGCACGCCCTGCTGGCGCAGCGTTGTCTTGATGTTCGCGTCGCGGCGCTCGTGGGCGGGCTCGTAACGGCGGTTCCAGAAAACCGCCTCGGCGCCGGTGGTGGCGATCAGCGACTGCAGGGTCGGCAGGCTCGGGCCGAAGAAATGGCGCAGGTGCGAGCCGCGCTTGCGCAGCGTCGCATCGAGCGCGGCCAGCGACCGATGGCGCCACGCGTCCGACGCCGCGCCCGGCGCCCATTCGCCTGCCTCATCCGGCGCGTGGATGTAGACCGGGATCGGCACATAGCCGCCGTCGAGCGCCGCCTGCAACGCCGGGTTGTCGTCCAGGCGCAGGTCGTTGCGGAACCACACCAGCGCCAGCGCGTTGGATTCGGCGGACATCAGGCACCCGGGGAATGGAACGGACTCGTTCCGGACAGTATGCCCAAGCGCGGAACGGGAGCACGTCAACGCGCCGTGCTGCCGGCGACCGTCAGCCGCCGCGGTATTCGCGCGGGATGCGGTCGTTGAGGCCGACCAGGATCTCGTAGGGGATCGTCCCGGCCAGCGTCGCGACGTCCTCGGCGCGGATCGCCTCGTCGCCCTGCGTGCCGATCAGCACGACCTCGTCCTCGTTGAAGGCGCTGTCGCCGCCGATATCGACCATGAACTGGTCCATGCACACGCGTCCGACGATAGGATAGCGATGGTCGCGGATCAGCACCGAGCCGCGCGAGGACAACGAACGCGGGAAGCCGTCGCCGTAGCCGATCGGCACCGTCACCACGTGCGTGTCGTGGTCCGCTCGCCAGGTCGCACCGTAGCTGACCGTGTTGCCCGCCTTGACCACCTTGAAGTACACGACCTGCGAGCGCAGCGACATCGCCGGCTTCACGTCGATCGTGCGCTGCGATGCGGGATCGGGCAGCACGCCGTACAGCACGATGCCCGGACGCACCATGTCCAGCCACGTCTGCGGGTAGTGCAGCACGCCGCCCGAGTTGGCCAGATGGCGCACCGGCATCGGCGCGCCGAGGCGCTCGATGTGGGCGCAGGCCTCGTGGAAACGCTCGACCTGTTTGAGCGTCATGTCCGAGGACGGATCGTCCGAACACGCCAGATGCGAGTAGATGCCCTTGAGCACGCACCACTTCGACGCCACCGCCGCTTCCACGAACGGTCCCGAGGAATAGCTGTGCACGCCGACTCGTTCCATGCCGGTGTCGATCTTCAGGTGGATCGTGGCGCGACGGCCCATCGCCTCCGCGGCGGCTTCGACCTGGCGCAGCTTGTCGAGCGAGGAGACGGTGATTTCAAGATCGTGCGCGATGAACTGCGCCACCTGCGGGCCGAAGATGCCGCCCAGCACCAGCACGGGCGCGGTGATGCCGGCCCGTCGCAGCGCGATGCCTTCCTCGACGAACGCCACGCCCAGCTGGTCCACGCCCTGCGCCTGCAGGTGCAGCGCGACCGGCACCAGCCCGTGGCCGTAGGCGTTCGCCTTGACGATACCCATGACCGGCACGCCGACGTGCGCGCGGATCGCGTGGAGATTGTGGCTCAGGTGGTCCAGGTCGACCGTGATGCGAGTCGGACGCTCGCTGACGGCGGGCGGCATGCCGGGCGTGGGGTGCACTTCGATCCCGAAAACAGTGGGTGCGGGCTGGTCATTCTAAGCCACCCTCCCCGGCATCCCGGCGATAGCCGGGACCCAGACCCGTAATGCGTGAGAAGCCTAACCGCCGTTCACGGATCGCAACGCCGCTCGGTCACCGTCTCGGTCTTGTTCTGCTGGTTTTCCTGGATCTTGCGACCGGCGAACGCACCGCCCACGGCGCCGGCCGCGGTGGCGATCTTCTTGCCGCTGCCGCCGCCGATCTGGTTGCCCAGCAGACCGCCGACCACACCGCCGGCCACGGTGCCGGTGATCTTGTGCTCGTCCTTCACTTCCTTGGGCTTCTGGACCTGCACGTCGTAGCAGTGCGGTTCCTTCGTCTTGCTCTTCGAACTGCTCGACTGCGCCCCGGCGCCGGTGGCGATGACGAGGGCAAGCACGCCCGCGCTGAGCGCGGATACGAGGGACATGCGACGCATGGCGGCAACTCCTTGCAGGGAATGCATTCACGCTGCGCGCTGGGCCGTTACGGACGCGTCAATGGGCGGGCCCTGCGCACCGCGTGACGCCCGCCGGCTTCAGTCGACGTGTTCGTAGTCGAACCCTTCGTTGCGGATGTGCTGCGCGAAGTACTCGCCGTGCGAGGCGGCGGCCATCAGGCCCGCGTGCAGTGCGGGCGGAACGTCGAAATACCGATAGACCTCGCCGCTGGTGAACTCGATCTCGAGCACATGGCTACGCGCGTCGTAGCCGACGCTCGCAATGGCTTCCGATTCCACGCGTTCGCGTTCCATCGACGCCGGACCTTACCGGCGCCGGCGTTATACCGATGTCGATGGCGCGCAGCGCGCGCCGCAGGATCAGTGGACGTCCTCGGGAATGACCATCGCCAAGGTGGAAACGCGCAGGACCACGTTCTCGAAGCGCTGCGCGCGGCGGTCCTGCACTTCGAGCAGGTCGTTGAACGCCCTGGCCGCCGAGGCCTCGCGCTCGTCGCGTGGATAGCGCCGCTCGAACATCCATTTGTTCCCCGGATACTGGAGGAACGCGATGACCGCATCGAGCCCGTCCACGATGTCCAGTTCGATCCCGACCAGCTCGTTCACCAGCGGAAGGCGCTTGTCCAGGTGCTGGGTGTAGGCCGAACACATCGACGCCACTTCGTTGTCGTCCAGCGGAAGGCCGCGGGTTTTCGCCCTGCAATCCTCCGCCAGGCCCGCCACCCGCTTCCCGTAGTTGGCGATGGTGATCCTGTCGGTTTCCAGCTGGCGCCGCCACACGACCAGCCGCTCGTCGCGATCGGGCACGTTCGTGTTGGCCTTGGTCAGCAAGTCCAGCACGCGGGCCTGGGCGGCGATGAACTCCAGGTCGGTTTCGGCCATCGTGTCCATCACCTTGGTCATGGCGCCGATCGCACTGGCCGCCTCGGTGTGGCGGTAACGTCGCTGGAGCGCGGCCATCCGTTCGCTCGCGTCGAGCACGTCGCGACGCGCCTGCCCGCTGAAGATGAAGGTCGGATTGCCCAGGTTCACCGCGAACTGCCGGTTGAGGTTCCGCACGACCGCGGTCGCCTCGCCCATGATCCGGCTGTTCTGGCGCTCCATGTACACCACCCCGACCGCCGCGGCGATGCAGGCGCCCGCGCAGGCGCAGGCGGCCAGGCCGGCCCAGCGGTCGGTGTCGGTCAGGTTCCACAGGAGCCACTGCGCCAGCAGCCCGGCGACCACGATGGCCGCTGCACCGCCTGCGATGAACACCAGGACCTCGTTATCCAGTCCCTGCGCGCGGTTGAGCAGATACGCCAGGAGCGCGGTGCAGACCGCGGCCAATGACACCCACTCCCATGCCCCGACCGAAAAGTCGTCACGCCTGCGATGCGCCATACCGTCCCCTGGTTTTGACGGACGCTCCCCAGCGCCCGCAGGCAGCTTACTCGAAGCTGCCCACCGAATCGTGCGAGAGGTTGTCGAAGCGCGTGTACTCGCCGAAGAACTTGAGCTTGATCGAGCCGGTCGGGCCCGAACGCTGCTTGCCGATGATGACCTCGGCCAGTCCCTTGTCCGGCGAGTTCTCCTTGTTGTAGTAGTCGTCGCGGTAAATGAACATGATCATGTCCGCGTCCTGCTCGATTGCGCCGGACTCGCGAAGGTCGGCCATCACCGGGCGCTTGTCGGTACGCGTTTCCAGCGAGCGGTTGAGCTGCGACAGCGCGATCACCGGCACCTGCAGCTCCTTCGCCAGGCCCTTGAGCGAACGCGAGATCTCGGAGATTTCCGTCGCGCGGTTCTCGCTGTTGCCGGGCACGGACATCAGCTGGAGGTAGTCGATGACGATCAGGCCGAGGCCGTGTTCGCGCTTGAGGCGGCGCGCCTTGGCCGACAGCTTCACCGGCGACAGGCCGGGTTCGTCGTCGATGAAGATCTTCACCTCGCGCAGCTGGCGGATCGCACCGGTGACGCGGCTCCAGTCCTCGTCTTCCAGCTGGCCGGTACGCAGGCGCTGCGCGTTGACGCGGCCGACCGAAGAAATCAGTCGCATCGCCAGCTGCGAAGCCGACATTTCCATCGAGAACACCGCGACCGGCAGCTTGCTGCGGAAGGCAGCGGTCTCGGCCATGTTCAGCGCGAGCGTGGTCTTGCCCATCGCGGGACGCGCGGCAAGGATGATCAGGTCGGTCTTCTGCAGGCCGGCCGTCATCATGTCCAGCTCGGTGTAGCCGGTCGACAGGCCGGTCACGCCACTGCCGTTGGTGTAGCGCGTCTGCAGCGTGTCGAAGGCCTCCGACAGCGCCTTGGTCACCGGCGTGAAGTCGGTCTTGCCGCTGGTGTTGGCCTGGGCGATCGCCAGCACCTGGCGCTCGGCTTCCTCGAGGATCTCGGCCGAATCGCGTCCGTCGGGCTGGAAGCCGTCGTTGACGATGCCGGTGCCCACGTCGATCAGCTGCCGCAGGATCGCCTTGTCGCGGACGATTTCGGCGTAGGCGGTGATGTTCGCCGCCGACGGCGTGTTGCTGGCCAGCTCGATCAGGTAGGCCCCGCCGGCGACCTCCTCGCTCAAGCCCTGCGATTCGAACCACTCGCCCAGCGTAACGGCATCGAACGGGCGGTTCTTCTCGGCCAGCTCGCTGATGGCCCGGAAGATCAACTGGTGGTCACGGCGGTAGAAGTCGCTGTCGCTGAGCGCATCGGCGATGCGGTCCCAGGAATCCGGCGCCAGCATGAGGCCGCCGAGCACGGCCTGTTCGGCCTCGATGGACTGGGGCGGCACGCGCAGCTGGTCCATGCGCTGCTCGTTGCGCGTTTCGAACCGTTTTTCCCTGCGAAAACCAGGTCGTGCGCTCATGCCTTCAGTCACCCTTTCCCTGCGCCGTCGCGCCGGCCGTGTTGTTGTCGCGGGTCGGGCATCGTAGACGCGGAACGCCTGCGGGCGTTGCAGATAAGTCTGTGGATATCGCGTGGATACTCATCGCCGGCATGGAGCCATGCGGGCGTCGCATGCGATGAGATGCGCGGCGCGCGACGGACGGTCGTCGCGGAGGTACCGTGCGCACGGCCGACGGTGCGCTCCCTGGATGTAGTGCGACGGGCCTCTTCCGATGACCCGGCCGACGACCTCAGCTCGCCGCGATGCCGGCGCGGGCGCGCATGCCCGGCGAGATGATCGACAACAGGTCGTCCAGCGCCTCGTCGCGCCAGCGACCGACGCGGCGCGGCTGCAGGGCACCGGCGATGTGCTGGTCGATCAGGCGGGCGATGATCGGGAACACCGCGTCGCCATCGGCTTCGCAGGCTTCGCGGAGGCTGGCGGCGATCAGATCGGCGAACGAAAGCGGGGCCGACGGGAGCGCGATCTCGTGCAACGACTGAAGGGTCAGCTCGATCGAGGGGTCGAGCGCGGAATATTCGAGGCGCTGGTCCATGGCGGCGTTCGTGAGGAGTGTGCCGCGACTGTGTCACGGGGATTTCCTACGCCACATCGGAGAAATCCTAAAACGTTGCGGTCGACCCTCACCCCGGAGCCGGGCAAAAAGAAAGGGCGCCCTGAGGCGCCCTCTCCTTCAAGCCCGTTGGATAACCGGGATCAGGCGACTTCGCCGACCACAATGACCTTGACGCTGGCTTCGATGTCGGCGTGCAGGTGCACGACGATGTCGTACTCGCCGGTGCGGCGCAGCGGGCCTTCGCCCAGCACGACTTCCGACTTCTCGACCTTGTGGCCGTGCTTGGTCAGCGCATCGGCGATGTCGCGCGGCGTGATCGAGCCGTACAGCTTGCCTTCGGTCGAGGCGTTCGCGGTGATGGTCACCTCGACGCCGTCCAGCGCGGCCTTGCGGCCTTCGGCGCCTTCCAGCGAGGCCTTGGCCTTGGCTTCGTACTCGGCGCGGCGCGCTTCGAACTCGGCCAGGTTGGCTTCGGTCGCCGGGGCGGCCTTGCCGTACGGGATCAGGTAGTTGCGGCCGAAGCCCGGCTTGACGTTGACCTTGTCGCCGAGCTTGCCGAGGTTCTGCACGTTCTGCAGGAGGATCAGTTGCATGGTGTTGCTCCGTATTCGTTAGCGAGGCGATGCCCCGCAGCGGGTTTCGCTGTCCGAAAGTGGCGTTGCCTTGACCGGCGTTGCCCTCACCCCTGCCCTCTCCCGCACGCGGGAGAGGGGGAAGTGGTGTCTCCGCCTACGGCGAAGACGACTTCACTCAAGCGTTGTGGTTGTCGGTGTACGGGATCAGGGCCAGGAAACGGGCGCGCTTGACGGCCGTGGCCAGCTGGCGCTGGTACTTCGACTTGGTACCGGTCACGCGGCTCGGCACGATCTTGCCGGTCTCGGTGAGGTACTGGCGCAGGGTGTTGAGATCCTTGTAATCGATCTCCTTCACACCCTCGGCAGTGAACTTGCAGAACTTGCGGCGACGGAAGAACTTGGACATGAGTGTGTGCTCCTAGTGCGTGATCAGGCGGCTTCGGCGTTGTCGTCGGAGGGCTCGTCGGCCGTGCCGACACCGCCTTCCTCGTCACGGCGGCGACGCTCGCCACGCTCGGGCTTGTCGCCCTTCTCGTCCTTGTACTTCATGATCAGCGACTGCTCGGTGTCGGCTTCGTCGCGCTTGATCACCAGGTGGCGCAGGACGGCGTCGTTGAAACGGAAACCGTCGACCAGCTCGTTCAGGACGTTCTGGGTGCACTCGATGTTGAGCAGCACGTAGTGGGCCTTGACCAGGTTCTCGATCGGGTAGGCCAGCTGACGACGACCCCAGTCTTCGAGACGGTGGATCTTGCCTTCGCCGCCTTCGATGAGGCTCTTGTAGCGCTCGACCATGGCCGGCACCTGCTCGCTCTGGTCCGGATGGACCAGGAACACGACTTCGTAATGACGCATTGGTAATTCCTTTCGGATGATGGTCGCGGCGTTGGCCGCGTCCGGATCAGCTCCCCAACGCCCCGGATGGGCGCGGTGGAGCAAGGGTTCCCGGCGACCTGGGGCCGCGGGAGCCGGAAAGTATGGCGGATTCAACAGGTTGAGACAACCGGGGAAAGCCGGGACCGGGGACCCGGGACCCGTCGCTTCGGCCGGCCGCTCAGGCAACGCTCACGCCTTTACCGGTCCCGGGTGCCGGGTCCCCGGTCCCGCCGGCAAAGCTCACCCCTTCCGGCTCGCGATCCACGCATCGATATGCGCCTCCAGCGCCTCGAGCGGCACCGACCCGGTCTCCAGCACGGCGTCATTGAACTCGCGCAGGTCGAACTTCGGACCCAGCTGCTTCGCGGCCTTCTCACGCAGCTCGGAGATTTTGAGCTGGCCGATCTTGTAGGCCAGCGCCTGCCCTGGCCAGCCGATGTACCGGTCGATCTCGTTGACCACGTCCTGGCGGGTCTTGGGCGAGTTGTCCATGAAGAAGGCGATCGCCTGGTCGCGGCTCCAGCCCTTGGAGTGCATGCCGGTGTCCACCACCAGCCGGACCGCGCGCCACATGTCGTAGGCCAGCTGCCCCATGCGGTCGTAGGGATCGTCGTAGAGGCCCATGTCGTAGCCCAGGCGTTCGGCGTAAAGACCCCATCCCTCGCCGTACGCAACGAAATAGCCGACCCGCCGGAACATCGGCACGTCCGGCAGCTCCATCCCGCGCGCGAACTGGAAGTGGTGCCCCGGCACGGCCTCATGCAGCGATAGCGGCATCATTTCCCACTTCGGCCGCACTTCCGGCTTGTAGAGGTTCACGTAGTAGTAGCCCGCACGCGTGCCGTCCACGGCGCCGGGCTGGTAGTACGCGGTGGTGGTGTCGGGCGCGACGTTGTCCGGGATCGGGCGCACGCCGTACGGCAGGCGCGGGATCGTCTTGAACACCTTCACCAGCTGCGGGTCGATGCGCTTGGCGATCGCCTCGTAGGCCGTGAACAGTTCTTCCGGCGTCTTGTAGAAGAACTTCGGATCGGTACGCAGGTATTCGAAGAATTCCGCCAGCGAGCCCTTGAAGCCGACTTCGGCCTTGATCTTTTCCATCTCGCCGCGAATGCGCGCGACTTCCTTCAGGCCGATCCTGTGGATCTGATCGGCCGACAGGTTGGTGGTGGTGAAGTAGCGGGCAGTGAAGTCGTAGTACGCCTTGCCATCGGGCAGGTCGATCGCCGCGATCGAAGTGCGCGTCTTCGGCAGGTACTCGTCCTGGAAGAACGTCGCGAACTGGCGATACGCCGGCACGATGCTCTGCGAGATGACCTGGATGGCTTCGACCCGCAACCCGGCCTTGTCGGCCTGACTTATGGACTCGGGGAATTTCGCGAACGGTTTGTAGAACGGGCTCTTGGTCGGATCGTCCACCAGCTGCGACTCGATCTGCCCCGGAACACGCTCCATCAGCACGCGCGGCGGCGTGTTGCCGGTCGCTGCGCCCTCGCGAAGCAGCGCTTCGTTCTGCTCGATCAGCGCCGGCACTGCGCGCATGCGGTCCAGCCAGTCGCGGTAATCCTTCAGCGTGGCGAACGGCAACACCTCGGCGATGCCCTCGGCGGTCTGCACGCCGCCGCTCAGGCCCACCGGGCTCAGGTATTCGCGGTACTTCTGTCGTTCGACCGCCTTCTCCAGGCTCCACGCGAAGACGTCGTAGCTGAGGCGATCGTCCTCGGTCAGCGCGTTGCGGTCGATGGCCTTGAGCCGCTGCAAGGCTTGCCTGTCGCCTTCCATGCGCTGCTCGATCGCCGCCATGCTCATGTCGGTCCAGCGGTCGTTGTAACGCTTGTCGCCGCGCCAGCTCGCCTCTTCGGGGTTCTCGCGCATGCCGCGCTCCCACTCCTCGTCGAACAGCGCGTGCAGCTCGGTCGCGGCGGGGCTCGCTTCGGTCGCGGCCTGCGTGGATGGCGTGCTGAAAGGCGCCTGCGCGAACGCGGGCGCAGCGGACAGGCAGGCGGCGACGGCCGCGGCGAGCAGTGCGTGTCGAAGCATGGGTGTTCCCCCGGAAGAACGTCGCCCGAGTCTAGCCGCCCCGCCCCCGCGCAGGTTTGTTCGCAACGGCCGGGAACCGCACCTTCACGACGGGCGGGCTAGCGTTCGGCCCATCCCATCGCATGGCGGCATCGCGCGTGAAAATCGCCACGTTCAACATCAATGGCGTGAACACGCGCCTGCCGGCCTTGCTGGAATGGCTCCGCCGTGAGCAGCCCGACGTCGCGTGCCTGCAGGAATTGAAGGCGCCCGAGGAGGCCTTCCCCGCGCAGGCCATCGCCGAGGCCGGTTACGGCGCGATCTGGCACGGGCAGAAATCCTGGAACGGCGTGGCGATCCTGGCGCGCGACGCCGAACCCATCGAGATCGGACGCGGCTTGCCCGGCGATCCGGAGGACAGCCAGAGCCGCTACATCGAAGCGGCGGTCGGCGGCGTGGTGGTGATCTGCCTCTACCTGCCCAACGGCAATCCGCAGCCTGGGCCGAAGTTCGACTACAAGCTCGCGTGGATGGATCGCCTCCACAAGCGCGCCCAGCACTGGTACGACAGCGGCCAGCCGGTGGTGATGGCCGGCGACTACAACGTCGTGCCCACCGACGAGGACATCTACAACCCGAAGTCCTGGCGCAAGGACGCGCTGCTGCAACCCGAAAGCCGCGAGCGCTTCCAGCGCCTGCTCGACCAGGGCTGGACGGATGCGGTGCGCCACGTCTTCGGCGAGGAGCGCGTGTACACGTTCTGGGATTACTTCCGCCAGCATTGGGAACGCAATTCCGGCCTGCGCATCGACCACCTGCTGCTCAATGCCGAACTGCTCCCGCGTCTGCGCGCGGCCGGCGTGGATCGTTGGGTGCGCGGACAGGTGAAGCCGAGCGACCACGCGCCGACATGGATCGAACTGGGCCCGGCGAAGGCATCGCGCACCGCGGCGAAGAAGGCCGCGAAGAAAACCACGGCGAAGGCGGCGAAGAAAGCGGTGAAGAAGGCAGTGAAGAAGGCGGCGAAGAAAGCGACCGCGCCGGCGAAGCGGACGCGACGCAGCGCACAATGAAACGAAGCGATTACGAGCCGTTGCCGCTTTGCTAACCGCCGTCTTCGCAGCATCGCTGCATCGGACACGACGGGAGCGATCATGGCCAGACATCCGGACGACAAGCATCGGCAGGAGCTCTATCGCGGAATGCCCTCGGTGACGAACCGCTCGTGGGGACCCGCGAAACAGGACGACGGCTTCGGCTACCCGGGTCAGGGCGGCTATGGCGAGTCGCGGCCGGAACTGAAGAGCCGCGGCACACCGGAACGCGCGGGCGGCCATCGCGGACGCGGTCCGCGCAACATCCTGCGTTCGGACGAACGCATCGCCGACGACCTGATCGAGCGCCTCACGCGCGATGAGGACATCGATGCGCGCGAGATCCTCGTTGCCGTCGATACCGGCACCGTGACGCTGACCGGCGAGGTGCCCGAGCGTCGCATGAAGCATCTGGCGGAGAACCTCGCCGTCGCCGTGCAGGGCGTGCGCGAGGTGAACAACCGGCTGACGGTGGACAAGGGCTCGGCCTCGTTCGGGCCGCCGGGCCAAGCGGTGCGCAGCGGTTCCGACCAGCAGGGAAGCGGGTTCTCCAGCTCGTCGTTCGACCAGCGCGAGGACACGGACGACGACGAGCACGACCAGAATCGCAGGCAGCCGATGCGGCGCGCGCGGGAGCATTGATCCTCCGCCGCACGGTGTTGTAGCCCGGGTAAGCGGAGCGCACCCGGGACCTGTCACGCCTTCATCGCCATAGCCAAAGCGCAGCATTTCACTGCAACGGCTGATCGACGCCTTCCCTTCGTTGCCCCTCACCCCAACCCCTCTCCCGGTGGGAGAGGGGCTCAGGGCACCACGCCACGACATCGCGCCTGCACCCCACAAGTGCACAATCGCCGCATGAGCGATCCCCACGCGGCCAGTCCCGCCCCTCGCCCCAGCCTGCGTGAGCGCTTCGACGCGCTGCGCAACCTGCCGCCGTTCCTGCGGCAGATCTGGTCCACCAGCCCCTCGCTTTCGCTGATGACCATCGGCCTGCGCGTCGTGCGCGCGCTGCTTCCGGTCGCGACGCTCTACGTCGGCAAGCTCATCATCGACGAGGCCGTGCGCCTGGTCGCGACGGGCAACGGTTTCGACACACTGAGCGACGCCTGGCACAGCGGACAGCTCGACACCCTGCTCTCCCTGTTGGCGCTGGAGTTCGCGCTGGCGATCGGCTCCGACCTGCTCGGCCGACTGGTGAGCTACGGCGACTCGCTGCTGTCGGAGATGTTCACCAACGTCACCAGCGTGCGGTTGATGGAACACGCCGCGACACTGGACCTGGAGGACTTCGAAGACCCCGACCTGCAGGACAAGCTCGACCGCGCGCGTCGCCAGACGATGGGGCGCATGAACCTGATGAGCCAGCTGTTCGGCCAGGTGCAGGACGCGATCACCGTGGTGAGCTTCGCCGCCGGCCTGCTGGTGTACGCGCCGTGGCTGATCGTGCTGCTGGCCGTGGCGCTGGTGCCGGCGTTCGTCGGCGAGGCGCATTTCAACGCGCTGGGCTACTCGCTCAACTTCGCGTGGACGCCCGAACGCCGCCAGCTCGAATACGTGAAGCAGATGGGCGCGAGCGTGGACACGGCCAAGGAGGTGAAGATCTTCAACCTCCACCGATTCCTGATCGCGCGCTACCGCGAGCTGGCCGACTCGCTGTTCCGCGCGAACCGCGCGCTTGCGCGGCGGCGCGCGATCTGGGGCGCGCTGCTCGCGGGGCTCGGCACCGCCGGCTATTACATCGCCTACGGATACATCGCGTGGCGCACGGTGCGCGGCGACTTCAGCATCGGCGACCTGACGTTCCTGGCCGGCAGCTTCCTGCGGCTGCGGCAGTTGCTGGAAGGTTTGCTCGTGGGTTTCTCGCAGGTTGCCGGGCAGGCGCTGTACCTGGACGACCTGTTCTCGTTCTTCGAGATCCAGCCGGAAATCGTGTCGCCCGCCAATGCGCTGCCGGTGCCGCGTCCGATCACGCGCGGCTTCACCTTCGAGAACGTCGGCTTCCGCTATCCCGATGCCACCAAGTGGGCGCTGCGCGGGCTCGATTTCGAACTGCACGCCGGCGAAGTGCTGGCGCTGGTCGGCGAGAACGGCGCGGGCAAAACGACGCTGGTGAAGCTGCTCGCGCGGCTGTACGACCCGGACGAAGGTCGCATCCTGCTCGACGGCCGCGACCTTCGCGACTACGACCTCGACGACCTGCGCGGCAATGTCGGCGTGATCTTCCAGGACTTCGTGCGCTACCACCTCACCGCCGGCGAGAACATCGGCGTGGGCCGCATCGACGCGATGGACGACGCCGAACGCATCCGCGAAGCGGCGCAGCGGGCGATGGCCGAGGAGATGATCGAACGGCTGCCCAATCGTTACGACCAGCTCATCGGTCGTCGCTTCAAGAGCGGCGTGGATCTTTCCGGCGGACAGTGGCAGAAGCTCGCGATCGCGCGCGCCTACATGCGAGACGCGCAGGTGATGATCCTCGACGAACCCACCGCGGCGCTCGACGCGCGCGCCGAGTTCGAGGTGTTCCAGCGCTTCCGCGACCTTTCGCAAGGCAAGACGGCGGTGCTGATCTCGCACCGTTTCAGCAGCGTGCGGATGGCCGATCGCATCCTCGTGCTGGCCGATGGCCGGCTGGAGGCCAGCGGCACGCACGAGGACCTGCTCGCCGAGGGCGGGCGCTACGCGGAATTGTTCGAGCTGCAGGCGGCCGGTTATCGTTGAAGTCCGCGACGCCACATCCGGCAAAACCCACGCACGAACGGACAGGAGCCCTGCCCCCATGCGCCACGCCTTGCATTGCACTTCGCTCGCCCTCGCCCTTTCGATGACCCTGGTCGCCTGCCAGGCCCGTCAGGGTGAGGACGCCGCCCCGAAGGCCGCGACCGCCGCGCCCAAGGCGCTGCCGACGCAGACGGTGACCAGCCAGAACGGCCCGGTGACCGTGACCACGATCGCCTCCGGTCTCGAGCATCCGTGGAGCGTGGCGCTGCTGCCCGACGGCGGTTTCCTCGTCACCGAACGCCCCGGCCGCCTGCGTCATGTGTCGGCCGACGGGGCGGTCTCGGCGCCGATCACCGGCACCCCGCAGGTGTGGGCCGAAGGCCAGGGTGGCCTGCTCGATGTCGTGCTCGCACCCGATTTCGCGACCAGCAAAAAGATCTTCCTGAGCTATGCCGAGCCGGGCCCGGACGGCAGCGCCGGCACGGCCGTGTCGAGCGCGACGCTCGGCGAAGGCTCGCTCAGCGACGTGAAGCTGTTTTATCGCCAGGAGCCGAAGCTTGTCGGCCCGAACCACTTCGGCTCGCGAATCGTCTTCGACGGCAAGGGCCATGTCTTCATCACGCAGGGCGAGCGCAACGATCGCCCGACCGCGCAGAAGCTCGACATGCTGCAGGGCAAGTTGGTGCGCCTGAACGTCGACGGCAGCGTGCCGGCGGACAACCCCTTCGTCGGCCGCAAGGACGCGCGCCCGGAGATCTGGAGCTACGGCCATCGCAACATGCAGTCGCTGGCGCTCGACCCGCGCACCGGCACCGTGTGGGAAGCCGAACACGGCCCGAAGGGCGGCGACGAGATCAACATTCCGCAGCCGGGCAAGAACTACGGCTGGCCGATCATCACCAACGGCATCAACTACTCGGGCCTGAAGATTCCCGAAGCCGTCGGCACGTCCGCCCCGGGCATGGAACAGCCGTACCACGTGTGGGAAATCTCGCCGGGCCTGTCGGGCATGGCGTTCCTCACCTCGCAGCCGTCTTCGAAGTGGAACGACAGCCTGTTCCTCGGCGCGCTGGCCGACGGCAGCCTGATCCGCCTGTCGCTCGACGGCGACAAGATCACCGGCGAGGAGCGCCTGCTGAAGGACGTCGGCGCTCGCATCCGCGACGTGCGCGTCAGCGCCGACGGCAAGGTCTACGTGCTGACCGACGAGACCGACGGCAAGCTGCTGCGGCTGGATCCGCCGAAGGGCTGATCGGGTTTACGCGCGGCGCTCGCGTCACGCGTGGTCGCGGTGATGGGTTTCGTTGTACGAAACCCATCCTACGCAGCCGTCATTGCAGTGCCCGCCTTCGTAGGATGGGTTTCGCGCCGCGAAACCCTTCATGGGCGCTTCCGTCGCGATGACGATGGGTTTCGTCCCACGAAATCCATCACACGCGCAATCCCAGCGGAAGCCCGCGATTCAGCACGGCGTCGAGCTGCACCCCATCAAGGAAAACGCCATGATCCGGACGCTCCTCCTCACCCTAGCGCTCATCGTCTCGCTGCCTGCATTCGCCGTCGAAAGCGACGCCGACCTGCTCGCCCTCGACGCGACCTGGAACGAATTGCGCATGAAGCCCGACGTCGACGGGCTGGACCGCATCCTCGCCGACGACTGGATGCTCACCCATTCCGACGGCCGCGTGCAGTACAAGGCCGACTACCTCGACGAGCTGCGCACCAGCACGCGACGCAACCAGGGCATCGGCAACGAGGACCTGCGCGTGCGCCGTTACGGCGACACGATGGTCGTCACTGGCACCAGCGTGCAGTCGGGCATCAGCAACGGCGTGCCGTGGAACGGCCGCTTCCGCTTCACGCGCGTGTGGGTCCAGCGCGATGGCGCGTGGAAGATGATCGCCTCGCATTCCTCGCGCATGGCCGAGGCGAAGTGACTCAGAACAGGTCGCCCTGCGGCGCCGTGCTCACGGCGCCGTAATCCAGCCGGCCATCGACGATGCGCGCGGCCTTCGTGTACGGATGTTCTTCCGCACGGCCCGGCGAAATCAGATGCACGACGGTCCATCCGCGCGATTTGAGGTCGTCGCTGATCAGGCTGCGATGGCACTGCGTCCAGTACGCCTCGGCGCACATCACGGCCGTGCGGCGCGTGGTGGCGATCGCTTCGAGATGGTCGCGCGCGCGGCGGTACTCGTCCGTTTCCATGTAATCGGCGTAACCGCGGAAGGACGCGTTGCGCCATGCGGTGTTGAGCGAGTCCTTGCGCGGGTTTCGTCGCCCGCCCAGCTCGACCATCGGGACGTACTCGATCCCCGCCTCCGCCAGCCCGCCGGCCAGGGTCGCCGCGGCGAACTGCGGGTGCCGGCGCGAGCCCGGGTACCGCCGCACGTCGGCCACCGCCTCGATGCCCGCCTGCATCAACAGACTCAGGAATTGCGGCCATTCCCGCGTGGAATGGCCCACGGTCCAGATCGTTCGCATGGCCCGAGCATAGTCGGCCGCCTGTCGCCCGGATGAGAATCAATCTTGAGTGAAGGCCGCTGGGCTACAATGCGCGGGCTTCCCCCACTCGCCCCAGACACCCCGATGTCCTCCGCTTTTGGCACCGAAACGGTGCTGGATGTCCGTCACTGGACGGACGATTACTTCAGCTTCACCACCACGCGCGACGACGGCTTCCGTTTCGAGAACGGGCAGTTCGTGATGATCGGCCTCCAGGTCGAACAGCCCGACGGCTCGCACAAGCCGCTGCTGCGCGCGTACTCCATCGCCAGTGCCAACTGGGAGGAGCAGCTGGAGTTCTTCAGCATCAAGGTGCCGGGCGGCCCGCTGACGTCGCGGCTGAAGTCGATCCGCCCGGGCGACCAGGTGCTGATCGGCCGCAAGCCCACGGGCACGCTGCTGATCCACGACCTGCATGCGGGTCGCAACCTGTACCTGCTGGGCACCGGCACGGGCCTGGCGCCGTGGCTGGCGGTGATCAAGGATCCGGAAACCTACGAGCGTTTCGACAACGTCATCCTCACCCATGGCGTCCGCAGCGCGCAGGATCTCGCGTACCGCGATTACTTCGTCAACGAACTGCCGCGGCACGAATTCCTCGGCGAGCAGATCGCCGCGAAGCTGAAGTACTACCCGGCCGTGACGCGCGAGGCGTTCGAATACGAAGGCCGCGACCAGCGCGGCCGCCTCACCGACCTGTTCGACAGCGGCCGGATGATGGAACACCTCGGCCTGCCCGCGCTGGATGCCGAACACGACCGCGCGATGATCTGCGGCAGCCCGCAGATGCTGGCCGACTTCCGCGACATCCTCGACCGCCGCGGCTTCACCGCCGCCCCGCGAATCGGCACGCCGGGGCAGTATGTGTTCGAGCGGGCGTTCGTGGAGAAGTGAGGGGCGTCGGCCCCGTCAGCCCAGCGAGTTGATCGAGCGCACCAATGTGTTGATCCAGTCCACTACGTCGGGCAGCACCAGCGGGACGAGCACCGCGCCCATGGCGAGGAACTTTGGCCATAGCGCGCGCAGGCTGCCGCCGAACGTCAGCGAATCGCCGTCGCGCGTGAACATCGGTCCTAGCATCGCGTCCTTCTCCAGTCGTAGCACCACGATGACGGTGCAAACGAATCCGATCAGCAGCATCGCGATGGACGTGGTCCTGAGCCAGCGCTCGTAAATCGGCGGATACACGGACATCGCCATCAGCACCGCCAGCGGCGCGGCCATCGCGCACCAGGCCGAGAACCGGATCGCGACCACCAGCAGCTTGAGTTCGGCGACCAGTCGCTGCTGCCATGCCTTGAACACCGTCTTGGTCGGCGGGCAGATACGCTGCCCGGCGATAATTCTCGTCGTCTCTCCGATCCACTCCTGCAAGGTCTGGGCGCCGAGCGCCTTGACGTCGTCGGCTTCCATCGAAAGGTTGAAGGGCGTCTGTACCGGCTCCTGCAGGCTTTGCGGTGATGGCCACGCCGACATGCCCCTGCGCAGGCGGATGGGCTCGATGCATCGGGAGAGCGACAACGTCAGGCGCGCCAGATTGGTCATGTGCCAGCCCAAGGCAACGAGGAAGGCGACGCCGCACACCAGCGCGATCATCGCGAACAGCCACGGAAGCTGGCCGTCCACGCTGATCGGCCTGGCGTCGGAAAGGAAAAGCACGACCACCACCACCAGCATGATCGTCACCGGGATCAGCCAGGGCTTGGTCGCAGTCGTCCATCCCAGTGAGTTGGCGTAGATCTCATGTCGGGCACCGGCGATGTAGAGGCGGATTCCTCCAAGAATCGCCAGACAGGCGTAGAGCCCCCATATGCAGTACACGGCCAGGACATCGCGCCCGTGAGCAAGGCTGAAGCGGCACGCCATGCCTCCCAAGCAGGGATCCACCCAATCGTCGCTACCACTGAACGTCACCTGCGAAAGGCGTATGAGCGTCACGATGAGGACCGCCGCGGCGATCAGAGTCAGCGTGAGCAGTACGCCTCGTCCGAGGGGCGATAGCAATGCGACGCCTGCCTTGTCCTCGCCTGGCGAAGCGTCGGCCGGTTCGGTCGCGTCGCCATCGCCCACGGTCTTCACGCGTCGCCAGATCCGGGCCCGCAGCCATCGCAGTCCGCGAATCAGCCAGCGCGAATCCAGAATCACATGTCGGGTGAAATTGGACATGGCGCAGGTACCGCGCGCGCCCCATAGCAGCCAGGCGCCGACGAGCAGCATGAACACCGCCAGCACCATCACCACGAGGTACCACAGGCGCTGCATCGCGATGCGGGAATCGGCGGCAACCATCATCGTACGGCGCTCGTCGTCCAGGCTTTCAAACCCGGCCAGGGTGGCAACGTAGAGCCTGGGGCTGCACAGGGCCGGATCCACGCACAGAGCGTCGTCGAACCGGGCGGTCAGATCGAGCTCTTCAGGCTCGATGTGGCGTTCGTCCTCACGACTGCCCACGAGCACGTGGACGGCGCGGAATACGTTGGCGGCCAGGTCGGTTGAGAAGGCGACGCGCGTCCGCCCTTCACCCTGTCGCGAGCCCTCGCGCCTGAACTTTCTCCATGCCTCCGACACGCATTCGCGCAACGGCACTACGCGGCACATCTCGCCCAAGGTCAGGCGCGATCTGCAAGGTTTCACGTTCCCGCTTTCGTTGTCGACGCAGACGGTCGTGTCCCGCGCGGGCACCGTGATGGCGCCTCGACTTATGTCGCGATAGTCCGGGTGCACCGCGAGGTAATCCATTTCCAGCATCACCGGCAGTGCCGCGGGCAGCGCCTTGCGCACTTCGCTGAGCAAAAAGAGCCGGTCCCGCACGTCGGTCGCGATGATGACGACAACGTTGGGCTTTCCCCACACCCGCATCGAGTCGAATAGCCGGAAGAGCATGAGTTCGTCCGAGCGCGAACTCAGGCTTGGCTCGAAGACCGGCGGCCGGGCATTGCCCGCCTCGACGCCGGTCATGTCCAGCTCCAGCAGTCGGCTGGTGGTCGTCCGCACTTTCTGCCGCGCCTCGATAGCCGCCTTGCGCAGGCGCGAATGCTCGGCGCGAATCGAGGCGATGTTGGGCGAGAACGGTTGCGCCGTGATCGAAAGCGATCGACCTTCGTCGTCCTTCACGCAGGTCTCGCGGACTCGATCCAACACCTTGGGAGCTAGGCTCTCCAGTTCACTTTCGATGCTCAGCAGGCGCTTGGTGGCTTCTTTCTCGAGATCCGGGTGGGTCTGATCCTGCCGCGTCTGCTCACGCAGCGACACCAGCTTGTCCCGGCGCTCGCTCCATGCGCTCTCCAAATCCGTCTTCCAGGTTGCGGACAGGTCCTTGGCGCCCTGTCCGAACGTGGATTCCTCCACGAGGAAAACCATCTTCCGGTCCGGCACGAGGTTGTTCCGGCACAGGTAATCGGTGAGCGCGGTCATCTGCTGCTTGAGCGTCCACGACATCGAGTAATAGCGCACCGTCGTCCCGGCGACGAATCCATGACCGGCAACGGCTTTGTTGGTCGGAACGGAGGCGGACGGGCTGATAAGTCGCACGGTGATGTCGTCGCGCCGGACTTGCTTGGCGCAATCGAAGTCCTCGCAGCCGAGTCGGCCAATGGCGACCGCGAGGGACTGCATGGAACCGGAGAACGTGGGCCCGACCACGTCCAGTGTCCTGCGCCCGGGCGCTATGGGCCGGTCACAGGACTTCGCAGGCTCGAACTCCCCTGCCCGGACACGCGTGTCGTTGAACAGCAGCGCGCAGCGCGCGGCTGTGAAGAAGGCCCTGGGCTGAATGCCATAGCTGGGGGCATCGCCGACGACGAACATCAGTTCGTAGGCGACGTCGGGTTCGTCCTCGACCCAAGCCTTCACCACCTTCACACTGGGCGGGACGCGCCACCGATCCTTGCGGAACAGCAGCAGGCTCGGCTCGCTGCGATGCGTCCGGGCATAGTCCTTCGTGCCCTGCACCACTTCGTTCACGTCTGAGGGCGCTTTCCTTGGCTGCCAAGCGAAAGCGAAGCCGTCCAGTTCGTATCCCCTGGCTTGGTAGGCGCGCAGAATCGCCGCCACTTCCATATCGAACGATTTGCCCATGGGCGTCTCGACCGGATCGGTCAGGACCGCGACGGAGGCGCGCAGGGACACCCTGCCATCGGGCGGCAGGTGTTTCAGCGGCGTCAACGCGCTGTCCAGCTGCGGGGTGGTCATGAAATACGGGGAAGGATCGGCCTGCGTCGATTTCGACTCGTCGTCGCTCCCAAGATTCTCAGCTTGCTTCTGCGCTGCGGGTTCCTGCGCCATCGCCGTTGCGACGAATACGGGCAGCATCAACGCCGCCAGCAAACCCCATGCATGCAACGCCCGTACGGCGCGAGCGTTCCTGCCCCCACCTATCCGCACTCGCCCCGCATTTCGCAGGGCGCAGGCAATCCAGCCCAATTTCCAACGGCCGAACATTGCAACACCTCCACCCGGACGCAACGCGGAGGTATTCGGATAGCGGCCATGCCGCTCGTCGGATTTGCGCGGTCAGGTGCCCTGCACCGCCTCAAAGCGCAGATGTCGTGCGGGACACGCTAAGGACAGGTGAAGGACACGCATTCCCGCAGCGGCCTCAAGCCAGCGCGGCCTCGATGTCCTTGGCGATCGACTCGGGCTTGTCGGTCGGTGCGTAGCGCTTGAGCACCTGGCCGTCGCGGCCGATCAGGAATTTCGAGAAATTCCACTTGATCGCGTCGATGCCGAGGAAGCCGCCCTTTTCATCCTTCAGCCACTTCCACAGCGGATGCGCGTCGTCGCCGTTGACGTCGATCTTGGCGAACATCGGAAAGCTCACGTCGTAGGTCAGCGAGCAGAAATTCTTGATCTCGGCTTCGTCGCCCGGCTCCTGGTGGCCGAACTGGTCGCACGGAAAGCCCAGCACGTCGAAGCCGCGCGCGGCGTAGTCGCGCTGCAGTTTTTCCAGGCCCGTGTACTGCGGGGTGAAGCCGCACTTGGAAGCGACGTTGACGATCAGCAGCGCCTTGCCTTCGAAATCGCGCAGCGCGCGCGTACGGCCGTCGATGTCGGTGGCGGTGAAGTCGTAGGCGGTGGTCATGGGGGCGCTCCGGTGGAGGGGTTTCGGGAAGGATAGCGCTGATGGCCATTACGTCACGTCACGCGCGCAAAGAAGCCGTCATCCCGGCGAAGGCCGGGACCCAGGCCCGGAGCGCGTGTTCTCGCGATGCCTGGGCTCTTACGGAAGACGCGACGGCTTGGGTCCCGGCCTTCGCCGGGATGACGGAAAAAAGGCGTCGATGGCGCGACCCGGAAACAACAACGCCGGGACAAGCCCGGCGTCGTCGTTACCACATGGAATCAAGCAATGATCAGAACGAAGCGCGGAACTCCGCACCCCAGGTGCGCGGCTCGTTGATCATGCCGGTGAGGTTGTTGAAGTCGATCGCACCCACCACCTGCACTTCGTCGGTGATGTTGCGGCCGAACAGCGCCAGGTCGTACTTGCCGTAGTTCCAGCTGTAGCCCACGCGCAAGCCGCCTTCGACCAGCGACTTGCCGGTGAATTCCTTCGAGTCGTACAGGAAGAAGTTCACGTCGCTGCGGTACATCCAGTCGGTGTAGACGTAGAACTCGTTGCCGTCGTTCATCGGCAGGCCCCAGCGCGCGGTGAGGTTGTGCGTCCACTTCGGCGCCTGCGGCAGCTGGTTGCCGTCGATCAGCGCCTTGCCGTTGGCATCGATCGGATCGGTCACGGTGCACTGCGCGCACACCGACACGGCGAGGTCGGCGTCCTTGATCTCGGTGTCGTTGTAGCTGCTGCCCAGCGTCACCAGCAGGTTGTCGGTCAGGTACGCCTGGAAGTCCATTTCGAAGCCCTGGCCCACCGATTCGTCGGCGTTGAGCAGGACGTTCGCGTTGGACGAGCCGCCCACGGCCGTCAGCTGCTGGTCTTCGACCTTGTAGTAGAAGACGTTGGCGTTGATGCGCGCGCGGTTGTTCCAGAAGTCGGCCTTCACGCCGGCCTCGTACGAGATCGAGGTTTCCGGCTCGGCGACCGACATGCGGTTGAACGCGCCGGCGGCCTGGATGGAGCTGCCGCGGTAACCGGTGGCGACGCGGCCGTAGACGTTCACGTCGTCGTTGATTTCATACGTCGCCGAGACGTCCCAGCTGAACTTCTTGTCCTTCGGCGAAGCCGAGAGCGTGCCGCCCGGGCCTTCGGCCGCGAGCAGGTCGTCCTTCGTGCAAAGGATCGGCCCCGGGATGATGCCGAGCGTCGGGCCGATGCACGGCGCGAAACCGGTGTTCCAGTAATCCAGGACGTTCAGCTCCTTCTCGTCCCACGTGTAGCGGGCACCGGCGCGCAGTTCGAGCGCGTCGGTCGCCTGCCACGTCGCGGCGCCGAACACGGCCCACGAATCGTTGGTCTGGCGCACGCGCTCGTAGCCGTCCTGTGCACCGCCCGCCAGCGAGTCGTAGCTGAAGCTCTCGACGTCGTAGTCCTCGTTGAAATAGAACACGCCGCCCTGCCAGTTCCACGGCGTGCCGGTGTTCGATTCCAGGCGGAATTCCTGCGTCCACTGCGCGTGGCGCGGGATGCCGTCGGCGGTTTCGGACTGGAACGGGATGAAGCCCGGGCCGTCCGGCGTGCCGCCGTCGATGTCGCCGCGGCTGTAGGTTTCCACCGACTCGTAGCCGGTGATCGCGTACAGCGTGTAGGTGTCGCTGAGGTTCCAGCTCAGGCGCGCGCTCGCGCCCTGGCTGTCGAGTTCGGAATGGTTGAGGCCGTTGAGCGAGACGTGGTCTTCGCTGAAGCCCGACACCAGGTCGTTCGTGCCCGGCTCGATGATGTTGGCGCGGAACAGGCGCGCGGTGCCGTTGAGGCGGCGCGCGTGCGCGTTGAGCAGCAGGTCCCAGTCGCCGTTTTCGTACAGGAACTGCACGCGGGCGGCGGATTCGTCGTAGCCCTCGAAGCCGTCGTTCGGGCCTGCGAAGTCATTGGTGACCCAATCGTCGCGACGCTGGAACAGCGCCGAGGCGCGGGCCGACCAGTTCTCGCTGAGCGCGCCGCCGACGGCGCCCTCGAAGTTCACCATGTTGTCGCTGCCGACGCCGAGCTTGCCGTAGCCGCTGGTTTCCTGCGACGGACGCGCCGACTCGAACTTCACCACGCCGGCCGGGCTGTTGCGGCCGAACAGCGAACCCTGTGGGCCGCGCAGCACTTCCACGCGGTCCATGTCGAACACCGGGAAGCCCTTGAGGATCGGGTTTTCCTGCACGACGTCGTCGTACACCAGCGACACCGGCTGCGAGGTGTTGAGGCGGAAGTCGGTGTTGCCGTAGCCGCGGATGTAGAAGCGCGGGAAGGCGCGGCCGAACGAGGATTCGATGTTCAGGCTGGGCACGCGGCCGGATAGGAAGCGCACGTCGGTACCGCCGGCGCCGAACACGTCCAGGTCCTGCGCGTTGATCGTGCTGACCGAGACCGGCACGTCCTGCAGGTTTTCGACCTTGCGCTGCGCGGTCACCTGCACGGTGTCCAGCGTGGTGGCCGACGGGGTGCTCGTGGTCTGCGCATCCTGCGCGAGGGCGACCTGCACCGGCAGCATCAGGACGATGGCGGCGGTCAGGGCGTGGCGGGGAAGCTTGCGGGCGGAAGCGCGCGGCATGGACATGGGACGGTCTCGATAAGCGGCGCCGAAAATGGGTGGCGCCAAGGGTTCGAAGGCCGACGCATCGAATGCTTCTCTCCGGCATGCGATGCGGCGATGCGATGAGCGAAAAGTTCTACTCAGGACCGTCCCTTGACGGCCTCGGCACGGACCCGGTCCCGCGCCCTGGCTGCTCGACATGACGGGCGAATGTTACCAGAGTGTTAAAGCGCCGTACTGGCGCGTACAGGTTCGGCCGTTGCCCCCCTGTCCATCACTTTGCCAGGCCCCTCTCCCGCGGGCGGGAGAGGGAACAGCAAGGTCAATAGCCGGCGGGGACTGCGACTACCGCGAGTTCAACACCCGCACCGCCGGCGCGAACGGCTTGATCCCGAGCGCCTCGTGGATCTCTTCCGGGTAGTAGGCGGTATCGCCCTTCAGGACCAGCGCGACCTTGCGGATATCGGCGATGTTCTTCGTCGGATCGCCGTCGATCAGCACCAGATCCGAACGTTTTCCCGGCGCGATCGAACCACGCTCGGCCAGCGTGCGGCTGTACTTCGCGCCGTTCCAGGTCGCCACCTGCAGTGCCTGCGAGGGCGTCAGGCCGGCTTTGACGTACAGCTCCAGCTCGCGCTGCAGGGTGAAGCCGACCATCTCGTCGGTGCCGGCCACCATCGGCACGCCGGCCTTGTAGGCGCGGCCGACGAACTCGACCATCTTGTCGTACGAACGGGTGTACTTCGCGGCGGTCGCGTCGTCGGGGATGTTCATTTCGGCGGCGCGCCGGCCGCGCTGCACGTCCGGCGGCAGGTGGTCGGCGACGTCGGCCACGATCGGCGACATCTCGCCCTCGCGCTGATGCAGGAATTCGAACGTCGCCAGCGTCGGGTCGATCACCACCTGCTTGCTCGCCAGCGTGTGGATGAAGTCCTGCACCGGCTTGCTGTCCAGGTCGAGCCCGTCGGTCTTTTCGGCGGGCAGGTAGAAGCGCGCCAGCGTGCGCGTATCGGTCTTGTCGTCGACGAAGAAATTCAGCATCAGCTGGTTGATGTGCTGGATCTCGTCGAAGCCGTCGTCCACCACGTCCTGCGCGCGCAGGAACGCCGGCACGTGACCGCTCACGCGCATGCCCTTGGAGTGCGC
>Ga0209025_1001363_pt1 | contig 32761 bp, 31 predicted proteins | sample AraplaMF_Col_mLB_FD_184256 | JGI IMG/M metagenome (GOLD analysis project Ga0209025, IMG submission 184256) | Arabidopsis root microbial communities from the University of North Carolina, USA - plate scrape MF_Col_mLB (SPAdes) (version 2) | ecosystem: Host-associated > Plants > Roots > Endosphere... | reverse complement strand
CCAACGGATTTCGACAGTTATCTGATAGCGCGATCGCCGCTGTCGCTTGTCGGTCAGTCGCAGGTCATCAAAGCGGGAGAGGGTAGGGATGACCTGGCCAGGATCGTGCTCGGCTCTCCTGTCGCCGTCCCAAGCCCGAGGAGCGGGCTACGCCAGATCATCAATCGCCTGCTGGCGGATACGCTCACCGAGGCCGAGCTGGACAGGCTGAAGGTGATCGAGCTGGATTCGATGCCCATCGTCATCAATCTGGTCCTGCACCACGGCGCCGTTTCGGTGCTGCCGTCGGAATCGGTCGCCCGGATGAGCGGTGACTTGCGCCAAATCCCGCTGCCTCCAGAACTGGCCCTGCCATATTGGCTTGTCTGCCGGAAGAATGAGAGCGGACGCCAGACAGCCGACGCCCTGCTGACTGTGCTCGCGGGTTTGGGCTATGGCGAGAACGCAAAATAGCGCCTGAGAGTACGGAGGCGCGATCGGGCCGTGACCTTCGATGGCTCTGCGTCCTGCCCGAGCGTCAGGGACGCGAGCGGCTTCGCATGACCGCCCGGCGAGCCTGGCGGAGCTGAGGTCGGATCGTGGTGCAACAGCGCGTGGCCAGCGACGCTTTCGGCCTCGGCTTACGAGCTCCGTTCCGCTGAACTAGAGAGGCTCTTCGCCCCGCCGAAAACAGGGGAGATCGCTAGCCTGCTGCGCATTCGATTTACGACGCCTGACGTCAATCCAGCCTGGGTGGCAACGTCTGCCACCACTATCTAAGCGCCAGATATCACTTGAGAATTCATGAAGTCATAGTTCGGGATTCTGGGCATCATAGGCCGATTTGAAGAATTTGGGATATCCCAAAACATATACACATCGACATAGGGTCATAGGGGCCTTCTCAGCAGTCGGAAGCTGTGCTTGGCTGCCCCTACAAGAAGACCTTCAGGGGAACCAATGCGTATCATGACTGCCCGCGAGGCAGCCGCTCGGCTGCGCGACGGGATGCCGGCCGGGGACGTTTCCCAGCCTGAGATCAGAGTTGTCTCGATACCCAATATCAGTGCGGCGTCCGCCCCCGTTGTGGCCTGCCGTACCCGGCTGCGCGAAACGCATGCCGTTCTCCCTGCCAAGCGGCCCGCCCGGCGAAAGAAGGATCGAAACCTTCATTCGCGTTGAAACTTCGGAAGACGACACATGCAGGAAATCTGGATCGACTACATCAATGCCTTGGACACCAAGGCGCTGGAACTGACCAACGACGAAATCCTTGATGCCGTCTCGGAGGCGCTGGCTGCGCAAGGGCGAGGCGAAACGGTGATCGAACCCAGGGTTCACCTGGTTCCCGAGAGCTCCGACAAGGGCCATTTCAACGTCCTGCGCGGCTATGTGAAGCCGCTCGACTGCGCCGGCGTGAAGGTGGTCGGTGACTTCGTCGACAACTACAAGGTCGGTCTGCCCTCCGAGATGGCAGTGCTGAACCTGTTCAACCCGCGCACCGGCATGCCACAGGCCATCATCGACGCGACGGCCATCACCGACATGCGCACCGGCGCGATCACGGCGCTCGGCGCCAAGCATCTGGCGCGCAAGGACAGCAAGATCCTGGGCCATGTCGGCGCGCGTGGCACGTCCTACTGGAACGTCCGCCTGCTCGACCATCTGTTCGATTTCGACGAGATCCGTGTCCATTCGCGCCGTCCCGAGAGCCGCGAGGCCTTTGCCGCACGCCTGGAAAAGGACCTCGGCAAGAAGATCATCGTGACGGATAACTGGGAGGATTGCCTGAAGGGCGCCGACATCATGGTGGAGGCGAGCCGTCTCCCCGAGCCGACGCCGCTGTTCAAGACAAGCTGGGTGAAGAAGGGTGCCTTCGTGGTGCCCTACGGGACGATGAGTGCGCTGGAGTTCGACCTCACGGACATCATGGATAAGGTCGTCGTCGACGACTGGGGCCAGTGCCAGCCCGGCCGCCCCTTCGGCGCGCTTCGCCGACATGTCGACGAAGGCAAGGTGACGCTGGAGACGCTCCACGCCGAGCTTGGCCAGATTGTTGCAGGGCTGAAGCCCGGGCGCACCGATGACAATGAAACAAATCTGCTCTGGCATCGCGGCCTGTCATCGTCGGACATCGCGCTGGGACATGCCATGCTGGAAAAGGCAAGGGCGCTGAAAATCGGACAACGCCTGAGATTCGCCTGAGCGAATACCGTCAACCGTACACATCCAAAAACAAGAGGGGTACGATCATGTTCAAGGTTTTCACGGCGTTGGCCGGCGCCGTCGTTCTTGCCGGTCTCGCCAGCCCGGCTCTCGCGCAGCAGCCGGTTAAGGTCGGCAGCAAGAACTTCACCGAGCAATATGTGCTCGCCGAGATCTACGCGGCGGCGCTCGAGAATGCCGGCATAAAGGTTGTCAGGAAGATCAATCTCGGTGGAACGCTCATCGCGCATCAGGCCCTGACCACCGGCGAGATCGACCTCTACCCGGAATATACCGGCACCGCGCTGATCTCTGTCGTCAAGGGCAAGGTCCAGAGCGATCCGGATGCCGTCTATAAGGAGGTCAAGGACTTCTACGAGAAGAACTTCAAGGTCACATGGCTGAAGCCCGACGCGATCAATAACGGCTACGCTCTGCTCGTCCGGCCGGAGACGGCGGCCGCCCACAATCTCAAGACGCTGAGCGATCTCGGCAAGGTCGCCTCCACGCTGGTCCTGGGTGCTGGTCCTGAGTTCAGCGAGCGGGCAGACGGGCTGCCCGGCCTCAAGGCCACCTATGGCGCGGTGTTCAAGGAGTTCAAGCAGTTTGCCAAACTCGGCCTGCGCTACGATGCGCTCGCCGCCAAGCAGATCGAGGTGGCGAACGGCTTCGCGACCGACTGGCAGATCGCCGATGGCAAACTGGTGGCGCTCGACGACGACAAGCAGCTGTTCCCGCCCTACTACGTCGCGCCGGTCATCCGGCAGGACGTGCTCGCGGCCAATCCGACGATCGCTGCGACGCTCGACGCACTCTCCCCGCTGCTCGACAACGACACGATGCGCAAGCTCAACGCTCGCGTCGAGAAGGATCGCGAGGAGCCTAAGGACGTGGCCAAGGCGTTCCTCAAGGAAAAGGGCGTGATCAAGTAAGCATCAGAGCGTCATGCAGGCCGTCGCCATGAACCCAGCCGTCACGCTCGGGGCAGCCCGCCTGACCATCAGCGATATCGTCGATGTCGCCGATGGTCAGCACGCCGTCACATTCTCCGACGCGGCGGAGGCCCGTATCGAAGCCTCCGCCAGGGCGCTTGCCCTGCTCAGTGCCGCCGGCGAGCGCATCTACGGCGTCACGACCGGATTAGGTGCTGCCGTCGACACGTCGTTGCAGGCGGATGACGGCGTGCAGATGCGCGTGCCGCTGGCGCGTTGCGTCGGCGTAGGCCGGACCGGTTCGCCCCGGGAGCTGCGCGCCATCATGGCGGTGCGGGCCGCCCGGCTCGCCTGGGGATGTTCCGGCGCGAGTCTTGCGGCGGCGCGCGGCCTGGCCAGTCTGATCGAGCGCGACGTCCAGCCGGTCGTACCGATGACCGGCTCGATCGGGGAGGGCGACCTCGCACCGCTGGCGGCGATCGCAGCCGTTCTCACCGGGCAGGGCTTCGCGACGCTGGACGGCGAGATCATCCCCGGGGCCGTGGCGCTGGAGCGCGCCGGTCTGGCTCCCCTCCGCCTCGTCGGCAAGGACGGCCTCGCGCTGGTGTCTTCCAATGCCGCTTCGGTCGGTCCTGCGGTGCTCTGCGTCGCCGACGCGCGGCGTGTGCTCTCGGCCGCCGTCGCGGCCGGCGCCTTGTCCTTCGAGGCTTATCGCTGCTCGCTGAATCCCCTTTCGGAAGCCGCGCTGGCGCTGCGCGCCCTGCCGGGCCAGGAGGCGGTCGCGGTGGCGATGCGCGCCCTGTTCAAGGACGGGAGCCTCGTCCAGCCGGGCGCGGCCCGCCGCCTGCAGGACCCGTTGAGCTTTCGCTGCATAGCCCCGGTCATGGGAGCTGCGCTGGCGGCACTGGATTCCGCGTGCGCCGTCGTCGAGGCCGAACTCAACAGCAGTGACGACAATCCGGCGATCCTGGCGGAGGGGCACTCCCTGCCGAATGCCAATTTCGACACCACCCATCTGACGCTCGCCTTCGAGACGTTGGGGCTGGCCTTGGCCCGGGTCGCTGCGATGGTCGGCGAGCGGATCATGAAGCTGATGTCGCCGGCCTCCAGCGATCTGCCGCGCTTTCTCAGCCCCATCCAGAGCGGCCGCAATGGCTATGCCACGGTGCAGAAGACGGTCGCGGCGCTGGTTGCGGAAATCCAGCACCGGGCCAATCCGATGCCCGTCTTCGTCCTGCCGGTCGCCGACCGGGTCGAGGATTACGCCACCATGGCGACGGCGGTGGTCGAGAAGACCGCCGAAATCGTCACACGGCTGCGGCTGCTGACCGCTGTGGAATTGATGGTCGCGGCCCAGGCCGTCGATCTGCGGGAGGGCATTGCGCTCGGCCGGGGCACAGCTGGCGTCCAGGCGGCGGTGCGCGGCGCTGTTGCGATGCTGACCGAGGACAGGCCGGCGACGCCCGATATCGAGGCGCTGGACGCGATGATCGCGGCAGGTGTCTTCGATGTGTTCGCCGGTATCGGGGAAGGAGCGAGGTGATGCTGCGCTGGGTGCCGACCCACCTGCCCGAGATCGCGCAGGCATTGTGGGAGCATATCGTGCTCGTCGTCGTGTCGGTCGCGATCGCGCTGGCGATTTCGTTGGTACTCGGCATCTATAGCGCGCGTCGACCCGCGATCTACGCCATCGTGACCTTCTTGACGGGTGCGATCTTCGTCATTCCCAGCCTGGCGCTCTTCGCGTTGCTCATCCCCGTCCTCGGGCTCGGTTTCAAGCCAGCAATCGTCGGGTTGGTCTCGTATTGCCTGCTGGCTCTCGTCCGCAACGTGGCGCTGGGCATCAGGTCGGTACCGGCCGATGTCCTCGATGCCGCGACGGGCATGGGCTACGATTCCTGGCGGCGGCTGCTGAGGATCGAGTTGCCGCTGGCGATGCCGCTCATTGTCTCCGGTGTTCGCATCGCCACTGTCACGGTCATCGGCATCGCGACGGTCGCCGCCTATATCAATGCGGGTGGGCTGGGCACGATCATCTTCGCCGGCATCGACCAGCGCTATCCGGAGAAGATCCTCACTGGCGGTTTGCTCGCTTCCGCCATGGCGGTTAGCGCCGACTTCGCCCTGACGCGCCTTGAGCGCCGCCTGCGTTTTGGATCGATGGGTTGAGATGTCGTTGATCACCGGAACCTTCGCCTGGGTCGCCGCCCATTGGGACCTGATGCGGACCGCCTTGATCCAGCATGCGGAGATGAGCGTCTGGTCGCTCGGTCTCGCCCTGGCGATCGGCATTCCGCTCGCCATCTCCGTTCTGGGGCGCGAGCGGCTGGCCGCGCTCGTCATCAACATCGTCAACACGCTGCGCACCATCCCGAGCCTCGCGATCCTTGCCGCGGCGCTGCCGCTGCTCGGCATCGGTCTGGTACCGTCCGTCGTCGCGCTGGTGGTGCTGGCACTGCCGCCGATCCTGCTCAACACCTATGTCGGCCTGCGGGAAGTCGATGCCGATCTCGTCGATGCGGCTGCGGGGATGGGCATGACGCGCGGCCAGATCCTGCGCAAGGTCCAGATTCCGCTGGCCGCCCCGGCGATCTTCGCCGGCATGCGGACTGCCGCCATCCAGGTGATATCGGGAGCGACGCTGGCTTCCTTCATCGGCGGCGGCGGCCTGGGAGACTTCATCACGGCGGGGATCGCGGTCATGGACCAGCAACGCCTGCTCGCGGGAGCGATTCCAATCGCTCTCCTCGCGATGGGCGTCGAGATTCTGTTGGGTTTTGCTGAGCGGCGCCTGTTCAGGGACGTGCGTGAGGGAGGCAATGCGCGATGATCAGGCTGGAAGGCATCACCAAGCGCTTCGGCGCCGCCGGCAAGCCCTCGGTGGATAATGTCACCATCGAGATGCCGGAGGGCACGACGACCGCCCTCATCGGCCCCTCGGGCTGCGGCAAGACCACGACGATGCGGATGATCAACCGCATGATCGAGCCGAGCGCGGGCCGCATCTTCATCGAGGGACAGGACGTCACCGGGCTCGACCCGGTGACGCTGCGGCGGCGCATCGGCTACGTCATCCAGCAGATCGGCCTCTTCCCGCATATGACGGTGTCGGAGAACATCGCCACGGTGCCGCGCCTCCTCGGCTGGACGAAGGGCAGGACCGAAGAGCGCATCGACGAGCTCCTGACACTGGTCGGGCTCGAGCCGGAGCGTTTCCGCAGCATGATGCCGCATCGTCTGTCCGGCGGGCAGCGCCAGCGCGTCGGCGTGGCGCGTGCGCTTGCCGCCGATCCGCCGGTCATGCTGATGGACGAGCCTTTCGGCGCCATCGATCCGATCGCGCGCGAGCGACTCCAGGACGAGTTCAAGGACATCCTCAAGCGCGTGCGCAAGACCATCGTCATGGTCACGCATGATCTCGACGAGGCGATGAAGATGGGCGACCGCGTCGCCATCATGCGCGACGGCCGGCTCGTCCAGTATGCGACGCCGGACGAGATTCTCGCTGCTCCCGCCGATGCCTTCGTCGAGGCTTTTGTCGGCCCCGATCGCGCGCTCAAGCGCCTCAGCCTGCGCACGGTCGATACGCTGATGCGGCCGGGGGCAATCGCGGATGCGCCCGCGGTCGCCAGCGGCGCGTCGGTCCGAGAAGCGCTGGCGCGGCTGATCGGCTCCGGCATCCGCAGCGTGAACGTTCGCGGTTCTGACGGAACCATCCTGGGCCATGTCACGCGCGATGCCATTCTCGACGGGGCGGATGCGGCGGCATGAGCTGGGTGGCCAATGCCCGCATGTACGCGGTGACCGCCGACGCTTCGGCGGCGTGGGCTGAGCTTTTTGCCTGGGTCGCCCGCAAGAGCGGTGTCGATCTGGAGACGATCGAGCATCCCACGAGCTTGCCGATGACGGCGCTCTGGACGCGATCCGATCTGGGGGCCGCGTTCATGTGCGGCCGGCCCTGGACGCGGGCCGAGCCGAAGCCTGTGCCGATCGCTTGTCCGCTGCCGGCGCCGTCGCGCTATGAAAATGCCCCGCGCTACATGACCGATATCGTCGTACGGGCCGACAGCCCCTTTAGGACGCTGGAGGATACGTTCGGCCATCGCATCGGCTACACGCTCGAGGAGTCGCAGTCCGGCTTCAATGCCTTGCGCCATCATCTGCTGCGCTATCGCTCGGCGGAACGGCCCACGCTCTATGCGGAAAGCGTCGGTCCGCTGCATACGCCGCGCGGCGTGGTCGCAGCGCTTCTGTCAGGCGCGATCGATGCCGGTCCGCTCGATTCCTATGCCTTCGACCTCATGCGCGCCTTGCCGGACGATCCCGCTCACCGCTTGCGCGTCGTCGCGACCACGGCTCCTGCCCCGATCCCCTTTTTCGTAGCGTCACGGTCCTGCCCGCAGCATGTAATCGAGGCGCTGCGCGCGGCTTTTCTGGCCGTGGAAGAGGCGTCTGAACTTGCGGCAATCCGGGAGCGTTTGCTGCTCAGGGGGTTCTGCCCCGTCTCCGAGCCATCCTATGATCTGCTCGGTGCCTGGGATGCGGCGGCACTTGCAGCCGGATATGAGACGCCGCAATGACACCGCGGGTTTGCCGCGGCGACCGCCGAAGAACCTTTTGCCGATCGTAACGAGCTCCTCGATCGACGATGCCGTGAGCGTCGCCTCGACAAGTGCTCTGCGCAGTTTTGTCTGCCGGCGACGTCAAGGGAAATCCACAAGGTTGCTGCGGGCGCGATGAGCGTCCGATCGTGAATTTACTGATCAGCACTTGGACGCACGACGATGAGGCCGTCCTCGCCGAGTTCGTAGCGCGTCCCGTAATAGCTGCTGAGCCTGGTCATATCCGCCACAATGGCCAGGGCTTCCTCGCGCCCTGCGATCGCGGGCACCCCCCGATCGCTGACGCGCTTGCGGTTCAGGTCGAGATCGAGCGGGAGGAGCTTCACTGCCACGCGGTCGTCCGCATAGTCGCAGATCGCGACGACGGAGCGCGAGAAGCGCGGCTCGGCATAAAAGCCCTGCTTGTCGCCGTTCGCATCATGGATGCGCGACATGTGCAGGTCGGAGGGCAGATGGTCCTTGGTGAAGCCATAAGCCTCGTACATCTCCGGCGTCATGCGCTGCTCGCCGGCCTCGAACTCCATGAACAGGCTGTTGAGCGAGTAGAAGATCGGCCGGCCGCGATAAAACTCGATGCCGCGTAGCATATGCGCGCCATGGCAGAGCACCGCATCGGCGCCGGCCTCGACCGCCTGATGTGCGAACTCCTCGATGAAGGAAGCGACGCGCGGCGTGTACCAGTTCTCGTCCGTGCCTTCATGGGTGTGGAGGCTGACGAGCGCGCATTCCGCCCGGTTCTTGGCATCGCGGATATTGTCGAGGATCGCCTTGCAATCCCTGTCGTTGCTGTAATAGCGGACATGGGCGTGGCTGCCGCGCTCGATCTGGAGTGAGCCCTCGAAGAAGGAGCCGAAGCCGAAGCGATCCGGCCCGGGATCCTTGACCACCTCGACGCGCAGCACCTCCTTGCGGCTCTCTGCGATGCCGAGCGCGGCCTCGATGCGCTGCAATTCGCGGAAATCGGGATCCGGCAGCACATAGGCGCGACCCCAGCGCAGCGGGTTGAGGCCGGGCCTGGGTTCGATGCCACGGCCGGGCGAGCTCGCCGCGAATTCGGCCGAGCGCGTCGAGCTCGTCGAGACCAGCCCGATGCGACCGTTCGGCGTATCCCGGAACCGCGCCATCCGTGCCTCCTCGAGGCTGCGGCCGATCCCGCTCCAGAGGATGCCGCGCGCCTCGGCCGCCGCGATGGTGTCGAGCACGCCTTGCGGGCCGAAATCGCCGGTGTGGTTGTTGGCGAAGGAGAACATGTTGATGCCGATCGAGGTCATTTCGTCGATCGCGCCCGGCTTCACGGCGGTGATGAAGCGCCGGGGAGCCGGCGGTGTCTCCGGTCTCGGGCAGGTGAATTCGGCATTGGCGAAAGTGCCGTCGGCGTCCTTGAGGATGCCGATGAGGCGCGGATCCAGCCGGTTCGCCAGATTGGTCGAGGAAAACAGGGCGTCGCCGCAGGCTACGATACGCATGGTCGGATCCTTCGGAAGCAGGTCAGGGCAGCAAGAGTCGGCAATCCGCATCGCGGCGGCTGAACAGGCCGGTGCGCCTAGTAGGTCGCGCGGCCGCCGGAGAGGTCGAACACCGCGCCGGTCGAGAAGGAGCACTCCTGTGAGGCGAGCCAGCTCACCATCGCCGCGACTTCGTCGGGCTGACCGAGCCGTCCCATCGGGATCTTCGCCTTCACGAAGGCGAGTGTGTTCGGATCCATTTGCTTGATCAGGTCGGTCTCGACCGCGGCGGGCGCGACGCAGTTGATGCGGATGTCGAGGTCGACATGCTCCTTCGCCATCGCCTTGGTGAAGGCGATGACCCCCGCCTTGGCGGCGGAATAGCAGGAGACCGTCGGCACGCCTTCCTTTCCCGCGATCGAAGCGATGTTGACGATGCGGCCATAGCCGGCCTTTCGCATCGGGCCGATCACGGCCTTGCAGCAGAGGTAGACGCCGGTGAGGTTGATCGCCATCACCTTGTTCCAGAGGTCGAGCGGGTAGTCCGCGACCGGCAGATTGGGGCCGGAGATGCCGGCGGCTGCGACCATGATGTCGATGCGGCCGTAGCGGGCGAGCACGGCCTCGACCGCCGCGGCGATTTCGCTTTCGCTGGTGATGTCGAGCACCTGCCCGAAGAAGCCAGGGTCGCTCTGCGCCAGGGCCGCGAGCTTGCCGGCATCGATGTCCCAGATCACGACCTGCGCCCCCTCGCGCGCCATCCGGCGTGCCAAGGCGAGCCCGATCCCGCCGGAGCCGCCGGTGACGATGGCGACGCGATCCTTGTGGTCGATGATGTTCATGGCGAAGGCCCGTTCAGGAGGTTCGGATGGCTTGGAAGGCCCGGTCGAGATCGGCGATCAGATCGTCGACATGCTCGAGGCCGACATGCACGCGGAAGCACGGCCCCTGATGCGGCCAGACCGTCGCTGTGCGCGGCGGCTGCACCGGCATGATCAGGCTCTCATAGCCGCCCCAGGAGCCGCCGAGGCCGAAGAGATTCAGGGCCGTGACGAAGGCATGCCGCTTCTCCTCGTTCACCGACGCGTCCATGACGAAGGCGAAGAGGCCGCAGGCGCCGGTGAAGTCGCGCTTCCACAGAGCATGGCCGGGATCGTCCGGCAGGGCCGGATGCATCACCCGCACGACTTCCGGCTGCTGCTTCAGCCATTGCGCGACGGCGACGCCGTTCGCCCAATGGCGTTCCAGCCGCACATGCATGGTCCGCAATCCGCGCTGGCCGATATAGCAATCGTCGGGGCTGGCGATCTGGCCGAGATCACCGGTCGTGGCCTTCAGGCGGCCGTAGAGCTCCCGCGTCGCGGTCGCGACGCCAAGCAGCGCGTCGGAGTGGCCGACGATGTATTTCGTCGCGGCCTGGATCGAGATGTCGACGCCATGCACGAACGGCTTGAAGTAGAGCGGCGTGCCCCAGGTATTGTCCATGATCACCACGGCACCGTGGCGGTGGGCCACCGCCGCAATGGCGGGGATATCCTGCATCTCGAAGGTGAGCGAGCCCGGCGCCTCGACATAGACGACGCTGGTATTGGTGCGCATCAGCGCCTCGATGCCGGGACCGAGCGCCGGATCGTAGAACTCGACGGCGACCTGCATGCGCTTCAGCAGCGTGCCGGCGACGCGGCGGATCGGCCCATAGACGCTGTCGGGCACGAGCATGTGGTCGCCGGCGGCGACGCAGGCGAGGATCGCCGTCGTGCAAGCGGCGATGCCCGAGGGATAGGCGTAGCTGCGATAGCCACCTTCCAGTTCGGCGACGGCCTCCAGTAGCGAGCGGGTCGTCGGCGTTCCATAGCGGCCATAGAACAGCGCCGGCTCATCCTCCGTCGCAGCCTGCGCCTGCTTGGCGTCCCATTCGGCAAGATCGGCCGCGAGCACGGTCGAGGTGCGGTAGACCGGCGGGTTGACGGCGCCCTGGAACAGCTCGGGATGGCGGCCGGCATGGACGAGGGCGGTGTCGGGCTTCATGGTCGTGGCTCGTCCAGGAGTGGCGACGGTCACAACGAGGCCAGCAGTTTTCGCGCTGCGGCACCGGCCCGCGCCACGCGCTCGGCCACGGAAAGCCCGGCGGTCGCGCGGCACGGCGCCTCGATCGCCAGCGGAATGCCTGCCGGAAGGGCGCGGATGAGGTCGGTCAGCGGTAGTTCGCCTTCGCCCGGAAGCAAGCGGCCGGTGCGGATTTCGGGGATCAGGTCTTCCGGAGCGGGGATTGCAGCCGGCGCGTCGCAGATATGGGCGTAGGGTATCAGCTCCGCTGGTATCCCGGCGAGATCGGCAGGGCTGCCGCCCGAGCGCGACAGATGCAGCGCGTCGACCAAAAGGCGTCCGTTCGGCGCGCCGGCGGCCCGAAGCGTCTCGACTGCCGCGCCCACCGTCTTCAGCTCCGAGATCGGCAGGAATTCGAGCATCACGTCGAGATCGAAGCGTGCCGCCTGGCGACAGAGCCGCGCGAAGCCCTCGGCCGCCTGGGCCCGGTCGGGCACATACATGTTCGCCAGGACATAGCGGGCGCCGAGTTCCGCTGCCGCCTCGAAAGCCGGAGCCAGCGTCGCAGGATCGAGCGTCGGCGAGACGATCACGGCCTCGATATCGAGAAGCCGGACGGAGCGGGCAGCCAGCTCGGCCTTCAGCTCCCGGATCACCGGCGGGTTGCCGGCGACCGGCGCGACGACATCGCTCGGGCGCGGCGCGATGATGCGCAGGCCCACCGCATCGAGGCCGCCATCGGCCGCCGCCGCGATCAGTTCGAGCGGGGTGGCGTCGAGCGCCGTGAGATGGGCGATGGAGAGAAGGCGGGCTTGTGTCATGGTCGCGACCGGTGCTCGGGTGATGCGTCGGCTCAGCCGATCGGGGAGAACGGGGCCGGCATGAAGATCTCGGATTGCATGCTCGCCAGATGCGGCGGCGCGCCGGCCGGCGGCCAGACGCCGCGCGCGACGGCCTCGTTGCGGAGCGCGAGCCGGGCGTCGAGGCTTTCATAGGGCCAGATATGGACGATGCGCGGCACCTGCCCGCCAACCGCGTACATGCACATCAGCAGCGGCGAGACCTCGCTGCGCGGCGGCACCGCCTTGCGCCAGGCTTCGAGCGTCGGCGTCAGCCCGCCAGGCTTCAGCCCATAGCTGCGGATCTCGAAGAACGGACCCATCTTTCCCGGCACGATCGGCGCCAGGCCTTCGAGCGGCGCATAGGCGTCCGTGTCCATGCCGACGAGATGCTCGGCGATGCCGAAGGGGTCGGCGCCATAGAGCAGGCTCTCGCGATCGGCTGGAACATCGGCGATCTTCTCGTAACCGTGCAGCAGGACGATGCGCCCGAGCTGCCCGATCTCGGACGACCAGCAGGCGAGGAAGCGGCCTCTCAGCGGCTGGTCCTGCAGGAAGCGATCGAGGCCCGCCAGCGCTTTGCCGACGGCCGTGGGCTGAACGGTGAGATAGGTGAGGTTGTAGCGGATCATCGGAACCCTTTCGCCGGTGTCGGACCGGCTGCGGGGCGCAGATTTCATGATCCGCAATCAACATACAACCAAATTCGTCAATATTCGCAATAATTGCGAATAAAGCAACATCAATAGGCGATCTTGGCGGCGAAATCGCGCACGAGCAGGCCGAGCCGCTGAAGCTGCACCGCGTCGATGCGCGCCGTCGGGCCCGAAACGCCGATCGCGGCGACGACGTTGCCGCTGCCGTCGAACACGGGCGCGGCCGCACAACGCACGCCGATATGGTACTCCTCGTCGTCCAGTGCGTATCGATCCGCTGCGATCTGCTGGAGCTTCGCCAGGAAGGCCTCCGGCTCGACCGTGCTGTGAATCGTCAGCGGCTTCATCTCGCGCGGCAGCGGCATGACCCCGAACGCCATCATCGCCTTGCCGAGCGCCGTGCAATAGGCGGGAGCCAACGTCCCGGCAGGGCGGTCGACCCGCAAAGGCAGGGGTGTATCGACGCTGTCGAGATAGAGCACGTTCTCGTCGGCGGGAATGCCGAGATGAGCTGTTTCGCCGGTGACGCGGGCGAGCTCGGCCAGGGCCGGGCGCACCTGCTCGCGCAGGCTGTTCTGCGGGCGCGCCGCGGGGCGCCGCCCGGCGAATTTCGGGCCGAGACGGAAGCCGCGCGCCGCTCCGTGCTCAGCATATCCCGTCTGCACGAGCGTCTGAAGCAGCCGCGAGGCGCCGCCTTTGTCCATACCCAGCAGTCGCGCCGCCTCGCTCGTGCGAATCTCTCGCCGCTCGATGAGAAGATCGAGGATTTGCAGCCCCTTGGCGAGCGTCTTGACCTCGCCGCGGGACGGCGTGCTGGCTTCGCTGCGGTCGCTCTTGATGTCCATCGCCGATCGCCTGCCTCTTCGAAACCGCAGAATTTCCTTCGGCCGCGCCCGGCGTCGAGGAATGAATTTGCCATATAAGCAACATTTTCAGCGGAATTTCAATTATTGACAACGAATAATGTTGCTGTCTTGGATAGTGCAACGTCCGGCTATCGGCGGCAATCACACAAAAGGGGAAGAAGCATGTCGATCTCTCACCGCCGGACCTGGCTGGCCTCCTCGGCGATGGTCGCCTTCGTCAGCCTGACGATGCCGTCGCAGGCAGGTGACGCGCTCTCCAAGATCGCCGAGCGCGGGAAGATGACTGTCTGCACCAACGTCAACAACCCTCCTTCCGCCTTCCTCGAGCCCTCGGGCAAGGCCCGTGGCATGCACATCGATCTGCTCGATGATCTGCGCGATCGCCTGTCGAAGAAGGTCGGCAAGCCGGTCGAGGCCGAGCTGGTGCCGACCTTGCCCGCCAATCGCGTGCAGTTCTTGCAGCAGGGCAAATGCGACATGATCCTGACCTCGCTCACGGTGACGCCGGAGCGCGAGAAGCTGATCCAGTTCATCCAGCCCTATTTCTATGCCGCCGGCGCCGGCCTCCAGACGAAGAAGGGTGTCACCATCGCGAGCTGGGACGAGCTGAAGGGCAAGCCGGTCTGCTCCAACACCGGTTCGAGCTGGAACCTGCCGCTGGAGCAGAAATACGGCGCCACCATCATCGCCTTCCAGACCCAGCAGGAAGTCGACCAATCGCTGCGGGATGGCCGCTGCGTCGCGCTCGTCTCCGACGACAGCTATCTCCAGTCGCGCTTCATCATCGACAAGGAAGGCAACTGGAAAGACCACATGGTGCAGGACCTGAAGCCTTTCAGCGAAGGCCCCCAGGGCATCGCCATCCAGTTCGGCGATCCGCAGTTCCAGGATTTCCTCACCGGCGTCACGACCGATTGGGCCGCCACCGGCAAGGTGATCGAGGTCGCGAAGAAGTGGGGCCTGCGCCCGCCCCTGCTCGCCGACGAGCTCCACGCCAAGTACAAGAAGTAAGCTGCTGATGGCTCTGATCGCCTCCTGGTTCGAGGGGCTCTATCAGGCCACGGGCTGGAATTTCTCGGTCTTCTACAATCCCTGGGAGGCCGGGAAATACGCCCATGGCGTGCTCATCGCGATCCAGCTTGCTCTGTGGGCGCTGGTCGGCTCGCTCGTCGTCGGCCTCGCCTGCGTCGTCGGCCGCACCTCGCCGCTGGCGCCGCTGCGCTGGCTGGTCGCGGCCTATATCGAGTTCTTCCGTAACACGCCGGGACTGGCGCAGCTCTATTTCCTGTTCTTCGGCATCGGCTCCTATTTCGGCCTGTCCACCTATGTGAATGGCCAGCCGCCGGTCCTCTCGCCGTTCCAGTTCGTCGTGATCGCGCTCTCCCTGCAATATGGCGCCTTCGTCGCCGAGATCCTGCGCGCCGGCATCGAGGCCGTGCCGCGCACCACGCTGGAGGCGGCTCAGGCGCTCGGCTACGGCCGGCTCGCGACGTTGCGGCACGTCACCTTGCCGCTCGCCTTTCGCGTCAGCCTGCCGGCGCTTGGCAACAACATGGCCCAGATCATCAAGGGCACCGCCATGGCCTATGCGATCGCGGTGCCCGAGGCGCTCTACGTCGCCCACGAGATCTGGACCGAGCATTTCAACGTGGTCGAGATGATGAACGTCGTGCTCGCGACCTATCTCGGGCTCATGGGCATCTTCACCCTCTTCGTGAAGGGGCTGGAGCGCTGGCTGCACGTCCCGGGAATGGGCCGATGAGCGTGGTCGAAAGCTGGTTCGGGCCAGCCAGCGCGTTCGCCGTGCTGCTGCCCTGGTTCCCGATGGTGCTGAAGGGCTTCGGCCTCAACCTGTTGATCTCGGCGCTGAGCATGGGCATCGGGATCGCCGGCGGCATCCTGCTCGGCGCGGCGCAAATGGCGAAGACCCGCTGGATCAGCTGGCCGGCGCGGCAGCTCACACTGTTCCTGCGCAACTCGCCCTGGCTCGTCATCATGTTCTACGTGATGTTCCTGCTGCCTTTCGAGGTGAAGGTCGGGCGCAGCTATCTGGAGTTTCCCGACTGGATCAAGGCTGTGCTGGCGTTGGCCATCCCGGTCTGCGGCTACATGTCGGAGATCGTGCGCGGCGGTCTGCGCTCCGTGCCGACGACGCAATGGGAGGCGGCCGCCTCCCTCGCCTACGGCCCGTTGCGGACGCTGTCGTCGATCATCCTGCCCCAGGCGATCCGGCTGATGATCCCGCCGACGGTGAATCTCTACTGCTCCGTCGCGATGGCGACCTCGCTGGCCAACATCGTCGGGGTGCAGGAGGTGATGACCGTCACGCAGACCATCCTCTCCACCGAGACGCGTCCGGGCCTCATTCTGCCGGCCTACGGCATGACGCTGCTGCTCTTCTTTGCCTACATCTTCCCCATCTCGCTCGTCAGCCGCGGGCTCGAGCGACGCTGGGCGACAGGAACGAGATGATGACCAAGCTGGCTTCCGCTTCGCCCCAGGTGGTGCTGGACGGGGTGCGCAAATCCTACGGCGCCTTCGAGGTGCTGCGCGGCATCTCGATGAGCGTCGCGCGCTCGGAAATCGTCTGCATCATCGGCCCCTCCGGATCGGGCAAGTCGACGATCCTGCGCTGCATCAACGCGCTGGTGCCGATCAATGCGGGCTCGATCAAGGTCGCGAACATCGAGGTCAACGACCCGAAGCTCGATGCGCTGGCGCTGCGCAGGCAGGTCGGCATGGTCTTCCAGAGCTACAATCTCTTCCCCCATCGCACCGTTCTGCAGAATGTGATGATGGCGCCGGTGCAGGTGCTGAAGCAGGACAAGGCCGAGGTCGAGGCACGCGCACGCGCGCTGCTCGCCAAGGTCAGGCTTCAGGGCAAGGAGGACGCCTATCCCGGCGAGCTCTCCGGCGGACAGCAGCAGCGCGTCGCCATCGCTCGCTCGCTATGCATGAACCCCGACGTGATGATGTTCGACGAGGTCACCGCCGCGCTCGATCCCGAGACGGTCAAGGAGGTGCTGACCACGATCCGCGAGGTCGCACGCGAGGGCATGACCTGCCTGCTCGTGACCCATGAGATGCGCTTCGCCCGTGAGGTGGCCGACACCGTCTACTTCACCGACCAGGGCCGCATCGTCGAATCCGGGCCGCCGAAGGAGTTCTTCGACAACCCGCAGGACGAGCGGACCAGGGCCTTCCTCGACAAGGTTCTGTGAGGACGAGGGCGCGATGAGCACCGAACCGCGGCTGCCTTACCTCGTCGACACCGCCTGGCTTGCGGGCCGGCTCAACGATCCGGATCTCGTCGTACTCGACTGCACCACCCGCATCGTGCCGGATATGGCCACCGTCTATCGCACCGAGCCGTGTCGAGGCTCCTTCGAGGCCGGGCATGTCCCGGGCGCGCAGTTCGTCGATGTCCAGCAGGATCTCTCCGACAATACCCACCGCTGGAAGTTCATGCTGCCGCAGACCGCCGACTTCGCTGCGGCGATGGAGCGGCTGGGCGTGAGCGATACCTCGCATGCCGTGCTCTACAGCACCGGCGATCCGTGGTGGGCGACGCGGGTCTGGTGGCTGCTGCATGTCTTCGGCTTCGAGCGCAGCTCGGTGCTCGATGGCGGTTTTCAGGCCTGGCAGCGCGAAGGCCGTTCCCTCGAAACCGGACCGGGCCGGGCGAGGCCCTGCGGAACCCTCACGGCGCGATTGCAGCCGGCCCTCGTCGCCGGGCGCGAGGAGGTTCTGGCGGCGATCGGCGACGGCACGGTCTGCATGCTCAATGCTAGGCTGCCCTCGCAGTTCGAGGGCAAGGACGGCAACAACTACGGCCGTGCCGGCCGAATCCCGGGCAGCTTCAACGTGCCCTCTGCGAGCCTGATGGATCCCAAGACCAATCGCTACCGGCCCGAGCCGGAGTTGCAGGAGCGCTTCGCCGCGGCCGCACCCGACGGCAAGCGGGTGATCGCCTATTGCGGCCACGGCATCGCCGCCAGCGCTAGCGTCTTCGCGCTCGCGATGCTCGGCCACCCGAACGTCGCGCTCTACGATGCGTCCCTATCGGAATGGGCAGCGGACGAAACCTTGCCGATCGCGGTCGGCGCTCAAACAGGAGCCTGACTGTGATTTCCATCGGTCTGATCGGCGCCGGGCGCATTGCCTCGGTCCATGCCCGCCATCTGCTCGGGTTGCCCGGTGCCCGGATCGTGGCGGTCACCGACCCCGCGACCGAGCGCGCTGAGGCGATCGCGCAGGAACACCGCGCTGCCGTCCTCGCCAATGCCGAGGATGTCATCGCGTCCGAGGTCGATGCGGTGATCATCGCTTCCTCGACGGAGACCCATTGCCCGCTGATGCTGGCTGCCGCCCGCGCTGGCAAGATCGTCTATTGCGAGAAGCCCCTGGCTTCGAGCCTCGCCGAGGCCAAGGCGACGATCGATGCGCTGGGTGCCGATCGCGAGCGGATCATGGTCGGCTTCAACCGCCGCTTCGACCGCAATCATGCGGCGGTCCAGGCCGATCTCGCTGCGGGCCGCCTCGGCCGCATCCAAACCGTGCAGATCACCTCGCGCGGCCCCAATGCAGTCCCGCCGATCGCCTATCTCAAGGTTTCGGGCGGGCTCTACTACGACAAGATGATCCATTTCTTCGACCTGGTGCGCTGGCTCACAGGCGAGGAGCCGGTCGAGATCGCGGCTTTCGGCTCGGTGATCGCCGATCCGGTTTTCGCCGAGGTCGGCGATGTCGACACCGCCATGGTGACGGTTCGCATGCAAAGCGGCGCGCTCTGCCAGATCGAGAATACCCGCCGCGCGGTCTATGGTTACGATGATCGCGTCGAGGTTTTCGGCACCGGCGGCATGATCGAATCCTCTCGGATCACCGAAGGCAGCGTGATGCGCGTCCTCGACGACAAAGTCATGACCGAGGGATTGCCGAAAGATCCTATGGTGCGCATGGCACCGAGCTACGCCGCTTCGATCCGCGCCTTCGTCGAGTTTGTGCGTCGTTTCGATGACCCGGACAGGCCGAAGGTGCCCGGCGTCGAGGACGGTTACCGCGCCCAGATCATGGCCGAAGCCGCGACACGGGCAGGCGCGGAGCGACGCATCGTTCCGATCTGTGAGGTCGCGGAATGTCCGACCTCGGGCTGAAGCTAAGAAGCTTCGCTGATGCGGTTGTCAGTTGCTCCGCGATCACAGGAAGCGCCAGCGGCGGCAGGGGTAAGCGACAATAGCTGACATTGGCGCACCGCCAGAGAGCGGACTTCCGCGACCGGGCCGCAGCTTGACGTATCGCTTCACAAAAGTCGCCGCTTCCGAAGAAAGGTAGCCAACCTCAGGCTGACGTGAATCTCTATTCCGTTCCTGCATAAGAGGCGCGATCGATGCCGTGGCGGGTGAGCTTGTCGTAGAAGGTCTTGCGTGGGATGCCGAGCATTTCGAGGGTTGCGCGGACATCGCCGCGATTGGCCTCCAGCGCCTCCCGGATCAGATTGGCCTCGATCGCGTTGAGGCGCTCGGGCAGGCTCGTGGCTACGATATCGCCCTGCACCGGCGCCGCAGGCAGGTCGGCGACGAGACCGAGCGCCACCCTTTCGGCGAAATGGACGAGTTCGCGGACATTGCCGGTCCAGGCGTTCTCGACGAGGTGGCGCTCGACACTGCGATCCAGCACCGGGACGTCGCGCCCGTATTTGCGCGCCGCGCGAGCGAGGAATTGGGCGAAAAGCAGCGGCACGTCGCGACGGCGCTCGCGCAGTGGCGGAATCCGCAAGGTGACGACGTTGAGGCGGTAGAACAAATCCTCGCGGAAATCGCCGCGCTGGGCGGGATCGCCGAGATCGAGCTTCGTCGCGGCGACGACGCGCAGATCGACGCGGCGCCGCTCATTCGAGCCGAGCGGCGAGATTTCGCGCCCCTCCAGCACCCGCAGCAGCTTGACCTGCGCCGCTGGCGGCATGCTTTCCAGCTCGTCGAGGAAGAGCGTGCCGCCGCTGGAATGCTCGATGCGGCCGACGCGCTTCTTCTGCGCGCCGGTGAAGGCGCCGGCCTCGTAGCCGAACAGCTCGCTCTCGATCACGCTCTCCGGCAAGGCCCCGCAATTCAGGGCGACGAAGGGCTTGCTGCGGCGGCGGCCCTGCTGGTGCAGCAGGTTGGCGACGACCTCCTTGCCGGTGCCGGTCTCGCCCAGGACCAGCACGTCGACATCGACATCGGCGAGATCGCGGATGGTCTGGCGCAGGCGGATGATCGCCGGCGCCTCGCCGAGCAGTGTTGTCTCCTCCTCCGGCGTTGCCGCGAGCGAGCGCAGCCGCCGGTTCTCGAGGACGAGCGCGCGCTTCTCGACCGCGCGCCTGAGGGTCTCGACCAGGCGGCCGGTGGAATAGGGCTTGGCGATGAAGTCGTAGGCGCCCTCGCTCATCGCTGCGACCGCCATGGCGACATCGGCGTGGCCGGAGATCACGACCACCGGAATGTCGGCGTCCAGCGCCCGTAGTCTCCTGAAGAGCTCGATGCCGTCCATGCCGGGCATGCGCACATCGGTGACGACGACGCCGGCATAGTCGGGACCGATACGGTCGAGCGCTGCCTGGGCCGAGGCGAGCGGGACCGCCGCGAAACCGGCGAGGCGCAGGGCCTGGGCGTTGGCGTCGCGGAGATCCGGATCGTCGTCGACGAAGGCGACCTCGATGGCGCTCTGGTCGCTGGCGGGAACGGTCATGCGGCTCTCTTCAGGCTGATCGTGAAGGTGCAGCCTTCGCCGGGGCGGCTCGTCGCGGAGAGCGTGCCGCCGAAGGAGGTGACGATGTCCTGCGAGATCACCAGCCCGAGGCCGAGTCCGCGCGGCTTGGTGGTGCGGAACGGCGCGAAGAGCGCAGCGAGCGCGTCCTCGTCGAGGCCCGGCCCATTGTCGATGATGGCGATGTCGACCCGCTCGCCCCGGACCGCGACATCGATCGTGAGCTTTGGCGCACGCCCGTCGCGCTCTTCGGCCATGGCCTCGATCGCATTGCGCATCAGGTTGACGAGGACCTGCTCCAGCTCGACCAGCCGGGCCAGCACGAAGACCGGCCCGGCCCGCGCCGGCAGTTTCGGTACGACGCCCGCTTGCCGCAGCGCGGCGTCGAGGATCATCAGGGCACCATCGATCGCCTCGCCGAGATCGACCGGCCCATGCGGCCCGCCGCCGCGCCGGGCGAAGCCGCGCAAAGTCTCGGTGATGGTGCCGATGCGGTCGGTCAACCCGACGACCTTGGCCAACGCACCATCGGCGCTAGCTGCATCGGCGCGACCGAGGAAGGCGCGGGCGTTCTCGGCATAGGTGCGCATCGCGGCGAGCGGCTGGTTGATCTCGTGGGCGACACCGGCGGTGACCTGACCGAGCGTCGCGAGGCGGTTGGCCTTCGCCAGCTCCTCGCGCGCATCGGACAGGCGTTCCTGCGCCCGCGTGCGCTCCGCCATCTCCTCGACAAGCCGATCGTTTGCGCCCGCCAGAGCGAGCGTGCGCTCGGCGACGCGCCGTTCGAGCTCGGCCTTGACCTGTGCCTCGGCATTGCGCCGGGCGAGATTGACCTGACGCCGCCGCAGTGCAAACGCGCCGAGCGCGGCGCCGGGCATGAGCACGAGCGCGACGTCTGCAGGCGGACCTGCTCGTCGCGGATCGCCGCGCCGACCGGCATCAGCACCTCGAGCTGCCAGTCGGTGGTCGGGATCGGGGCGCGCGAGGCGACATGCATGCCGGCTGCGGCACCCGCGCCGCGGACGATCTCGCCGTCCCGCCGCAAAGGCAGCAGCGTCAATGGTGCTGCGCCGAACTGCAGCGATTGCCGGATCTCCGCCGCCATCTGCGGCGCGAGCGTGATCTCCGTCTCGAAGCGCCAGTCCGCGATGGTGGCGAGCAGCACGACGCCGCGCCGGTCGACGACATAGGTCTGGCCGCCCAGCGCCCGCCAATCGGCCTCGACCTGGTCGAACTCGACCTTGACCACGACGACCCCCAGCGAATCCCCGGCATCGTCGACGCGGCTGGTGATGTAGAGGCCCGGGCGCTTGCTGACCGTGCCGAGCGCATATTGCTCCGCCGTGCCGCCGGAAACCGCGCCGCTGAAATAGTCCCGGAACGCATAATCATTACCGACGAAGCTCGTCGGCTCCCGCCAGTTGCTGGCGGCAATCGCGACGCCGTCCTTGCCCAGCACATAGATCACCGCCGCCCGGGTCTCGCGGGCGATCGCCTCCAGCTTGAGGTCGAGCGCATGCCTGTCGCCGTCCCTCAGCGCCGCGCGCACGTCTGGGTCACGCGCCAGGATCACCGGTAGGGCGCGCTGCTTCTCCAGTTCGCCGCGCAGGATGGCGAGCGCCAGCGTGCCGGCATCGGCGGCGCGGCTGCGCATCGCCGCGATGGCGCGGCTACGGCCGGCATCGCCCGCGACCAGGAAGGCGACGGTGGCGATCGCCACGATCACAAGCGCGAAGACGATCCAGAGGCGGCGCCTGGCGATCCAGCGACGGCGTTCGTCCGATGGGGGCTTACTCATACGCCATCATGTGCGGAATTTCGCACAAATCAACCTGCCTGCGTGCGGATTGCCGCCAAATCGCCATGCATCAGAGAACAGGTGGAATTCATAAGCTACTGAAATCACGTGTTTAAATTTCAAACTTGATACTGGCACGGTGATTGCCAACCAGGCAGCAGCGGCGTCGAGAACAGCAAGAACCCGCGAGCTAGGCCCCACGGAGGAAATCATGGCGATCACGCTTGACAAGGCGCCGGCCCAGCCGGCTCGTCCCCGGAAATTCTATCAGCACCTTTATGTGCAGGTGCTCGTGGCCATCGCGGCCGGTATCCTGCTCGGGCATTTCTGGCCGGAGCAGGGCGCGGCCCTCAAGCCGCTCGGCGACGCCTTCATCAAGCTGGTGAAGATGATCATCGCGCCGGTGATCTTCCTGACCGTCTCGACCGGCATCGCCGGGATGAGCGACATGCAGAAGGTCGGGCGCGTCGCCGGCAAGGCGATGATCTACTTCCTGACCTTCTCGACGCTGGCGCTCGTCGTCGGCCTCGTGGTCGGCAACCTCGTCCAGCCGGGCAGCGGCCTGCACATCAACCCGGCCAGCCTCGACGCCAAGTCGGTGCAGGGCTACGCCACCCAGGCGCATGATTCCAGCGTCGTCGGCTTCCTGCAGAACATCATCCCGAACACGATCGTCGGCGCCTTCGCCTCAGGCGACATCCTGCAGGTCCTGTTCTTCTCGGTGCTGTTCGGCCTGTCGCTGTCGCTGGTCGGCGAGCGCGCCAAGCCGGTGACCGACTTCCTGCAGACGCTGTCGATCCCGATCTTCAAGCTGGTCGCGATCCTGATGAAGGCCGCCCCGCTCGGCGCCTTCGGCGCGATGGCCTTCACCATCGGCCGCTACGGCATCGGCTCCGTCGCCAACCTCGCCATGCTGATCGGCACCTTCTACCTGACCTCGGCGATCTTCGTGCTCGTCGTGCTCGGCGCCGTCGCCCGCTATAACGGCTTCTCGATCCTGGCGCTGATCCGCTACATCAAGGAGGAGATCCTGCTGGTGATCGGCACCTCCTCCTCGGAAGCGGCGCTGCCGACCCTGATGGAGAAGATGGAGGCCGCCGGCTGCAAGCGCTCCGTCGTCGGCCTGGTGGTGCCGACCGGCTATTCGTTCAACCTCGACGGCACCAATATCTACATGACGCTGGCCGCCCTGTTCATCGCCCAGGCGATGGACATCCACCTGCCACTCGGCGACCAGATCCTGCTGCTGCTCGTCGCGATGCTGAGCTCGAAGGGCGCGGCCGGCATCACCGGCGCGGGCTTCATCACGCTCGCCGCCACCCTCTCCGTCGTCCCGGCCGTGCCGGTCGCGGGCATGGCGCTCATCCTCGGCATCGACCGCTTCATGTCGGAATGCCGCGCCGTCACCAACTTCATCGGCAATGCCGTCGCGACGATCGTGGTGGCACGCTGGGAGGGTGAGCTCGATCAAGAGCGGCTCCAGGCGGCTCTCAACGGCAAGCTGCCGGATCTGCTCGACGAGCCGCTCCTCACCCCAGCCGAGTGATCACACCGACTCCAAAGACGACATGACCGCCGGCTGCCCCGATGGCGCAGCCGGCTCCGATCGCTAGATGGCACAGAGCGATTGTCGATACACCCTGTGTCCTGGCCGGTCCGCGCCGTCGAGGCCGCTCCGAGCCGCTGGCAGCGAAGGCATCGTCTCGCCGCTGCATGCCTATCGCAATCCGTCAGTCGGACCATGCGACTGGGAGCTGGCTTCCGCCATCAGGCCGCGGCCAGTTCGCGCGTCGCGAAATCACCCTTGTCGAGGCGCGCGACGAGCGCCGCGAGCTCGGCCGTCTCGGCTTCGCTGAGATCGGTCAGCGGCGCGCGCACCGGGCCGGAATCGCGACCGATCACCCGCATGCCCGCCTTGATCATCGAGACAGCGTAGCCACGCTTGCGATTGCGGATCGCGATCAGCGGCAGGATGAAGTCGCGCAGGCCGGCCTGGACGGTCGCCCGGTCGCGCCGGCGCACGGCGGCGTAGAACTTGGTCGAGAACTGCGGGACGAAGTTGAACACGGCCGAGGAATAGGTGGTGACGCCCATTTCGAGATAGGGCAGGGCGAAGGTCTCGGCCGTCGGCAGGCCGCCGACATAGGTCAGCCGGTCGCCCATCTTCAGATGGATGCGGGTCATCAGCTCGATGTCGCCGACCCCGTCCTTGAAGCCGACGAGATTGGGGTTGCGCTCGCAGAGCTTCGCCAGCGTCTCCTCGGTCAGGATGGCGTTGTCGCGGTTGTAGACGATCACGCCGAGCGTCGTCGCCTTGCAGACGGCGTCGATATGGGCGGCGAGCCCGTCCTGCTCGGAGAAGACGAGATAGGGCGGCAGCAGCAGGATGCCGTCGGCGCCGGCGCTTTCGACTTGCCCAGCGAGCTCGCAGGCGATCTGCGTGCCGTGGCCGACGCCGGCCAGCACCGGCACCCGCCCGGCCGTGGCGGAGACGGCGGTCGCGACGACCTTGACCACTTCCTGCGGCGACAGCGAGAAGAACTCGCCCGTGCCGCCGGCGGCGAAGAGGCCGGCGACCTCATAGCCACAGAGCCAGTCGAGATTGGAGCGGTAGCGCGCCTCGTCGAAGGTGTTGGCGGGTGTGAACGGCGTCACCGGGAAGGACAGCAGGCCGTCGCCGATCCGCTTGGCCATCTCCTGCGGCGTGAACTTGCTCATGATCTCGATCCCTCGCTGGCGATGCCGCAGCAGTAGCGCAAGATCGATGCGCGTTGAGACCAATCACTGGATCGATCGATCCAATCGTTGAATTGTTTCGCTGGTCTCGGCGATCTCCCGCGCCAGCGCGGTGACGATCGGCACCAGCGGGTTGTCGTTGTCATCACGGCTGACGAAGAAGAGCTCGGCCGGGCGGTGGCGCGGCAGGTCGAGCGGGCGCAGGGCGACGCCGCTGAAATGCAGGTTGACCGCCGTTTCCGGCACCAGCGCGACCCCGACGCCGGAATGGACCATGGCGAGCATCGAATGGATCTGCGCGAGATGCTGGACATAGTTCGGCACGAGGCCGGCGCGCGAAAACAGCTCGACGAGGAGGTCGTGGAAATAGCGTGCCTCATAGGGCGCGTACATGATGAAGGGCTCGCCGGCGAGATCGGGCAGCGCCACGCTCTCGCCGCGTGCCAGGGCGTGACCAGCCGGGACGGCGGCGATCAGCGGCTCGGCCATTACCCGGAAGGCGCTGAGGCCACGGCGCGGGATCGGCGGGCGCAGCAGGCCGATGTCGATCTCGCCCGAATCGAGCCGCTTGAGCTGGTCGCCGCTGACCATCTCCTTCAGCGCGACCTCGACATCGGGCAATTCGCGCCGACAGGCGGCGACGAGCCTCGGCACATAGGAATAGGCCGAGGTCGCGGTGAAGCCGATATTGATCGAGCCCGCCTTGCCGTTGGCGACACGCTTGGCGAGCAGAGCGGCGCTCTCGGCGAGCTTGAGCAGCCGGCGCGCCTCGGCGAGGAAGCTCTGGCCGGCCGGGGTCAGCTTCACCGTGCGGTTGCTGCGCTCGAGCAGCACCACGTCCAGCACCCGCTCGAGGATCTGGATCTGCCGGCTGAGCGGCGGCTGGGTCATGTTCAGCCGCGCTGCAGCGCGGCCGAAATGCAGCTCCTCCGCGACGGCGACGAAGCAGCGCAGCTGGCTCAGCTCGAACATGTCCCGCCTCCCGCGCGGCCTCTTCGGTGCAGCCGCAGCGTCGGGCCGGCATCAGTTCTGGATGGTGATCCCGGCCTTTTCAATGATGTCCTTGAACTTGGCGAGCTCGGCGACCGACTTCGCCTTGGCCTCGGCTCCGGTCGAGGGCGTCGCCGCCGCGCCGAGCTCCTCGAAGCGCGAGACGACGCCGGAATCCTTCAGGATCGCCTGCATCTCGCCGGTGAGGCTGTCGCAGATCTCCTTCGGCGTGCCTTTCGGTGCGAGGAAGCCGTTCCAGGAGCTGATGTCGAAACCCGGCAGCGTCTCCGCCAGCGGCGGAACCTCGGGCGCGATCCTCGCCCGGTCGACCGTGGTGACGGCAAGGCCGCGCAGCGTCCCGGCCTTGTAGTGCGGATAAGGCGAGGTGAAATTGTCGAAGGAGAGCTTGACGTTGCCGGCGACGACGTCCTGCACCAGCGCCGCCGAGGATCGATAGGTGACGTGCTGCATCTTCACCCCGGCGAGCTGCATGAAGAGTTCGCCGCAGAGATGGATCGAGGTGCCGATCCCGGAGGAGCCGAAATTCTCCTTGCCGGGATTGGCCTTGAGATAGGCGATCAGCTCGGGAACCGTCTTGGCCGGCAGGGAAGGGTGGATGCAGAGGAAGTTCGGCTGCGAGGACGACAGCGACAGGAACTCGAAATCCTCGATCGCCTTGAAGGGTATCTTGTCCTTGTAGAGGTTGGGATTGATCCCGTGCGTCGAGACCGTGGTCATGCCGATCGTGTAACCATCGGGGGTGGCATGGGCGAGGGCAGCGACGCCGGTATTGCCGCCCGCGCCCGCCCGGTTCTCGATGACGAAGGCCTTGCCGAGGCGCTGCTGCAGCTTCTCGCAGATGATCCGGCCGACCACGTCGGTGGTGCCGCCGGCGCCGAACGGGATGATCACCGTGACCGGCTTCGCCGGATAGCTCTGCGCGAAGCCCGGCCGCGCGATGAAGGGCGTCGCGAGCGCGCCGCCCGCGAGTCCGAGCGCTCCTCGGCGCGTGATCGATTGGGTCATGCTGGTCCTCCCCGAGATGATGCGCGGCTTTTGCCGTCTGCAACCTCAGATTAGGGGGATGGCCGGGCCCGGCAAGGCTTCCGGCGCTATCGCGCAATCCAAAAACGGTATCGTTCCATTGCCAAACTAATTCATTGCGGCATCGTGCCTGACCTATCCTCCGCGCCTCAAGGCAGCACCGAGACTGCCTGCCAGCAGGTGCTGGCCAGGCTCGGCCAGGCCGCTTCCGGAGGAAAGAGCGACCATGCCCAGATCTTCGTTCCGCCCCTCGTCAATCCTCGCGAAGGGGCTCCTGCTCGCCGCCCTCGCAGGCTTTGGCCTCGCAGCAGGGCCCGCCCTGGCCCAGAACTTCGAACGGCCGGTGCGCATCATCGTCCCCTTTGCGCCGGGCGGCACCTCGGACATCCTCGCCCGCCTGATCGGGCCGAAGCTTTCAGCCGCGATCGGCCAGCCGGTCGTGATCGAGAACAAGCCCGGCGCCGCCGGCAATCTCGGTGCCGACACGGTCGCCAAGGCGCCTGCCGACGGCCACACCCTCCTGCTCATGGATGTCGGCTCGCTGGCGACCGCGCCGAGCCTGTTCTCCGACCTGACCTATGACCCGGCCAAGGATCTCGCGCCGGTCAGCATGGTGATGTTCGGCCCCTATGTCCTCGCCGTGCATGAATCGGTTCCGGCCAAGACCGCCCAGGAGCTCGTCGCCTACGCCAAGGCGCATCCGGGCAAGCTCGCCGTCGCCAATTCCGGCGTCGGGGCGGCCAATCACATCACCGCCGTCTCGATGGCGAAGGAACTCGGCATCACCTGGAAGAACGTGCCCTATAAGGGCGGTGCGGCCGCCTCGCGCGCCGTCGTCTCGGGCGAGAGCGGTGTCATCATCAACGGTTCCACGGCGACGTTGCCCTTCGTCGCCAACAAGCAGCTCGTCGGGCTCGCCGTCACCGGCGAGGAGCGCATCTCCGGCATCCCGACCTTCAAGGAAACCGGCCTGCCCGGCGGCGACGCCGGCACCTGGCAGGGCATCCTGACGACGGCCAAGACCCCGCTGGCGGTGGTCGCGCGCCTCAATGCCGAGATCGGCAAGATCCTGCAGGATGCGGAGATCAAGGCCAGGATCGCCGAGCAGGGCGGCGTGGTGAAGCCGGGCTCGCCGGCCGAGTTCGCCGACTGGCTGAAGAGCGCCACCGAGCGCTGGGGCGGCATCATCCGCGAAGCCGGCATCAAGGGTACGAACTGAAGGTGGCGCAGCCGATGACCCGGCTCCGGCTCGATTGGCAGGACGTTCTGCTCGGCGCCTTCCTCGTCGCGGTGGCGGCGGGGGCGCTCTACGCCACCCGCACGCTATCGGTCGGCCATGCCGCCGATATGGGGCCGGGCTACATGCCGCGCGTCGTCTCGCTCGCCCTGCTCGGCTTCGGCCTGTTCTTCCTGGGGCGCAGCATCAGAGGCGTGGCCGTGACCGTCGAAGCGGTGCGCCTGCGGCCGCTGATCGCCGTGCTGGCGGCGGTCGGCGTCTTCGCGCTGACGGCCGAGCGTCTCGGCCTCGCCATCGCTTCGGTGCTCACCGTCCTGCTGGCGGGGCTCGCCACCCGCGAGACGCGCCCGCTGGAAAGCATCGGCTTTGCGCTTCTGCTCTCGGCCCTGGCCGCCCTGCTCTTCATCAAGGTCCTGGCCCTGCCGGTTCCGCTCTGGCCCCGCTGAGCCCGCCATGGAACTCTTCGACAATCTGCTGATCGGCCTGTCGACGGCGCTGGAGCTCAAGAATCTCGGCTTCTGCCTGATCGGGGTGCTGATCGGCACCGCGATCGGGGTGCTGCCCGGGATCGGGCCGATCCCGACGATCGCCCTGCTGCTGCCCTTCACCTTCGGCATGGCGCCAGCCGGCGCGATGATCATGCTCGCCGGCATCTTCTACGGCGCGCAATATGGCGGCTCGACCACGGCGATCCTCGTCAACGTCCCCGGCGAGACCTCCTCGGTCGTCACTTGCCTCGACGGGCACCAGATGGCCCGGCAAGGTAAAGCCGGGCTGGCGCTGGCCATCGCCGCGCTGTCTTCCTTCTTCGCCGGCACGGTCGCGACCGTCGTCATCGCCCTGCTCAGCGTTCCCTTGGCGGCGCTGGCACTGAAGTTCACCGCGGTCGAGTATTTCAGCCTGCTGGTGCTCGGGCTGATCGCCGCGGTGGTGCTGGCGCATGGCTCGGTCGCGCGCTCGCTCTCGATGGTGCTGCTCGGCCTGCTGCTCGGGCTCGTCGGCATCGACGTCAGCTCGGGCGCGGCGCGCATGACCTTCGGCATCCCCGAATTGTCGGACGGGCTCGATTTCGTGCCGGTCGCGATGGGGATGTTCGGGCTTGCCGAGATCATCGCCAATCTCGAGCGCCCGGCCGAGCGTCACGTCGTCCACCAGACGGTGCGCGGCCTCATCCCGAGCTGGGCCGACCTCAAGCAGGCCTTTCCCGCCATGGTCCGTGGCACGGCGCTGGGCTCGGCGCTCGGCGTGTTGCCGGGCGGCGGCGCGGCACTGCCGCCCTTCTCCTCCTATGCGCTGGAGAAGAAGCTGGCCAAGGATCCGTCGCGCTTTGGCCACGGCGCGATCGAGGGCGTCGCTGGGCCGGAGGCGGCCAACAATGCCGGCGCGCAGACCAGTTTCATCCCGCTGCTGACCCTCGGCATCCCCGCTAATGCGCTGATGGCGCTGATGATCGGCGCGTTGATGATGCAGGGCATCCAGCCCGGCCCGCAGATCATGAAGGAGCAGCCACAGCTGGTCTGGGGCGTGATCGCCTCGATGTGGGTCGGCAACCTGATGCTGCTGGTGATCAACCTGCCGCTGATCGGCTTGTGGGTCTCGATGCTGCGGATCCCCTACCGGCTGCTGTTTCCGGCGATCGTGCTGTTCTGCTGCATCGGCACCTATGGCATCGCCAACAGCCTGTTCAACGTCTGGTTGATGCTGGGCTGCGCTGCGGTGGGCTACTTCTTCATCAAGGTCGGGGTCGAGCCGGCGCCGCTGCTCCTCGGACTGGTCCTCGGGCCACAAATGGAGGAGTATTTCCGCCGCGCGATGCTGCTCTCCGACGGGGATTTCTCGGTCTTCCTGACGCGCCCGATCAGCGCCGGCCTGCTCGCCGTCGTCGCGCTGCTGCTCCTGGCCTTGCTTTCACCGATCGTTGTCAGAGGGCGGAAACAGGCCCTGGCGGAGTAGCGCCAGCTGCAGACATTGCCGGGAAGCGGGCGTTCCAAAATAGCTGTTCGGAGACGGGTCTAGACCCAAGTCCGCGGTCAGAGTGCGGCCTGCTGCGCTGCCAGCCTCGATTGTGCGGTCGCTCTTCTGCATGGACAACTTCAAACCTGCCTTGCGCGTGCTTCTGATCGCGCCGATGCGCGCCTAGGTGCCCCTGGGCAAGGCCGCTGCATGTGATCGCGACGGCGGATATCGGAAAATGGGTAGCGCGCCTTTGCTGACCCCGTAGCCTTCGTCGGAAAAGGCAGGCGCCGTGATCACTCCACTGCGCAGATCATCTCCGAGCTGGCGGTCGACTGGACCACCCCGAAAGGCCAGGCGCTGGGCAGGTTCCTGAGCCTGGGAGGCTAGCGGGACGGCGAACTGAAGGCTGCGCGGACAGGCCCGCTCAGAAGGCTGGGGAGACTGTGCACCAAGACAGTAACGCCGCTGCGCGAGCCCTTGCCCTGCTCTGTAGAAATCAATGTATACAATTTTCACAGTTAATGTTGACAATACTGGCGGGCTGTATTTTCCTTCCGTTGAGCCACGTACGAGCCGCACAGAGCAAGGCGTGGTCACTCGGGAGAAATATGATGATCACCACACGTCTGCCCCTGCAGGCTGCGGCGCTTGCTGCCGTCGCCAGCCTCGCCGTTTCGCTGGCCGACACGTCGCCGGCTCAAGCCCAACAAAAGGAACTGAAGATCGGATTTGTCGGCGTCACCAGCGGCCCCGCCGCCGCCTGGGGCACCTCGAATGTGCGTTCCATGCAGGTGCGCGCCGAGTGGCTCAACGAGAAGGGCGGGGTCAAGATCGGCGACGACACTTACAAGATCACTGTCGTGACGTTCGACGATCAGAAGGATCCCAGACGAGCCATCGCCGGCATGGAGAAGATGGCCCAGGAAGGCATCCACTATGTCGTCGGGCCGAATGTCGATGACGGCGCGGCGGCGGTGCGCCCGGTCGCCGAATCCAAGGGCATCATCTACTTCCCCTACGCCTTTCCCAAATCGCTTTATGCCCCGCCGGCATCCAACGCCATTCTCGGGATGGTGGCGAATTACCAGTCGGCTCCGGCGATCTACAAATACCTCAAGGAGAACAAGGGCGTTAAGAAGATCGCCTTTGTTGCTGCCAATGAGTCGGATCCGCTGAGCCAGCGCGATGGCGGCGTTGTCGCGGCGCAGGCGCTCGGCCTCGAAATCGTCGCGCAGAACGACACCTATGCGAACGATACCCGTGATTTCACGCCTGTGCTGACGCCGGTCGTGCGCCGCCGGCCGGACCTTCTGGTTCTGTCGGGCGTTTCGCCGGGCAATGCGCCGCTGCTCATTCGCGCGGCCCGCGAGCTCGGTTATCAGGGGTTGATTTCGGCAGAAACCGCCCAGGACGCGGCAGTCCTGCAGGAGGGAGCGGGCGCGCTTGCTAACGGCTTCATCTCGGTCGGCGGCGCTTCGACGGCGGAAATCCGCTCGGCCGAAATGGACGAGTTCATCGCGCGCTACATCAAGAAGTTCGGCGAATACAACGACGAGTCGAACACCAAGGTCTATGCGCTCGACTACATCGTCGAAACGCTCAAGGCTAACCCCAAAGCGGTTGCCAATGTCGACGAATTCAAGAAGACCGTGGACAGCTTCTCTGCGCCCAACCCCTATGTGAAGCAGGGCACTCTGAAATATGTCGGCACGGCGTCGTTCGGCCAGAAGCGGCAGCTTTCGGTGCCGATGGTCGTGACCGAATTCAAGGACGGCAAGTTCCAGACGCTGTTCGTGGGCGAGGTCAACTGACGCGCCTTGTTCCTTTCGGCCAGGCCGGGGACGCTTGCGCGCTCCCGGCTCGCACCGGCGAAGTTCACACCGGCGAACGAACGGTCTCCATGGAACAGGTCATCGTCAACGGACTCTATCTGGGCACCCAATACGCGCTCATCGCGCTCGGCCTCACGCTGATCTTCGCGTTGATGAACGTGCTCAACTTCGCCCACGGGCAGATGTACGTCCTCGGCGGCTTCGTGACCTATACGGTCTACGGGCAGCTTGGCTTTCCCTTCGCCGTTGCTCTCGTCTGCTCGGGTGTGACGCTGGCCGTGCTCGGGGCGCTCATCGAGAAATTCCTCTTCCGCCCGGTCATCAGACGCAGCGTCCGTGAGGAAAGCACCATGCTCCTCGCTGCGGCGCTCGCCTTCTTCTTCGACGCGGCCATCCTCCTGATGTTCGGCGAAAAGCAACGCGGCGTGCCGAAGATCGTCAACGGGATCTTCCTCTCCGATACGATCGTCATGCCTTATGATCGCATCCTCATCGGCGTGCTCGCCGTGGTGATGATCGCGACTTTCATGCTGTACATGCAGTACAGCCGCCCCGGCCGGGCGATGCGCGCCTTGGCGCAGGACCGTGTTGCCGCGCAGCTCATGGGCGTCAACGTCGACCGCTATTCGATGATCGGTTTCGCCCTCGGCGCCATGCTGGCGGGCGCGGTGGGCGGGCTTCTCGTCACCATAACCGGCGTCAACTCCGGTATCGGCGGGCCGATCTCGATCAAGGCCTTCCTGATGGTGATGATCGGTGGTGCAGGCGTGGTCGGTGGCGCCATCGCCGGCGGCTTCATTCTCGGAATGATGGAATCGGTGGGCCTGATGGTGC